>Ga0187875_10001176_pt1 | contig 20524 bp, 23 predicted proteins | sample June2016WEW_17_1_2_FD_132978 | JGI IMG/M metagenome (GOLD analysis project Ga0187875, IMG submission 132978) | Peatland microbial communities from SPRUCE experiment site at the Marcell Experimental Forest, Minnesota, USA - June2016WEW_17_10 | ecosystem: Environmental > Terrestrial > Soil >... | reverse complement strand
CGGCGCGTACGACCTGCATGTGCACGTGGAGCCCGACGTGATGCGCCGCCAGGTCACCGACCTCCAGCTGGCCCGCCGCTGCCAGGACGTGGGGCTGGCCGGGTTCGCGCTGAAGTCGCACTACGTCCCGACCGCGGAACGTGCCGCCGTGCTCAACGAGGCCCTGAATAAAGAGACAGGGCATGAAGAGATGGGGCAAGGCGGGGTCCGGGTTATCGGGGCCCTGACCCTCAACGCCTCGGTCGGCGGCCTCAACCCGATCGCGGTCGAGATCGCGGCCCGCGAGGGCGCCCGGATCCTGTGGATGCCGACCCTGGACGCGGCCAACCACCGGGCCAAGCACGCCGACCTGCCCCCCGGCGCGACCCCGCCGATGTGGCTGGCCCTGCAGCGCGACCTGGACGCCCAGGGCGTCGGGGTGCCCGCGGTGGACGTCCTCGACGACGCCGGCCGGCCACTCCCGGCCACCCGGGAGGTGCTCCGGCTGGCCGCGCGGCACCAGCTCGTCGTGGCCACCGGCCACCTGTCCGCCTACGAGAGCCGCGTGGTGGCCGAGGCCGCATTCGAGGCCGGCGTCCGGCACGTCATCGCCACCCACCCGGAGTTCCCGCAGCAGGACATGAGCCTGGACGACCAGCTGGCCCTGGCCGGGCAGGGGGCGTTCCTGGAACGCTGTTTCACCACGCCGTTCACTGGCAAGTACGACTGGGCCCGGATGGCCGGCAACATCCGGGCCACCGGCGCGGAGCACACCATCATCACCACCGACCTCGGCCAGCCGCACAATCCCCCGGTGGAGGACGGGCTGCCGCTGATGGCGGACGCGCTGCGGGCCGCGGGATTCACCGACGAGGAGATCACCACCATGATCGTGTCCAACAGCCGGCTGCTGGCCGGACCAGATCAGGGAAACGCTGCGTGACCACCATGGACGGGTTCGGGCGGCTGCTCGTCGTCAGCGCCCACGCGGCCGACTTCGCCTGGCGGGCGGCCGGCTACATCTCGGTCGTCACCTCGGCCTTCGGCGAGGCGCACGTGGTGTGCCTGTCCTACGGCGAGCACGGCGAGTCGCCGGGGGCCTGGAAGCAGCCGGGCATGACCGTGGACCGGGTGAAGGAGATCCGCAGGGCGGAGGCCGAGGCGGCCGGGCAGGTGCTGGGGGCCAGCATGCACTTCCTGGACAAGGGCGACTATCCCCTACCGGACAACGAGGAACTGGTGCTGGAGCTGGCGGAGCTGATGCGCGAGCTACAGCCCGGGGTGATCCTCACCCACTCCCGGGCCGACCCCTACAACTACGACCATCCGCGGGCCGCCGACCTGACCCTGCGGGCCCGGATGGTGGCCCAGGCCCAGGGACGCCCGTCGGCGCACCCGGTGCTCGGCGCGCCGCCGGTGTTCCGCTTCGAGCCCCACCAGCCCGAGATGTGCGAGTTCCGGCCGGACGTGCTCGTCGACATCACGCCGGTGTTCGACCTGAAGCAGCAGGCCATGGCCGCGATGGGGTCCCAGGAACATCTGGTCCGCTACTACGAGGACCTGGCCGAGCGGCGCGGGGTCCAGGCGAGGCGCAACGGCGGGCCGGCCTCGATCCGCTACGCCGAGGCCTACCAGCGAGTCTTTCCCCAGGTAAGCGGAGTGCTGGCATGAAACCCGTCATAGTCGTGGACCCGCCCCGCGCGGACCCTGCCGTGGTGGCCGAGCTGGGCGAGCTCGGCGTGGCCACCGTGCACGAGGCAGCGGGCAAGACCGGGCTGCTCGGCACCTTCCTCCGGCCGGCCTGGCCCGGCGCCCGCGCCGCCGGGACCGCCCTTACGGTTCTCTGCGGGCCGGGGGACAACCTGATGCTGCACGCGGCCGTGGAGCAGGCCCGGCCGGGTGACCTGCTGGTGGTCACCACGACATCCCCGTCCAGCGACGGCTTCGCCGGCGAGCTGATCACCACCGCGCTCGCCGCGCGCGAGGTACACGGGCTGGTCACCACCACCGGCGTACGGGACGTCGGCGCGATCACCGCCGCGCGCTTCCCCGTCTGGTCCCAGTTCGTCAGCGCGCAGGGCACGCTGAAAGCCATCGCCGGCGCGGTGAACATGCCGGTCAGCATCGCCGGCACGGTGATCCACCCCGGGGATGCGATGGTGGCCGACGACGACGGCGTGGTCTGCATCCCCCGGGCTCAGGCCGCCCGGGTGGCGGCGGACGGGCGCCGCCGGGCCCGCCGCGAGGACGAGGCCCGGGACGCGTTCACCCGGGGGGAGCTGGGCCTGGACCGCTACCAGCTGCGGCCGGTGCTCGAGCGGCTCGGCGTCACGTACCTGCGGGCGGACCACTCCATGCCGGCGGACCACGGGGAGAGCTGAGCGTGGCCGACGAGGGGGCCGTGCTGGACGCGCTGCGCGACGCCATCCTGGCGGGAGAGTTCGCCGCCGGGCAGCGGCTGGTCGAGGTCGATCTGTGCGAGCGGTTCGGGTGCAGCCGGTCCGCCGTGCGCGCCGCCATCCCGGTGCTGGCCGGCGAGGGGCTGGTGGAGGTGCAGCGGCACCGGGGCGCCCGGGTGCGGGTCATCCCGCTCAGCGAGGCGATCGAGATCACCGAGGTCCGGCGGCTGCTGGAGGGGCTGACCGCGGCCCGGGCCGCGGAGCGGGTCACCCCGCCCCAGGCGGCTGAGCTGGAGGACATCGCCACGGACATGCGGGTCGCGGTGGAGGCGGCCGAACTCCTCCGCTACAGCGACGCCAACGCGCGGCTGCACGCCCTCATCCGCTCGATCGCCGCGCACGACACCGCGACCAGCATGATCGAGCGGCTCCGCGCCCAGCTGGTCCGCCACCAGTTCACCCTGTCCCTGATCCCGGGGCGGCCGGCCGTGTCCCTGGCCCAGCATGAGCGGATCGTGGCCGCCATCGCGGCGCGCGATCCGGCTGCGGCCGAGGCCGCCATGCGGGACCACATCACCAGCGTCATCGACTCACTCAGCAGCCTCGCCGAGGAGCAGGCCCGCAGCGAGGGTGCCGCCGCTGACCACAGCGCTGACCACAGTGCCGCTGACCACAGTGCCGCTGACCACAGTGTCACTGACCACGGTCCCAGCAAGCCGAGCTCCCGGAGGTAGGTGCGCCATGTCCCCGCAGCGCTGCCGTGATATCGCCCACGTGTCGGCCGTGGAGCTGCGCACCCAGGTCCCCGCCGAGACCGTGGACTTCTTCGTCCGGCTGATGGGCCTGTCCGAGGTGGCCCGCGCCGGAACCCGCACCTACCTGCGCACCTGGGACGACTACGAGCGGTTCACGGTCTGCGTGGTGGACTCGCCCGCCCCGGGGATCGGCCGGACCTGGCTGCGCGCGGCTGGCCCGGAGGCGCTCGAACGGCGGGTGCTGGCCATCGAGGCGTCCGGGCACGGCGTCGGCTGGGCCGACGGCGAGGAGGGCATCGGGCCGACCTACCTCTTCACCGACACTGACGGGCATGAGTTCGGGATCTACTGGGAGAGCGACTGGTACGAGGCGCCGGAGGGGCTGCGTCCCGCGCTGAAGAACCAGGCCGCGCCGTTTCCCGGCCGCGGCGCCAACGTGCGGCGGCTGGACCATGTCAACTACCTCGCCGCGGACATCCCCGCGGTCACCACGTTCCTGCCCGGCGTGCTCGGTGCTGAGCTGACCGAACAAATCGTTATGGATAATGGGGTGTCGTCAGCGGTCTGGTATCACGTCGGGGACAAGAGTTACGACCTCGTGTACACGTCCGACTGGACCGGCAGCACCGGCCGGCTGCACCACGTGGCGTTCGCCGCTGACCAGCGTGAGGACATCCTGCGGGCGGCCGACGTGATGCTGGAGGCGGGCATCCACATCGAGACCGGGCCGCACAAGCACGCCATCCAGCAGACGTTCTTCCTCTACGTGTACGAGCCGGGCGGGAACCGGATCGAGCTCTGCAACGCGGGCGCGCGGCTGGTGCTCGCCCCGGACTGGCGGCCCATCTCCTGGTCCCGCGCGGAACGGGCCAAGGGCCAGGCGTGGGGGCTGAAGACCATCGACAGCTTCCACACGCATGGGACACCCCCGGTGGACGTCGCGGGGGACGCGCCCGGGAGCGCCCGGTGACGGCCGGACCGGCGCCGGCGGCGCTGACCGTGGCGGTGCTCGGGCTCGGCGAGGCGGGCGGCACCATCGCCCGGGACCTGGTGGCCGCCGGGGCCCGGGTACGCGGCTACGATCCGGCGGTCCCGGCGCCGCCCGGCGTGACCGCGGCCACCAGCGACGCGGACGCCTGCCAGGGCGCGGGCCTGGTGCTGAGCCTGACCACTGCGGGTGAGGCGGAGAAGGCGCTGGACCAGGCACTGCCCGGCCTGGGTGGAGCGGGGGCGAGCGGGCTGAGCGGCGCGGGCGCGCGGGAAGCGGCGGGCGGCCGGACCGTGTACGCCGACGCCAACACCGCGTCCGCGGGTCTCAAGCAGCGCCTGGCCGCGATCGCGGAGCGAGCCGGGGTGCCGTTCGCGGACATCGCCATCATGGCCCCGGTGCCAGGGCGGGGGCTCGGCACCCCGATGGTGGTGTCGGGGCCGGCCTCGGAGACCGTCGCCCGCCTGCTCGGCGGCTGCGGGGCCACGGTGAGCGTGCTCCCCGGCCCGGCCGGGGCCGCGGCCACCCGGAAACTCCTGCGCAGCGTGTTCTACAAGGGCATGGCCGCGGCGGCCATCGAGGCCCTGCGCGCCGCCCGGGCGGCCGGCAGCGAGGACTGGCTGCGCGAGCACATCGCTGCCGAACTCGCGGCCGCGGACGAGGGCACGCTGGCCCGCCTGGAACAGGGCAGCCACCGGCACGCGCGCCGCCGTGAGCACGAGATGGCCGCGGCCGGCGACCTGCTCGATGAGCTGTCGGTCCCGCCCAGGGTGACCCGGGCCAGCCAGTTGTGGCTTAAAGAACTGGCCACCGAAGGCTGACTGAAGGTACAGTCCGGATGCGGGGGCCATAGCGTGGCCGCTGTACTCCCCGGCGGGATGGCAAGGACCGCCACCGCGACGGCGCGGCAGATCGGGCAGATAGCGTGAGCACGGCGTGAAGCGGGCATGACCTCTGCTCCGCCCGTCCTCACCCGGCCGAAGCTGACGCCACGGCTTCGGGTGCTGATCGGCTTCCTCTGCGCACTGGTCCTGGTGGACACGGTCTTCTTCACCGCACTGACCCCGCTGCTGCCGCACTACACCCACTCCGCTGGCCTGTCCAAGTCCGGCGCGGGGATCCTGGTCGCCGCCTACCCGCTGGGCACCCTGGTCGGCGCGCTGCCCAGCGGGGTCCTCAGCGCGCGTCTCGGCGACCGGGCGGTGGCGCTGCTCGGCCTGGCCCTGATGAGCGCGTCCACGCTGGTCTTCGGCTTCGCCTCGACCGCCCCGGTGCTGGACGCGGCGCGCTTCGTGCAGGGCCTGGGCGGGGCGTGCACCTGGACCGCGGCCATGGCCTGGATCGCCACGGCCGCCCCGGCCGAGCGGCGGGGCGAACTGCTCGGGACAGGTCTGGCCGCCGCGGTGGTCGGCGCCCTGTTCGGCCCGGTGGTCGGCGCGGTCGCCGGCCAGGTAGGGACCGGGCCGGCCTTCGCCGCGGCCGCGGTGGCCGGGGTGGGCCTGATGGGGGTGGCGTTCCTGGTACCCGCCCCGGAGCGGTCCGAGCCACAGAGGCTGCGGGCCGCGATGCCCGCGGTGCGCGACGGCCAGGTCGCCGCGGGCATGTGGCTGACCCTGCTGGCTGGCCTGGCGTTCGGCGTGGTGGACGTGCTGGTGCCGCTGCGCCTCGCCCAGCTGGGCGCGACCACACTGATCATCGGCGGGACGTTCCTGGCCGCCGCGGCGATCGAATCGGGCCTCTCCCCGCTGGCCGGCCGCCTGTCCGACCGGCGCGGCGCGCTGGTGCCCATCCAGATCTCGCTGTGCGTCGCCGTGGTCGTGAGCCTGCTGGTGCCGTGGCTGGCCCCGGCGCCGGTGCTGATCGCGGTGCTGGTCGTGGGCATGCCCGGGTACGGGACGCTGTTCACCCCGGCCTCGGCGCTGCTCAGCAACGGCGCGCACCGGCTGAACCTGAACCAGGGCCTGGCGTTCGGGATGGCCAACCTGGCCTGGGCCGGGGGCCAGACGGTCGGCGCGGCGGTCAGCGGGGCGCTGGCCCAGGCCACCTCCGACCTGGTCCCGTTCGCCCTCCTCGCCGCCGTCTGCCTGGGCACGCTCGTGGTACTGCGCGCCCGGTCCGCCCGGTTCCGTTAAGCCGGTCGCGGCTGCTCAGGCCAGCGGCGGCCGAACCCGCACGCACGGGATAACTTACGAATGAGATTGGTACTGGCCGTTTCCGGTGGCTGATGTATTCTCATAGGCGGCACGCGATCTGAGGATCCCGAGGTCCTCACGCTTGCGCACAAGCCCTGGGGGGCGAAGTGACTTCGACAAAAATAGACTTAATGACCACCCTTTGCGGCGCTTTCGGGGTATTTAGTGCGTTTGGTGCCGCAATCCTGGCCTTCTTTACAGCCGGCGGCGGCCTCCAGCGGATCACTGGACTTCTGGAGCGCCGCGCCCAGAAGAAGGCGAAATCCGGGAGCAAGTCAACGGCCCACTGGGCCACACTCAGCGGCCCGCTGGTCGTCTGGCTGATCGCCGGCGTAATCGCGCTGGCGGTGATCATCAGTGGCGTCGGCCTTTTCACCAGTTTCTTCTGGCTCCGGGCTGCCGCGGCGGGCGCAGGACCCGCGTCGAAGTGGGCCTATGATTTCGCCGAAGATATGTTCTACGTCGAATCCATTGTCATCACGATAGTCACCGTGGCCGCAGTAATAGGGGCGGCCATCGCGACACTCCCGGTGCCCGAGGGCGGCGACTCCGCGCACCAAGAGCTCACGTCACTGGGACAGGCGGCTGAACGTTAGGCGTCACAAACGCCTTCTTGTCCCGGACGAACCAGGTCGGCGCGCCGTGACTGGGCCGCTCGGCGACCTCGGGCAGCGCGAGGCAGATCGCCCGGAGCTCCGCGGCCATATCGGCGGTCATCAGGTCTCCTGGTTCAGGTCGGCGACGACGGCAAAATGATCGGATGGCCACACGCCGTCCACCGGGGCGGTGCCGCCCAGCCCGGCCCACCGGACCTTGCCGCGGCCCTGCCTGGGCAGGCCGGACAGGATGTAGTCGATCCGCGAATCCGGCAGCACGGTGTCGGCCTGATAGCCGTTGCGGTGATCCCAGGTAAATCCGGGGTCGCCGGGATCGGCGTACCGCCAGGCGTCCACGAGCACCAGGCCCGGCACGGCCGGGGCGGTGAGGACCCCGCCCAGCAGCCGCAGTTCGTCCGACCCAGGCTCGGCGTTCAGGTCGCCGGTGACCACGGGCGGGTAGGCGCAGTCCGCGGCGTGTTCCGCCACGAAGGTGGCCAGCCTGCGGACCTGTTCCATGCGGACCCGCGAACGGCCCACCCCGTAGGTCAGGTGGGTGGTGAACAGGGGCAGCGCGCCGCCCGGCGCCTCGATGCGCGCATGTGCCGCCACCCTGGCCTCACCGGCCAGCCCGCCGGCTGGCAGGGTGACCTCAGCGTGCGCGGCGATCGGCCATCGGCTGAGGATCGCGTTGCCGATCGACAGCCCCTCGCGGGCCTTGGCGGCCTCGGCCCAGCACCAGTGCATTCCCAGCCGCCCGGCCAGTTCGGCGGCCAGGTTCTCCCCCGGCGCCCCCCACACCTCCTGCAGGCCACACAGATCGGGCCGGGCCTCGGCCAGTGTCGCGGCGATCGCCTCCCGGCGCTGTTCCCAGGGCCCGTAGCGCCACCACAGGTTCCAACTGAGGATCCGCATCGCAGGTACCGGCCTCCTCTCACCCGGGGCGCAGCAACATCCGGTGGCATCGGGGCCACCATAACCTGTCGCCCGCCGGGCGCCGGAGGCGATCCGGTCTGCCCGGTAGAGTCCGGGCATGGCGCCTCAGCGGGACGCGAGCGAGGCGACCACGCTTGTCCGCGTCGCAGAGGCTGAGGTCGGCACGGACATCAGGCAGCAGGTCCAGGCGCTGTTGCAGATGTGCTTCCCCGGATATCCCAGCCGGACCTACTTCAAACTCCCACCTCATTTCCGTTACCTGGCGATGGCACATGGGGCCTTGGTGGGTCAGCTGGGCGTGGAACTTCGGGTGATCCGGGTGGGCAGCGAAGTCCTCCGGACATTTGGTGTCGTCGACTTGTGCGTGATGCAGCGCGAGCGGTCGCAAGGCCTGGCGGCCAGGCTGCTCGCGGAAGTCACCGAACTCGCGCGCGGCTGCGGGATGGACTTTGTCATCCTTTTCGCAGACGACGACCGCGTCTACGCCCGTAACGGGTGGACGCGCGCCGGGAACCGCTGCACCTGGGTGAAGATCCACGAACACACTACGTTGGGGCTGACCAGGGCGGCGCAGACCGGTGCACTGATGGTGAAAGCGATCGGGCAGCAGGCGTGGCCCGAGGGTGACGTAGACCTGCTGGGCCACTTGTTCTGAGCCGAGCGACTCTTCCGCGGTCAGCTACCGGGCCCAGATTGGTGCTCGACCTCGGCAGGCTCGATCCGGATCGGATCGGCCGACGTGGTGATGAGCTCGTCGGTGACCCACTGTGCGACGCCGGCGGGGTAGGGCGCTGGCAGTCCGAGAACGATGTGCCGGAAGCCGGCGGCAATCGCTTCGCCGATCGCGTCCCGGGTGCTGCCAGGCTGGTCGTAGGAGACTGACAGGTGGATCGAGCGGGTCACCGAGGCGGGGTCGCGGCCGATCTCGGTGCAGTAACGGTCCAGCAGTGCGCTGCGGCTGATGACGTCGTCGATGTCGCCGCCGGGGATATTCCACAGATCGGCGTGCTCGGCGACTACGCGGAGCACGGGGGCCGAGCGTCCGCCGATGAGGATCGGCGGGTACGGGCGCTGGATGGGTTTGGGGTTGCAGAACGCCCCAGTGAGCTGGATGTAGGTGCCCTGGAAGTCGAACGGCTCGGTCTCAGTCCACAACCGCCGGATCACTGTGCACGCTTCGGCGAGGCTCCCCACGGCGTGGACGGCGTCGTGGAAGGGCAGGCCGTTTGCGTCGTACTCGCGCCGGGCCATAGGAAGGCTGGGCCGTGAGCCTGCGCCGATACCGAAGTCGAGCCGTCCGCCGGAGACGATGTCGACGGTCGCGGCGATCTTGGCCAGCATCGCGGGCGGCCGGAAGCGGTTGCTGGTCACGAGCAGGCCGAGGCGCAGTCGCTGGGTCTGCGCGGCGAGAGCCGAGAGCAGTGTCCAGCCTTCGAAGATCGGCCCGCCCGGGTCGCCGCCGATCGGCATGAGGTGATCGAACAGCCACGCGTGCTCGATCTGCGGGATCGTGTCCGCCTCGCGCCAGACTCGCAGGATGTCGTGGTAGCCGACCTGTTGTGGGGCGGTCGCGATCCCGAAACGAGGCTGGGGTATTTGCGGCATGGGTCCGTTCGTCCTTTCCAACACGGTGGGATACGCGGGGTTGGTCTTAGCTCACTTGTTCTGGCATTCTGAACAAGCGGAACCTTGTTCCGTTAATCAGCATACGGAACACGGTTCCGTTTGCCAAGTGGAGGGACGGAGGTAGCGGCGCAGTGGTCGGCATCGACGGCGGATCAGGGTCGTCAGCCCCGCGGAAGCGGGCCGACGCCCGGCGTAACGAGGAGACGTTGCTGGACGCGGCCGCCGCGGCTTTCATCACTTCCGGCGTCGATGTGCCGGTGCGCGATATCGCGGCCAAGGCCGGCGTGGGCGTGGGCACGATCTACCGTCACTTCCCGACGCGAGCCGATCTCATCGTCGCCGTCTACCGGCACCAGGTCGAGGCATGCGCTGAGGCCGGCCCGACTCTGCTGGCGAACAGCAGCACACCGCACGCCGCCCTGGCGAAGTGGATCAACCTCTTCGTCGACTTCCTGGTCACCAAGCATGGCCTCGCTAAGGCGCTGCAGTCCGACAATGCCGCCTTCGAGACTCTGCACGCCTATTTCCTCGACCGCCTCGTCCCCGTGTGCGCCGAGCTGCTCGACGCTGCAGCCACGGCGGGCGAGATTCTCCCCGGCATGGATGCCTACGAACTGATGCTGGGCGTCGGCAATCTCTGTATCGGCGCGGACAACAACCCCCGCTACGACGCACGTCGCATGGTCGAACTCGTCATCGCAGGACTGCGCCTCCGCTAAGGGAGAGTCAGCCGTGAGTTCCTCACATGGCGGGGCGCCGGCGCCAGCAGTCCCCGCGGCCCCGAGCCTTGACCGGAGCCGATGAGCGGGCACCTCAATGGGGTTACGCAGGTGATCCGAATCGATACTTAGGCTTTACCAATTTTCTCAGGTATCCTTTTCCTTTGCCTGCAAGGCTTATTTGCATTACGATCAGCCGAACAGTGATGCGACTGCTGGGTTGATGGCGTGCAATGCGGAATCGTCCGGTTTCCATAACCTGGCTTCACCCGCATCCCGGTGGCCGGAGTGGAGCTATGGTTCCGGGCAATCGGCCTTCAGCAAACATTGACACGCCGCTGACCGCAGGGCTTACGGCTCGGGAGCAGCAGCGTGCACCAGATGGACTTCGATTACCTCGGTCTTCGAGATGACCTTGTCCCGATCGTCGGCGAGCGACTGCCGGCGGTCGTCAGTCATGAACGCGTCGAGCGCCTGCGCTGAGGGGAACTCCAGGAGCTGGATCTCCAGCGGCTGCCCTGCCGTTCCGCTGCCCCGGGCCCGCTGCAGGACCCGCCCACCGTGCTCAGGGACGAGGCGCAGGACGCGGTCCTCATAGGCGATCAGGCCGTCTTCGGCCCCGGGCCGTGCCCAGAGCAGGATACACAGCGTCAACCTCACGGTAATGATCTTGGCACTACTACTCTCCGCGATCCACGGAGGGGTGACGAATCCGGCCTTTCAGGGCTTGCGGCCAAGGCCGCCATAGACGGAGACAGCCGCATCGGCTGGCTGGGCTGGCTGACCGAGGCCGTTTGGATCAGGGCGCCATCTGGGCAGTGACACCACACCTGGGTCCAGGAGATCCAGTCCGGTGAAGAACCGTTCGACGGCCGCCAGGGGACGGACTTGCATGGTTACCCCGCTTCGCCGGTATACCGCGGCCACTCCCTCCCACGCGGCCGGGTCGAAGTCTCCGGTGAGATGGGACAGCGCCAGGTAGCTGCCAGCGGGCAGTTCCGCGAGCAGCCGGGAAGCCAGGTCCCAGGGATCGTCCTCGTCGGCGATGAAGTGCATGACCGCTAGCAGCAGCAGCCCGACAGGCCGGTTCATGTCCAGGGTCTGCCGCAGGTCAGCGGAGCTGAGGATCCTGCCGACGTTGCGCACGTCGGCGTCCACGTAGGCGGTCTTGCCCACGGGGCCGGAGGTCAGCAGCGCCCGCGCGTGCGCGAGCACGATAGGATCGTTGTCCACGTACACGACCCGGGCCTGCGGATCTGCGTCCTGCGCGATCTCGTGCACGTTGGGAGAGGTCGGGATGCCCGTACCAATGTCCAGGAACTGGCTGATGCCCGCGTCACGCGCGAGGTAACGCACCACGCGGCGCAAGAACGCGCGATTCTCCCGAGGCGGGATCCGTGAATTGGGATTGGCTTCCAGCCCTGCCTGGGCGGCGGCACGGTCGGATGGTGACCAATGATAGGGCGGTCCTGCCCGGGGCGCTGGCTGACAGCCGGCCGGAGGGAAGGCGTACCAGGCCGCAGCCGAGGCCCGGCCACCGACCGCCGAGGTGTCCGGATCAGCCGGGGGCCGGGTGGAGTTAGCGGCTCATGCCGAGCGGTGTTCGCGCGCGTACGCGTCGAGCCGGTTGAGCTCGTCCATGTAGATGGCCCGCATCACCCTCGGCGCGAACATCCGCTCGAAGAAGCCACCGATCCCGTGCGCCCCGTCCCAGGTGGTCGAGATCTGCACGCGCGACGTGCCGCCCTGCGGGGAGACCGTGAACCTCGTGACCGCGGTGGAGTTGGTGTCGGACTCGGTGAGGACCCGGCCCGGCTCGGGCTCGGCGACCTTCATCTGGTACTCGCGGGTGCGCCCGCCCGCCGTCATCTTGAATCGCGTGACCGTGCCAGCCCCTACGCCACCAGACTCGACCCGGAAGTCTGAAAACGCCGGCGGCAGGAAGCGCGGATGATGCTCGCGCATGTCCGCGATGTAGCCGTAGACCGTCTCCGCAGGCGCTTGCACCGTGCGCTCGGCGGAGATGAGAATCCTTGCCATGTATGCCTGTCTACCACGACGTCAAACCACCTGCCCGCCTCCTGGTGGCCGCGGACGAGGCAGCCATTGAGTGCGGCATGGGACAAGCGTTGGGCCGGTTGCCGGCGGCCTGGCAGGATAGTTCGGTGCGTGTGCTCATCCCGCTGCCCGACCGGGACTTTGACGTTACTGAGGTTGCCGTGCCGTGGCGGATCCTGCGGAATGCCGGGCACCAGGTAGTCTTCGCCGCCGAGGAGGCGGGCACCGTCCCGGCCGCTGATCCACGGCTGCTGGCGGGCGTGCTGTTCGGCCAGCTCGGAGCCGCAGCGCCGGCCAAAGAGAATTACCAGGAACTCACCCGGGCTCCGGAGTTCGCCGCGACGGCCGGTTGGGCCGGGCTGGAGATGGCCAGCTTCGACGGGTTGCTCCTGCCGGGCGGGCATGCCCCGGGGATGCGCCAGTATCTCGGCTCGGCGGTGCTGCGCGATCAGGTCGCCCGGTTCTGGAACCTGAGCCGGCCAGTCGGCGCGATCTGCCACGGCGTGCTGGTGCTCGCCCGCACCCACGACCCGGCCACCGGCCGCAGCGTCCTGGCCGGCCGCCAGACCACCTGCCTGCCTAAGTACATGGAGCGCTCCGCCTACCTGGCCACCGCCTGGCGGCTGGGCCGCTATTACCGCACCTACCCGGCCTATGTCGAGGAAGAGGTCAAGGCCGCGCTCGACGACCCGGCCAGCCAGTTCCAGCGAGGACCTATCACTATCAGGAGCCGCGGTACGGCAATCAGCGACGCCCCCGCTTTCGTTGTGCAAGACCGCAATTACCTCTCCGCACGCTGGCCAGGCGATGCCTACCTGTTCGCCCGCCGTTTCTGCCAGCTATTGCAATCCCGGCCCCCAGCCAGCCAGTGAACCAAACATCCCTTAGTTCACCACGCGCGCCACCGAACGGCTCGTTAGCGGTGCTGCGTGCGAGGGTGAAAGCACCCTCATGGCCGGCGCCGACGTTTCACGCCCGACGTGCGTCCTGGCGGGTGTTTCGTCCGTTCACGGCGCACGTCCGCGGTCCGCCGCCGGCAGGCGTGAGCGCCACCGTGTGGCAAGGGCGGGCCGCTCAGCGGCGAGGTGGGGAGGCGAGGATCTGGGCCAGGTGCGTGCCTCGGACGCCGCCGAGCTGGTCGGCCTGAATGCGGCAGGAGAACCCGTCGGCCAGGAAGACCGTACCGGGGGGGGCACCCCGCAGCGCCGGCAGCAGGGCCAGCTCCGCGACCGCCGTCGAGACCTCGTAGTGGCCTTTCTCCATGCCGAAGTTCCCCGCCAGGCCGCAGCACCCGGCCAGCGTGGTTACTGTGGCACCCGCCGCGGACAGCAGGGCCCGGTCCGCGCCGTAGCCCATCACCGAGTAGTGGTGGCAGTGCGGCTGGGCGATGATCTCGGTGCCGGTCAGGTCGGGCGGCGCCCAGTGCGGTCCCGGGCCCAGCGGTGGCGGCGCGGTGAGCAACTCGGCAAGCGTGCGCGTCGCGGCGGCCACCGCGGCGGCCCGGGGGTCGCCGGGGAACAGGTCCTCCAGGTCGGACCGGAGTACGGCGGTGCAGGAGGGCTCCAGCCCGACGATGGGGATCCCGGCCTCGGCGTACGGGCCGAGGACCTCGAGCAGGGTGCCCAGCCTCCGGCGGGCCCCGTCCAGCTGGCCGGTGCTGATCCAGGTCAGCCCGCAGCAGGCGGAACGTTGGGGGACGATCACCTGGTAGCCGGCCTGGCCCAGCACCTGAAGAGCCGCCTGCGGCACCCCGGGGTCGAAGGCGTCGCTGAAGGAGTCGGCCCATAGCACGATCCGGCGGTCCGGATTCCCGGCGGCCGGGGCTTGGGCGGCTGAACGCTCGGCCGCCAGGCGGCGGGCGGCCGACCGGCGGAACGGGACGGGGGCGAACGAGGGGATCGCCCGCCGGGTGTCCATCCCGCCCGCGGCGAGCACCGCCGTGGCCAGCGGCCTGATACGGAGCAGAGTGTTGACCAGCCGGGGCGCGGCCCCGGCCCACCGGGCCCAGCGGGGCAGCTGGCCGAGCGCGTAGTGCGAGCGCGGCCGCAGCCGCCGGCGGTAGGCCCGGTAGGCCACCTCCGACTTGTACCGGGCCATGTCCACCCCGGCCGGGCAGTCCGCCGAGCATGCCTTGCAGGACAGGCACAGGTCCAGGGAGTCCCGCACCTCGGGCGATCTCCAGCCGGCGGAGACCAGGGTGCCCTGGGCCATCTCCTGCAGTACCCGCGCGCGGCCCCGGGTGGAATCCTTCTCGTCCCGGGTGGCGAGGTAGGACGGGCACATGAAGCCGCCCGACCCGGAGGAGTCGGCCCGGCACTTGCCCACGCCCACGCAGCGGTGCACGGCCGTGGTCAGGTCGCCGTCGTCCTCGGCGAACGCGAAGCCCGCCTGCCGGGGCAGCGGCGCGGCGGCCGGGCGGCGCAGGTCGGCGTCGAGCGGCCGGGGCCGGACCAGCACGCCCGGGTTGAGCAGGTCGGCCGGGTCCAGCAGGTGCTTGAACGCGCCGAACGCGGCCAGCGCTTCGGGTGAGTACATCACGGGCAGCAGCTCGCTGCGGGCCCGGCCGTCGCCGTGCTCGCCGGACAGTGACCCGCCATGCGCGGTGACCAGGCGTGCCGCGTCGGTCAGGAACTGGCGCATGACCTGGGCACCGCCCGGCCGGTCCAGCGGGAAGTCGATCCGGACGTGGATGCAGCCGTCCCCGAAGTGGCCGTAGAGCAGGCCGTCCAGCTGGTAGGACCCGAGCAGCGCGCGGAACTCCCGCAGGTAGGCACCGAGCCGGTCCGGCGGTACCGCCGCGTCCTCCCAGCCGGGCCAGGCTTGCTTGTTGTCGGGCGTCCGGCCGGCGAGCCCGGCGCCGTCCTCCCGGATCCGCCAGATCGCCGAGGCCTCCGGGCCTGCCGGGATGACCGCGGCGGCGAGGGCGCCGGCGCCGGCCACCATGGCCTGGGCCAGGGACACCGCCTCGGCGGGAGATGCCGCACCCATCTCGACCATCAGCCAGGCGTCCCCAGGGGGCAGCTCTGGCACCCGGGACGATCCTTTGCGGCGGCGGACCACATCCACCATCCGGGCATCCAGGCCCTCGATGGCCAGCGGGGCGTGGGCCAGGATCGCGGGCACGGAGTCGGCTGCGTCGGCCACGTCGGGGTAGCCGAGCACGACCAGCGCGTGAGCCTGCGCCACCGGCACCAGGCGGACCGTGGCCCCCAGCATCGTGACCACCGTGCCCTCCGTGCCGGCGAGCGTCCTGGCCAGGCTGGCGCCGTTCTCCGGGAGCAGGTGCTCCAGGGAGTAGCCGGACACCTGGCGGCGCAGCCGGCCGAACTCTTTGCGCAGCAGGGCCAGGTTCGCGGAGACCAGGGACTCCAGGCCGGGTACCGGGTCCAGGCCGCGGCTGGCCGTGAAGCGCCGGCCGGTGCCGTCCACGGCGTCCAGCTCGAGCACGTTGTCCGCGGTGCGGCCGTAGGCCAGTGCGTGGGCGCCGCACGCGTTGTTGCCGATCATGCCGCCCAGCGTGGCCCGGGACTGGGTGGAGGGGTCGGGCCCGAAGCGCAGCCCGTGCGGGGCCGCGGCCGCCTGGAGGCTGGCCAGGATCACCCCGGGCTGGACTCGCGCGGTACGCGCCTGCGGGTCGAGGTCCAGGATCCGGCCCAGGTGCCGTGAGGTGTCCAGGACGATCCCGGCCCCGACCGCGTTACCTGCGATGGACGTGCCGGCCCCGCGTGTGGTCAGCGGCGTCCCGGTGCGCCTGGACACCTCAGCCACGGCCAGGATGTCGCCGGTGTCCCGGGGGAACGCCACGACCTGGGGCACGACCCGGTAGTTCGAGGCGTCGCTGGAGTACTCGGCGCGGCGGCGGGAGGAGTCATCCACCTCGCCCTGCATCGCCGCCCGCAGGGCCTGGGCGATGTCTGCGGGATCCACGCATGTCATCCTGCCCTCACCAGGCCGCTGCTCAGTACAGGACCCCGCCTGCTGGCAGCGGCGGGGCCCGGTACTGGGTTGCCGGGGCGGCGGGTGTCCGCGCCGGCCTGGCTGGCCGGTCCGCGCCAGCCTGCCTGGCCGGTCAGCGCCGGTATTTCCAGCCGGTGCCGACCCCGGACAGGTGCAGGGCCAGGCAGACCAGGCCGAGCAGCATCAGGCTGGTCGGCGAGAAGATGGCGTTACTGATGGACACGTTAGCGGCGTTGATGATGAATGCAATGGCAAAGAGAATGGCTGCGACGAACCCCAGCATGAGGGCAGTCCTTCCGTCAATGTTGCGGCTGACTAGGCATCCACCGCGACGCCGGGCACGTCACCCGTAACCCGCTGCTTTGCCTGGAACGGCCGGGAGGTACCCATGACCGGCGAATTAAACCGCGGACCCCGTGCATTAGCCATCACGATTGGGGCACTCTGGTCGCATGGCCGTCACTCCCCCGCCCGGCGGAGCCGCTGCCGGCACCGCCGCAGACGCGCCGCGGCGCCCCTGGCGCGCCGGCACGTTCGTGCTGGCGGTCGTCGCCGTCGTCCTGCTCACGCTCGTGCTGGCCGCGGCGGCCCGGGACCGGGGGCAGGACCCCAGCACCACGGTCTCGGTGAGTGCGGACTCGGTGCGCACCGTCGACCTCCAGGCTCCGCCGGGACAGCTGACCATCATCGCCGTCCGGACCGGCCAGGTGACGCTGTCCGGGCCGGTGAGCTGGACCGGCCGGTCCGCCGTGATCGTGACCAGGCCCCGGTTCGCGGGCGGCGTGCTGCACCTGGCCTATCGGTGTGCCGCGCACAGCCCGTGCACCGGGCGACTGCGGCTGGTCGTGCCCCAGCACTGCGGCGTCGCGCTCTGGGTGCCGTCGGGCCACGTGATCGCGTCCGGGCTGGCCGGCCCGCTGTGGATCAGCGCACGCAGCGTGGACATCAGCGCGGCCGGGCTGCGCGCGGCCAGCCTGGACGCGAAGATCACGTCGGGCCACCTGAGCGCCACATTCGACTCCCCGCCCCGCCGGCTCAGTGTCACGCTTATCTCCGCGCAGGCCACGCTGCGCCTGCCGGCCAGCGCCACCTACCGGCTCAGCCAGCAGGTCACTTCCGGGTACGTCCACGCGGACATCCCGCAAGCCAGCGACTCGGCCCGGACGATCGCCGCCCGGATCAACTCCGGCGAGCTGGAGCTGCTACCGCGCTGACCCCTGACCGGGGTGGCATCCAGCGCCGCGGCGATAAACGCGTGCCTGCGGCTCGACCACTGCCTTGAGGTGGCCAGCAGGTACCTGCTTGTGCCGGCTTCGCGATCGGGCGCAGCATCTGGAAGGACGTCGTGCGTGGATTTGAGGCGTCCGATCATGGTCACATGGCAGCGGGCGCCGGTGATTGACTTGCGATCAGGGTCCGTGGCGGCTGGCTGCGCGGCAAGAGGTACCGCGCGGTGTCTTGACTTAAAGCCCTCTTGAACATGGATGCTGGTCTCATCAGCAGGCCTTGCGTGCCAGGCCGCGTTTGCGGCGCCGGCGTCAGGAGCGTGATGGACGAGAGGGTTCTCGCTGAGTACCTCCGCCGCCTCGAGGTCATGCGTCCTCAGCTAGTCGATGCGGCCACGCTTTGCCTCCTGCACCGGGCCCACCAGATCGCGGTGCCGTTCGAGAACCTGAGCATCCACCTTGGTGAGCCCATCTCGCTGGAAGAGGGCGACCTGACAGACAAGATCGTCAACAGGCGGCGCGGAGGCTTCTGCTACGAGCTCAACGGGGCCTTCGCGCTCCTGCTGCAGGCCCTGGGCGTTCATGTCGAACGGGTCGCCGCGCGGGTCTACGCCAACGGCCAGGCCGGGCCACCGTTCGACCATCTGGCGCTGATCGTGCGCCCCGCCGATGGCAGCGGCCCATGGCTGGCCGACGTGGGCTTCGGCAGTCACAGTGTCTTCCCGCTGCTCCTCGACCACAGGGAGGGCCAGGAGGATCCAGCCGGCCGGTTCCTGCTGGCTGATACCGAAGACGCGGATGTGGATGTGCTCAGGAACGGCGAGCCGCAGTACCGGATCGAGCGTCGTGAGCGGTCGCTAGCCGACTTCGTCCCGACCTGCTGGTGGCAGCAGACCTCACCGCAATCCCACTTCACCCGCGGCACGATCTGCTCGCGGCTCACCGACGACGGCCGGATCTCTATCAGTGGCCGTACCCTGATCCGGACCAGCGGTGAATCACGTGTTGAGCAGCAGCTGCCCGACGATGCCGCCTTGCTGACCGCCTACGGCGAGCACTTCGGGATCATCCTCGACCGGGTCCCCGCGGCAGCACCCAGCTGAGCGAACCCAGGACTCCTCGGCGAGCAAACTCTGGACTGTCCTGACCGGGGTCAGGCCACGCCGAGGAGGGTTCCTGCGCCGCCAAGACTTCTCATGACTGTGCCACGCGTTCCGGGAGGCCCGCCTCCTGGCTCAAGATCTACGGACACGACCTAGGCGCGGCGCTCCAGCCACGCGCCGAAATCGGTGGCGACGATGCGCTCGTCGTGCACGTCCCGGGCCTGCGGCGAGGCCAGCCAGACGATCGGCGGCCCCATCACCGCCGGGTCGATCAGGGTGAGCCCGGCGGGACGGGCGCCGGGCGCCATGCCGGTCTCGGTGGCGCCGCCCGGCAGCAACATGTTGACCCGGACCCGGGTGTCGGCCAGGTCCGCCGCCATGATCCGGGACAGCGCCTCCGCGCCCGCCCGGGACGGCCCGTACGGAACGAAGCCGCGCCGGTTCATCGTGGTGTGGTTCATCGAGATGTTGACGATCCGCCCGGACCCGGCCTCCAGCATCCTCGCCGTGAGTTCCCTGGCCATGAGGAAATAGCCGGTGAGGTTCACGTCGACCACCGCCCGGAACCCCTCGGGCGGGACTTCCCAGAACCCCCGGGGCTCGACCATGAACCGGGGGTTTACCGTCCGCATCCCGAGGCCCGCGTTGTTGACCAGCAGGTCGATGCCGCCGAGCCGGTTCCAGGCCTGGTCGGCCGCTCGGGCGACCGACACCTCGTCCCGGGCGTTCGCGGCCACACCCAGGGCGCCGGGCAGCCGTGCGGCGGCCGCGGCGGCCCGCTCCGCCGACCGGCTGGTGAGCACGACCGTGGCGCCGGCCCGGGCCAGCGCACCGGCCATAGCCAGGCCGATGCCACTGGTCCCGCCGGTGACCAGGGCCCGGCTGCCGTCCAGATCAATGTCGCTGTCGTCCGCCATCACGTCCCCAGGAAGGTGCTGTTCTCGTTTCCACGCTGGGGCACGCGAATCGCGCACCCGGCCCGGGAAGGAACCCGGGGAGGAACGCGGTGCGGCGCGTGGCCACGGTGCGGTGATTTCGGGCGCTCTTATTTCTTGGTGATGAATGTGCCCTTGCCGAGGACAGATTCCACGAGTCCCCGCTCCCGGAGCTCACGCATCGCCCGGCGAATGGTCTGATACGCAACCCCGTAGTACTCCCCCATGTCGCGCTCTGAGGGCAGCCGCTGGCCGCGCGCGATCTTCCCGGCCTTCACGTGGCCCTCGATGTAGTCGGCCACCTGCACGTACAAGGGCTCCGCGCTGGCCGCGTCGAACACCGGACGATCTTCCACGCGATCACCGTAAACCACCTCCCACCTGCGCAAAGACACGGGAGTCACTAAGTGCCGATGCATAGCTATGGGAAGCACCTGTATAGTGTCGGCAGGACCGGGCAAGTGGACCCGGCTGAGAGGTGGCGCCGATGCACACGCACGCAGATGAACTCCTGGATCAGCTCAGCGTGGCGTACGGGGAGTTCTGGGAGACGTGGCTCGTGCCCACGGCGATCGGAGCTGGCGTCTGGTGCGCGCGGCTCCACGCCGATCACAAGCACTACATCAACGCCGAGAGCCCCGCCATGCTGCAGACTCTCATGGACCGGGATGACCAGCTCGCGCGGAGGGCCTACTCGTCCGCCGCTACAGGCACGAGACAGGGCATCACCCCAGCCGCGGGTCCCGCCGCGACTCCGCCCAGCACATCCGCGCCCAGGAACGCCACGACGGCGACCAGCGAGACAGGCGCGAGGGGGGATGTGGCATGACCGACAACCGCATCGAGCACGCCAGCAGGAACATTCCCCCCGCTGGGCTCAGCGTGGTGAAGTGCCCCCTGCACCCGGGGTCAGTAGACGTGCATCACCCCGCCGACGATGAAGAGATCATGCATGTTTCCGCCGCCCTGTGGGCTGCGTTTACCAACTGGGTCAAGGCAGGGCTCGGCGACTATGACAAGCTCCCGGACGACCCCCGGAAGCACTTACCGAGATT
>Ga0187875_10001175_pt1 | contig 20525 bp, 12 predicted proteins | sample June2016WEW_17_1_2_FD_132978 | JGI IMG/M metagenome (GOLD analysis project Ga0187875, IMG submission 132978) | Peatland microbial communities from SPRUCE experiment site at the Marcell Experimental Forest, Minnesota, USA - June2016WEW_17_10 | ecosystem: Environmental > Terrestrial > Soil >... | reverse complement strand
GAAATCGTTTCCTTGTGAATGTCCATGCCGATATACTTAATGTCCATACGGGTGCTCCTTTCGGTAGAGTTTTGGTTCACACTCAAAACCTACCTCAAAGGGGCGCCCTTTTATAATGCGTTGAAGCTGGGTATGGCGCCGCCTCCGCTCCGCTACGCTTGTGCAGAGGCTTCGCTACGCTGCGGCGGCGCTAGGGGAGCGGTGTGTGCGGCGAAAGAACTGCAGCCGGGTCTAGGCAAAATGGCTGGAGAATGGCACTTACCCTGGGGGGAAAGTAAGCGTTGGCACGAATGACCTTTCCCCCAAGGAGGATGAGCGAACCGGCGATTTGTGGGCAATGACCTTTGCAGCAGCTATGGAACACACTAAGCGGTCCGGTCTCCTTCCTTCATCGAATTCATTTTGCAGGACTTAGCGCCGCGGCGTAAGATGAAGAGCCGCATTTTCTAGGCGCATGAAACCCCACTATCCCAGACTTGCTCGTCGCGGGCTCGGCCTCACCCTTGGTTTTTGTTTAGTCCTATCGTCTCCAGCGAATTGCGGCCAAAATGCCGCAGCGCAGTCCGATGCCAAAAAAAGAGAAGGATTAAAGCCAATTCTGGAATACATCTCCTCGGCGTGGGATACCCTGACGCGCTCGATGAGCGAATGTGAGAGCTTGGTCGACCCCAAGATCAAAGCCGCGCCGGTACTGTATTTGCCTGCGGGCTTTAGCGAGCCACCGGCTTTGCAGAAGCTTACCAGCAAGTGCGATGTGCGAGTCGCGCATCTGCCCGTCGAGATTCACCATCTCGGCGAAATCGACACCGCCAAAATACAGCCTCCCGGACTGCTCTATCTCGAGAACAAGTATGTCGTCCCCGGAGGACGTTTCAACGAAATGTACGGGTGGGATAGCTACTTCATCATTCGCGGGCTGCTTCGTGCCGGCCGTGCGGAGTTGGCTCGTGGCATGGTCGACAACTTCTTTTTCGAAGTTGAGAACTACGGGGCCATGCTCAATGCCAACCGGACCTATTATCTGACTCGTTCACAGCCACCTTTTTTGAGTTCGATGTTTGTCGATGTGTACGATGCGCTGCAGAAATCCGGTCACCCCGATCCCGTCTGGCTAACGAAGGCCTATGCTGACCTGGAAAAAGATTATGAAATGTGGAACCGTGACCCTCACCTTGCCGGTGACACCGGTTTGTCCCGTTACTACGATTTCGGGGAGGGTCCTCCCCAAGAGGCGGTACAGGATGAGAGCGGATTCTACCGCAAGGTCGCGACCTATTTTTTCTTTCATCCCGCGCAAGCGGATCGCTACATTCACGAGAGCTTGCCTGCGGTCCAGCCGTCAGTGGTCGAGCAGCCAGTTGTCGAGCAGTCAGTTGCGGGATCTCCTTACGCCCTGCAGATCTGCGATGTTTCGCATACCACGGCTCACGCCGGGTGCGACGAGCCGCACCAATACAAGCTGAGTTCGGATTATTACAAGGGTGACCGCTCGATGCGGGAATCCGGATTCGATGTAAGTTTTCGCTTTGCCCCATTCGGCGCTGCCACCCAGCACTACGCACCCGTATGCCTCAACAGTCTTCTCTACAAAACCGAGAAAGATATGGAGCAGATCAGCCGGTGGCTGGGCCGCGACGCCGACGCCGATAAGTGGAGCAAGCGCGCCGAGAAACGCAAGCAACTCATCACTCGCTACCTGTGGGATGACAAAGCGGGATTCTTCTTCGATTACAACCTGACAACCGGTCAAAGATCCTCTTACCGCTATGCGACAGCCCTCTATCCTCTGTGGGCGGGCTTGGCCACGCCAGAACAGGCTCGAGCCATCGAAAAGAACTTGACGATCCTCGAGAGGCCGGGCGGATTGTCGATGAGCACCGAAGATTCGGGAGCGCAATGGGATTTGCCCTACGGCTGGGGAAACATCGAGATGCTGTCTGTCGAGGGCCTTCGCCGCTACGGCTTCAACACCGATGCCGACCGGATCTCCTATGAATTCCTGTCGATGGTGGCGGAGAACTTTCGCCGTGACGGCTATATCGTCGAAAAATACAACGTGGTCAGTCGCTCCTCCGATGTGCACGCGGAACTTGGCTACAAGATGAATGTTGTGGGTTTCGGATGGACCAATGCGGCATTTCTCGAACTCCTGCACGATTTGCCCAAGGAACTGGCAGAGCGATTGGCGGCAGAGCAGAATCGTCCGTTACCCGCGCCCCCGCAGTGACAAGATCATTAAGGATGAGAACCTTGCTGGGTCTGCAATTGCTCGGCCAGCTTCAATTCATTTTCGGCCTCTTCTTTTTTCCCCATGTCGCGGTAAGCTTGTCCCAGCAAATGGTGAGTTGTGGGGTTGTTCGGGTCGAGGGTCGCGGCCCGCTGTAAAGCGCGCACAGCCAATGCAAACTCGCCCTTCTTTTCCAACACTTTTCCCATCAGGATGTAAGGGCCGGTGGACGTGGCGTCGAGCCAGATGGAGCGCTGCAAAAGGCGTTCGGCATCTTCAAACTTTTGCAGCCGGGAATAGGCGTCGGCCAGCTTGTAATAGGTTTGCGCGTGGCCGGGATTGACCGCCAGTTCTTTCTGAAATTCCGCAATGGCTTCGGGAACCCTAGATTTGTACAAATACAATTCGCCGAGCAGGAAGTGAACCAGCGGAAGCTTGGGATCCAAGGTCGCAGCCTTCTGCGCGTACTCTTCGGCGACCGGATCGAACTCCTGGCGCAACAACATCCGCGCGGTGAACATGTAGCTGGCGGGGGAATCGGGCGGAACGTCGAACATTCTTGCAAATGCCGCGCGCGCGCGCGGATACTCTTTGCTCTGGATGTAGCAGATGCCCAGAATGTACGCGGCATCCACATTCGCTCGCGGATACCAGCCTTGCACTTTTTCGAGCAGCGGAATCGCATCCGCCGGACGTCCGCCCAGGTAATAAGAGAGACCCAGCAACTGCATGGCCTCACCATTGCGCGGATCCGCAGCCCAAGCTTTCTTCAAATACTCGATCGCTTTGGGAAAGTCACTCTTCTTGTAATAGGCCGTACCTAGTTCCAAATCGAGGCCGTTCGCCTGCGGATTACCGGCTTGCAGTGATTGCAAATTAGCGATAGCCTCGTCAAATTTTCCCTCCTGCAGCAACTTGCGCGCCGGTGTCAGGTCAGCCGCGGGTACCGACGCCGAAGGTTGAGAAGATGGTGCGTCTGGCATTGTTTGCTGGGCAAGGCCGCGCGCAAAGCACGCGCACACGCAGCCTGCAAGCACTATCGATCGAGCCATCGAAAAATGCCGCATGGTTCGCATCCTAAGAGATTTGCATTTCTGAAGAAAGATTAAAAGAAATTTTCCGCCCAGCTGCCACACGGAAACTATCTTTGATTCATCACGCGTTGCAGTTCAGCCAGATTTTCTTTCGCCAGTGCGTTGCCGGGATCAATCTGCAAGGCGCGCTCGAAGTGCGACTTTGCTTCGGAGAACTTTCCCATCTCCCCCAAGGCGCTGCCCAGGTTTGCTTCTGCATTGGCGTCTGCCGGCCGCGCCTGCAGAGCCAGCAGAAACTGCTTCGACGCACCCTCGAAATCGTTCCGCGATGCTAGCGCGTTGCCCAGATTATAGTGCGCCTCGAAATAATCGGGACGCGCTTTCAACGCCGCTTCCAGGTAAAGCGCTGCCTGATCCACACGACCCTCTCCGAGCAGCGCGGATCCCATCGCATTATTGGCAACCGCATCGTCGGGACGAAGGCGCAGCGCAGCTTCGTATTCGTCCGTTGCGCGGTCCAACTTCCCCTTGGCCTGCAGCATGGCTGCCAGATTGTAATGCGCTTCAAAATCCGCGGGATTCTTTGCCACGTTGTGCAAGGCGAGAGCTTCCTGCAGAAGCATGCGTGGATCCCCTTGAGCGGGATCAAAATTAACCGGAAGCACCTGCAGCCATAGATGGCACATCTCGTCGCTGGACCTGTTACCGCTTTTTACTCGTGCAGGCGGACGGTTTGGGTTCAGCGGATTCTCCTCCGAATTGTCATACACGTACCGCAGACTCACCGTGGTACCCTTTGGCAGCAACACCGGTTCGGTGTAGCGATACACCGCCTGCCAATTCAGGTTCCAATGCGGGATATGAATCAGCGTTTTTCCCCTACCATCGGGCAGCGTGGCCCAGGCCTGAATGTCTTTTCCGAGGTAATGCGCGTGCGGATAGAGGGCCAAAAGATCAACGTCGACGGGAAATGTGAAATCGTCGGTGACGAGGAAATCATTCTGCCCGGCGGGAATGTCGAGCTTGGCATCATTCTCCAGCTGCAGCAGCATCGGCAACTTGGTCGCGGGATGGGAGGCGAAATAAAGTCCGATGCTTGGCTGTATTGTCTCGGGTTTGCCTGAGGGTTGCAGGTGCGTATTGAGAACCAGGTCTGTGCCTTTATCCAGCCGAAGTTCCATGCCTTCCGGCTCGACGTAGGGAACCGTGCCCGGTTTCCAGAAAAGCAAGTGACTGTCCGGGTCGAACACCTGCGATTCCAGCCGGATTTCCATCCCGCCAAATCCCGCACCGGCGACGGCTTCTCGACGTCGCGACTGTTCCTCGCGATCGACGAGAATATTGGCATGATGCACGTAGCGTTTATCGCCCGGTCGAATTTCGACGGCCTTGACCCAGCGCGTTTCGTCGATCGGCACTCTGAATATAAAGTTCCAGTAAGTATCTACGCCCTCCGGAGGAAGTATTAACCGCTTCTCTGCTTTCAAAATCAGATCGGGCGTTCCCAGCCGCCAGCCCTCGGTAAACTTCGGCTGCGCCGGACGATCTGCGGGTTTGCCCTCGATTGCGCCCTGATCCAACCACCTCTGTAGGAGATCGATCTGCGCCTCGGGCAGCCGCATCTCGTCGGCAAATTTCAACTCCTGCGGGTCTGGCAGCCATGGAGGCATATTTCGCGTGCGCGTAACCTCAGCGATCTGGCGGGCATGTTTTTTTGCATCTTCATAAGTCAGAAGCGAGAACGGCGCCGCCTCCCCGGGACGATGGCACGATGCACAAGAACCAAAAATGATGGGGGCAATATCGCGATTGAAAGTGACTTGTGATTGGCCCGCGTTCGGTTCGCCCGCGCTCGCTTGCTCCGCCGGCTGCGACGGCCTTCCGGCGAACGCGGTTTCCAAAGCGCACGCCACCAGAGCCACCGTTGCGATCCAGGCCGCCCTTCCGATGCGCGCAGCATTCACTGCAGGTCCGAGATGTAGCATCCCACTCCCTTGACGGCGTTTTCCGCCACCGGCTTCCCCGTCATCGCCGCCTGGATCGCGTCGCTTAACTCATGCGTAGTAGCCGCAGGACGCGATCGGCCGAACTCCACATACCAGTTATCGATCCGCCCGTGATAAACCAGCTTGTGTTCACGGTTGAATACCGCCGCCTCCGGAGTAATCTCCGCCTGCGCCTCTTTCACCAATACATGCTCGGGATCGCGGAGCGCGGGCAACCGGTATCCATAATCCATGAGGTATTTGCGGATCGTCGCTGAAGACTCGCCCTGGTCTGGATAAACCAGAAAAAAGCTGGCGCCAGGTTGGTAGCGCGCGCTGATTTGCTGGATCACCGGAGCGTAGCGGCTGGAAACCGGGCAATCGCGGCGCAGGAACACCAGCACAACCACCTTGCTCGACGCATGGGCAAGGGGGTCCACGGCCTTACCGTCGAGATCGAAGGCACTTTGCTGCGCTTGGGCTACGACCGCGGAAAACATGCCAGCGAGGAATATGCCTGCCAACCATCCGCTTAACCGCAAGCTGCTTAACCGCAAGACTGATCGACCCTTCCCCATGTTTTCCTTGAGCCCTGCCAAAATTGTAGGGCTACCCCTCTCCGCTGTCCATTTGCCCCTGAAAATTTGCCCAGTCCCCCAAGGCACGCTTTCGTGAGCTACCCCCCCCGCATTCATAAGCCACATTTCGATGGCATTTGATGGAGGTACCTTAGCATTTGCTTTGCCGCAGCCAGATCGGGATTGAACTCAAGCACGCGTAGCGTGTACGTCCGAGCTTCATCCATTCTTCCCTGACTGCAGTAAGCCTGAACCAGGTTCAGGCCAATGCTGCTGCGACCCGGGGCCAAGGCGAACGCCTTCTGCCAAAGGGCGATTGCATCCCCCAATTTGCCGGATCGAGCCTCGATCACCGCCAGATTGACGCTCGCATCCACCAACTGCGGATCGACGGCCAATGCTTTTTGATAGAGCACGCGCGCCTTCTCAGTATCGCCATGCCTCTGTTCGATGTAACCCAGGGCCGAAAGCAACGCCGGGTCCTCCGGAGATTGTTTCAAAGCCTTCGAAAGCAAGCTCTGCGCTTGAGGTCCCGCTACCGTCATTCCGCTTTCAACCAGCGATTCCCAAGCGAGCGCCAGATCGCGTAAGTCGGATTCCCCCTTGCTGCCAGGGGGAAACGGCACTAGTCTCGACGGGGAAGATTCCGTCGCTCGATCCTGCAGCAACTGGGGCTCGATCTGCGGCCGCCGCAGAATGCGATGATCGGTCACCTCCGTATGCGCAACGTCGCTGCTGGCGGAGGCAGGCATGTGACAAGTAAGGCAATCCGGCTGATCCACGTGATGCTTCGCCGCGAACGCTGCGCCGTGACACGCCAAACATTTGCCCCGGTAATAAGCGACCCGTTCCGGGGAAGCGGGCGAAAGATGCGCCGTATGGCAGCTTGTGCACGACATCGCATCGCCCGATTTTTTCTTGCACTGGCTCTGCGCCAACGCCTCCACCTGACTGACGGCGCCCAGACTGGATGCTTGAGAATCGGTCAGCACGAAATACCGGACGTAATCGGAAAGCTCGTCCCCGGGCCGGAATTCGTAGGCGTGACGGCCAGATCGCTCTATCGCCACCTTTCCTTCGAGGTGGCACTGCATACAAACTTCGTCGCGCCGAGCAGGGGCCAGCTTTGCCGGATTCACAATCTCTCCTCCGGTGGCATGCTGCGCTCCCGGTCCATGGCATCTTTCACACGACACTCCGTTGTGGAGGAAAGGCGGCTTCGGATAACGGTTGTCCGTATCTTTCGCGGGAGGTTGGATTCCGCTCGCATGACAGTGCAGGCAGCTCGTATATGCAGGAAGACTTAACGGGATCTCGCGCGCAGTCTGATAGGCCGGAGCCATATCCCACATCTGCTTGTTCGCATACCAGTTCACCGGGGACTCGAACAGAAACCCGTCGGTCTCAAACAGGTAGCTTCGGCCACGACGTCCGGAGCCGATATAGTAAAGAAGTTCGCGTTTTCCCCGAACCTCAGAATCGCCCGGCCGATCAAAACTTAACCAGGCTCGTCCACCCTCGGCGTAGATGCGGTAGTGAACCCCTGATTCCTGGTGGGTGAATTCCGCTGGCGTGAGGGCATCAATGGCGGGGCCGCTAGCGCGAGCCATGGCGGTCCGCTGGTAAGACTCGAAGATTTTCGAATGGCAGCGGCCGCAAGCTTCGTTGCCAGCATAACCGTTTCGGTCCCCCGCTTTTGCAGGCGTCGCCAAATCTTGAGTCGCCGCCGGATTCTGCCCCCTCGAAACCCACACGGACAGCACGACCAGGAATAAGAATCCGACTGCTGTCGCTCGCCTGCCCAACCCTGCGGAAGAAATCACCTGTTGCCTGCCTGCCAATTCCGGTACCTATTGTATGCGAGAAAAAAGGGAGTCCCGAGGGACTCCCTTTCGCAGAAGCTCAGGCTGCTCTAGAAAATGAGCTTCAGAGCAAATTCGAGCTGGCGCATGCCGGTAGCAGAACCTGGAGACGAGTCGTGCTCAATGTCGGTGATCGTTCCGTTCCCTGGGCAATCGATGCAGGTTCCTCCGTTTTGATTATTGTTGAACCCAAGCACTGGATGATTGAAAACGTTGAAGGCATCCATGCGGAACTGAAGCCTCAAACGTTCCATCAGTGGGAAGTTTTTCAAAATCGAGGCGTCGGCATAAAGTGCCCGTGGCCCGCGGTAACTGAAGACGCCGACATTGCCTAAATGGCCGTTCCCCGGATCTGTAAATGGTCCAGTAAGCGATGTCAGCGGCGTGAAGAACTGTATGAAGGGGGACCCGCCAGCTGGATGCTGAAGTGACCCCGCGCCCAGGGGGAACGACCCTGAGCCCTTATCGGGGCGGCATACCCCCACGTCTTCCTCGGCGCCGCACTCGTTCGTACTCGGCGTCCAGGGCAGGCCGCTGCCCCATGTTGTGGTGCCGCTGATTTGCCAGCCTCCGATGATCAAGTCCTCCGCTCGATGCGAATTGCCGCCATACATCTTTCCTTTGCCGAACGGCAACTCGTAAACCACGTTGTTTACCCAGACTTGATTTCGGACCTGATCGTCCGGTCCGTAAGCCACGGCTGGGTCGTCCGGATAATAACTGCTGTCGTATTTGTACGCGTGGGCAAATGTGTAGTGCGAGAGCACCTGCAGGCCGCGGGAGAAGCGCTTCTCCACCTTCACCTGCAGCGCGTCGTATTTGCTGCTTGCATCATTGCCCAGGTAGTTGCTTTCGTCAGTAGAGCAGCATTGCAGGACGCCGGGAACCAGGCGAGGCGCACCGGGGAAATTTGCCAGAGTGTTCGTCGGGTCCGCGAAACCTGGGTAAGTAAAGTTGTTGTAGTAGGGCCGACGGTACACCTGAGGTGTTTTCGTGTCGCACGCCGAGTCACCGCAATAGCCAACCATGGAAGGATTATTCACGTTGTAGGTCGGCCCGTCGCCGGCGAACACATGAGTGCCCTTATTGCCGACGTAGGATACCTCGAGCGTGGTCGTACTAGTAAGCTGGTGTTGAACCGTAGCATTCCAGGCATCGAGAGTTGGCAGGCGCTGGGTGGTTGGACGGATATGCGGCTGCACGCAAAGCTGGGTGTTTTGCCCGGTGACCGGATCGAAGACCGCACTCTGATAGCAGTTCGGGCCCGATACGGGGAGCAATCCATTGGCAGGGATTGCTGGGAAAGTGAAGATAGGAGGTCCCTGCGCCAAGGTAAATGCCGGCACTTCCTGACTCGAGCCTTGGGCCAGTTGGGCGGCAAGCACGGGTAGAGTCTGGGTAACCGTATGCCCGAAGTTCGAGCCGAAAACTCCCATATCGAAGCTTCGCCCATAACCCATTCGAACCACAGTCTTCGGGGTGAATTGATAAGCGACTCCAAAGCGAGGGGCAAAAGCATGCCAGGTGTTGTTGATATTGCCGTTCAGTCCGATATTGCCTTCCCCTGCCACGCGGTCCAGACCTTGAACAAGATTGGCGAACCCGCCCTTGTCCTTTCCATTCACATATTCAGGGAAGTAAACCTCCCATCGCAACCCGTAATTGAGGGTGAGTTTCGGACTAACGCGCCATGTATCCTGGCCGTAGTAAAACATCCGATGCTGACGTTCCGCCGCATCGAGGCTCGTGCTGACATACCGGCTGACTTGCGTAACATCGCCGAGCAGAAAGGTCGCCCAATCAAGACCCCCGACGCCGCCGTTCGGTCCGCCGGAGGTGGTTCGAAAATCAAAGGTATAGTCTCCAGTACGTCCCGCATCGCTCGGCACACGCAGGTTCATCGCGTAGCGGAAATCACCACCAAACTTGAACTGGTGGTTGCCGTGTATCTTTGTGATATTGGCGACCCACTGAAATTGCTGTTCACTTTCCGTCAGCGGGCAGTTGCAACGAGCCACACCCAGACCATCCCCCCAGTCCACGGTGGCACCACCAAAATTCCCTCCGTTTCCAGAGGAACTCGAGGGTGTCTGATTCAGAATAAAGCCACCCCAACCGGAGGTTTCAGCTGCCTGGCTTCCGGTTAAGTTTGCGTTGGGGATTCCCACCGAAGTCATCGGAGTCGCTCCGACGTCTGGCTTTGAAGCGACCGGGTTGTATTTGAAGTAGCCGAAGCGGAAGTCGGCCAGCAACGTTGAGCTGAACGTCTTGGTGACTCCAGAGGCCAAACTATAATTATGGGTGATCGAACTACCCGACAATCCACCTGGTCCGAATCCCACACCCTCAAGCGCGCCGTAGGAACCTTTGCCTGCGACGTTGAAATAATCGAGGCTGAATCGTCCGAAAACCTGAACCGTCGGAGCGGCACTGAAGTCGATTCTCGTGTCGAAGCTGTCTTGCTTGAAGGTGCCGGATCCCGCTGCAACGTAATTATTGAACACCTCTGAATTGGTGGGATCAGGAAATTGGGCGAGGATGGCGGCGGCTTGCGGAGAGATTTCTGCAATCGGGATCTGGTTGTTGGCGTAGGCAACGCGACCCAACCCCCCATCCCCTGCCACCGGTTTGAAGACTTGCCCGCCCAGAATGCCTAAACTCGTGCTGCCGCCTTGTTCTACCGTGAGATATTGGCTTAGATCGCAAACGCCGGTGGAAGTCGCGGGATTGCACGTCTGCTTGACCGTGGCGGTAGGAACGGTCAGCAGGTTGGTTGTTCCATTCGTTTCCCGAGTGGCCTGATAATCGCCAAAGAAGAACAGTTTGTTCTTGATGATGGGGCCACCAATGGTGCCCCCGAACTGCTGCCACTTGTCGGATGGTATGAATTTACCGGTAACCGGATTCGCAGCGTACTGCGTGAATGGATCGCGAGCCGCGGTCGCGTCCGTGCGCCGGAACCAGAAGCCCTCTCCGTGAAACTCATTGCTCCCCGATTTCGTCTGTACTGTGACTACGCCACCCAGTGCTTTGCCAAATTCTGCGTCAAAATTCTGCAGGTCGATTTTTGTTTCCTGAATTGCATCCAAGTTCGGGTTCACCACAATGATGCCTAGGATCGGGTCCTGATTGTCGGTGCCGTCAAGTTCAAAAGCCGTGCCGCTGAAATGCTGGCCATTCACAAAGATCTGCTGGCTGCCTTGCGGGTTCTCGGTCGCGGCGTGGCTCCAGCCCACCATCTTCTGGGTGCCCGGCGACAGCAGTTCGAACGAAGTGAAGTTGCGGTTCATGATCGGCAAGTCTTCCACATACTTCTGATTGAACTCGATCGAGACGTCGGCGCGGTCGGTCTTCAGTTGCTCCGCCTCCGCGGTTACCTCGACTTGTTCACTCGTCGAGCCCACCTGAAATTGCCCGTCGATGCGGGCGGTGGCGTCGGCCGACACGGCGACGTCTTTAAACTCGATGACTTTGAAGCCTTGTGCCTCGATGCGCACGGTATAAGGGTCGGGAATTAAGTGGGTGACACTGTAATTGCCACTATCGTTGGTTGTGGCTTGGTCAGTTGTCCCTTTCGCTTGGTCAGCTACTGTCACCTTTGCGTTAGCGACAGCCGCGCCCGAAGAGTCGGTGACCGTACCAGCGATGCCTCCGAAAACTGCCTGACCGGATGCTTTCGGCACCCACAGAGCGCAGAGAAGCACGGATGCCGCCACAGCGGCAAAAGATGACCTCTTCATGAACTGCCTCCTCGGACCTTTCAAGTGATGCCCCAGAGAACGTGGAACTGACTTGTCCCTTTAGCGTGCAGTCCTAGTACAAAAGCACTATCGAGTTAAGTTACATTAGGTTTCATGCCGTTACCGGGAGTAAACTGTTGCGGCTCGTCGAAATACGGAGGACCGTTACTCCCATTGTCACATGGCTTTGACCCACAGTTACGACGCGGGACGAGAGCAATGCTTCCAACAAGTAGATAGGCTTATTAATAGTCATAGCCTCCGAGGCTCGGAGGCGCTTTGCAAGTTGCTCCGCTATCTCGCCGACCGCGCTCTCGATCACCCCGGCGTGGCGCTCAAGGAATACCAGATCGCCATCGAGGTCCTGGGCCGATCCAGTGATTTTGATCCCCAAAGCGACTCGTCGGTGCGAGTGCAGGCGGGACGCCTGCGCGTGAAGTTGGAGGAATATTATGCCGGCGAGGGGCAGCACGATTCCGTTGTCGTTGAGCTGCCTAAAGGATCCTATACGCTCACGTTCCGCGTTCCCATGACACCTCTTCCGACGGCTGAACGCGCCCGGAGGATGGAGAACGCTGATTGGAAGGCACTAGCACAACCATCGAACCATGGCTGGGTAATCGCAGTGGTGGTGCTCTCGGTCTTGCTGCTGTTCTCCTGGGTGCTGATCGCTGGCAGGCGGATTCAAACGAATCCAAAAGAGTCTATTCCCGCCGCCTACCAGGTGTTTTGGAATCGCTTTGTCACTGGCTCCCAGCCGCCGTGGGTGATCTTCAGCAATGGTAACTTCGTGGGCCGGCCGGAGACCGGCATGCGGTACTTCAATCCCTCGTCCGACTCTGGGTCCCTCATCTTGGATCATTACACCGGAGTGGGCGAGGTGCTGGCGGTTCACCAACTCGATCACATTTTCGTCCTCTTCAACCGGCAGCTTCGCGTAAAACGCGGCAGCCTCTTCTCTTTGGACGATGCCAAGAACAACGATCTCATTCTCGTCGGTTCCCCGGCCGAGAATCTCACCCTCTTGGATATCCCCGGAACTCAGGAATTCGTTTTTCAGCGGATTTCCGACGGCCCCCGCAAGGGCGACCTGGGAGTGCTCAACGCCCACCCTCAAGCCGGTGAGCCAAAGCTGTTTCTCGCCAGTCTCCCCAGCCAGCCGACCACAGAGGATTACGCCGTGATCGGGCTGGTGTCGGGCATCGACCCCGCCCGCTCCGTCGTGATCCTGGCTGGAACCACCACTTTCGGCACGCAAGCGGCAGCGGAATACGTTTGCCGCCAGGATTCGCTCGAGCAGCTATTGCATGTCCTGGGAGTCTCCAGGGCGGCGGACCTGAAACCTTTCGAGGCCCTGTTGCGAGTGAAGGTGGCCCATGGAGTTCCCGTGATGACGGATCTCGTGGCCGTGCGCAAGCGCGGCGGCTAGTCACAAAGTTGCGGGCGGGGAGTATCTATAAGACTGCAAGACTGCAATGCTCAACTAAGGAGCAGACGTTCCCGGCGGGATGAGATGAGGGTCCAGTTGGGCGGCTTTCCGATATTCCCCATCTGCCTCTTCCTTTGCACCTTTCTGACTAAGGGCCAGGCCAAGTTCGTAGTGCGCCACCGCATAGGAAGGCTCAACGCGAATCGCGGTGCGGAACTGGGAAATCGCGCCATCAAGGTCGCCGGCGCTGAGCAATCGGCGGCCGGAGTTGGTGGCGAAAGTGGCAGCCTGCAGATCGGTTTTCGCCTTGGTCATTTCGGCCCCGGCTTTACCTTCGGCCGCTGCCCCGGCGCCGTCGCCCAGCTGACGCAGCACACTCGCCAACGTCGTGTGAGCGCCCGCAAAATCCGGATCGAGGCGAATCGCCTGCCGAAGCGCCTCGGCCGCCTCAGGTAGCTGATTCATTTGCTTGAGGACTGTACCAAGCGTGTAGTAGGCCTCTGCGTAGTTCGGCTGAACCTGAATCGCTTGCCGCAATTCTTCCGCCGCATCGGCAAAATCTCCTGACTGCCACAGAGTCACTCCCAGACTGTAATGCGCGTCCGCCAATTGGGGATCCAGGCGAATCGCCTCCCTCCATTCGGCGATCGCCCCCGGGAGGTCGTCTTTGAGCTTGAGCGCTAGAGCCAAGTCATGGTGCAGGCTGGCTCTCGCCGGCTCCAGCTTAAGAGCAACGCGAAACTGCGCAACCGCGGCCTCAAAGTCCGTCTTCTGCAAGTACGCTGTTCCCAGGTTGCCTTGAAATCCAGCATCGTCGGGCCGAAGCCGGATGGCTTCTTGAAATTCTTTTGTGGCAGCGTCGGCTTCACCCCGTTGCAGCAGGGCCAGAGCTAAATTGTTGTGAGCTTCCGGATCCGATGGTGTGAGTCCGGCAACTTTGGTAAACGCCGCCACGGCGCCATTCGGATCTCCCCGCCGCTGCAGCAAAAGACCCAGGCTGGTTTGCAGCGGTGCGAAGTCAGGCTTAAGCTTGACCGCCTCTTCGAACGATCGCAGCGCTTCGTCGGGATTGCCTCCGGCCTCGAGTATTGTGCCCCGGTAATACCAGGCCATCGCGTCCCTGGGATCAAGCTTGACTGCACGGTCCAGTTCTATCTGAGCTTTTTGTTTCTCGCCTTCGCTGGAAAGAGTAACGCCGAGATGAAAATAGGCCGGCTCATACTCCGAGTTTGACTTTATCGCGTCTCGGAACTCTTCCTCGGCTTCTTCAAATCGCGATTGCTGAGCTAGCACCGACCCCAGTTCGTCATGTAACTCGGCCTCCCGCGGCGCTAGCCGCGTTGCCTCCTTGAACTCGGCGATTGCTTCGTCCGTCTTATACTGCAAAACAAGAGCGCCTCCGAGCGCCTGGTGCGCCTGCCATTGCTGTGGCGCTAAATCCACCGCAGTGCGGAGTTCACTGATCGCCCCGTCCAACAGACCCTTGGCCTGCAGAGCCTGCGCCAGATAGGCGTGAGCGATGGCCAGCTTCGGGCGAAGCCGCACCAGCGTCCGAAAATGGGTGATCGCGTCGTCGAGATTCCCTTGCGCTAACAAAACCTGGCCCAGCATATTTTGAGCGTCAGGATTTCGCGGATTAAGCCGGACCGCTTTCGCGAAAGCCGCATGCGCTGCCGGCAAGTCTCCACGTTGCATCGCGATGCGGCCGCTTTCGTAAGCCGCGGAACTGCCGTTGTTCGCAGGCGCCTGCGCCGCCGCTCCCGCGCCGCCGCCCGTGATGACGAGAACCAGCAGTGTGAAATGGAATTTTGCCCTGCCGCGCATGATTTCTGGCACCGGCCTTCAGGATAGCGCAACTCCCTCTTTCCGGCCCCCCCCCGAGAATCCATCCACGCCGCATTGACCAATCCTACTTGCCCACCTACCATTCGAAGCTGAGACATGCGCTTTCGATTTCGATGCCGTCTTTCTCTGGCGTACCGTCAATTCGCCTTCGCCACGACTCTGGCGGCATTCGTGGCCTCCAGCCCAGGCCAACAGGTCAAGCCTTCCTCACCCGTTGAGCCGATCGCCAACTTCATTGATGTAGCCGAGAAAGCTGGCCTGACCACGCAGGAAATCTTCGGCGGCATCGATACCAAGAAGTACATCATCGAGACCACGGGCACCGGCGTCGCCATCTTCGATTACGACAACGATGGCTGGCCCGACATCTTCTTAGTGAACGGGACCCGGCTTGGGGCATCTCGCGGTCCATCCGCGCCCAGCAATCATCTCTACCGTAACAATCACGATGGCACTTTCACCGACGTGACCGCGAAGGCCGGCCTGAACGAAACGGGCTGGGGACAGGGCGTCTGCGTCGGAGACTACGACAACGATGGCTGGGAGGATCTCTACGTCACTTACTACGGCCAGAACCGCCTCTACCACAACCAGCACGGCGTTTTCACTGAAGTGGCAGAGAAGGCTGGAGTCGCTGGATCGGGAAAAGCCTGGGGCACAGGCTGTGCCTTCGTTGACTACGATCGAGACGGACGGCTCGATCTCATCGTGGCAAACTATGTGGACTTTGATCTTGCGACCGCGCCTGCCCCGGGCGAGCGACCCACCTGCATATGGAAGGGCGTTCCCGTGATGTGCGGCCCGCGCGGGTTACCCGGCGCAAAGAATATTCTTTATCACAACCTGGGCGACGGCACATTTGAAGACGTCACTACGAAAGCCCACATCGATCGAACCGACGGACATTACGCCTTCAGCGTTTCCACTCTGGATTTCGACGAGGACGGCTGGCCCGATATCTTCATCGCCTGCGACAGCACGCCCAGTATCCTTTATCGTAACCACCACGATGGTACGTTCACTGACGTAGCGGTAACTGCAGGAGCTGCCTTCAACGAAGACGGTCGCGAGCAGGCAGGCATGGGTTCAACCATTGCCGATTACAACGGCGACGGCCATCTGGATATCTTCAAGACAAATTTCTCCGACGATACTTCCACTCTGTATCGTAACAACGGCGACGGCACCTTCACCGACGCCACTTCCTCGGCGGGACTTGGTTTGTATACCCAGTACCTGGGCTGGGGAACAATGTTTCTTGACTTCGATAATGACGGCTGGCCCGACTTGATGTTGGTCAATGGCCACGTTTATCCCGAGGTCGATAGCCAGCACCTGGGTAGCAGTTACAAAGAGCCGCGCATCCTATATCACAATAACGGGGACGGCACGTTCTCCGACATTTCGGCCTCAGCCGGATCCGGCATCAGCTCCGTGGCTTCGTCGCGCGGCCTCGCAGTGGGAGATTTGTGGAACGATGGTCGCATGTCCGCCGTGATCAGCAATATGAATGCCGCACCCAGCCTGCTGGTGAACCAGTTTCGCAACCCCAATCACTGGATCGCAATTCGCACCGTGGGGACGAAATCGAATCGTGACGGCATCGGTGCCCGGGTTTCCGTGAAGACCGCCAACCGGGTTCTGGTCGATGAAGTGCGCAGCGGTTCCAGCTACGTTTCCAATAGCGATATGCGAGTGCACTTCGGCCTGGGATCGGCCGCAAGAATTGAATGGGTAGAGATGCGTTGGCCGAGTGGTCTGGTGGAAAAATTTGCCGATCTCGCCGTAGACGCAATTCATACGGTGAAAGAGGGAACTGGTGCGGCAGTCCCGCCGGAAGCGAAGAAGCCGTGAACCGCCTCGGTTAGTTACGTTTTCTTCGTGTCACTTTGTGCCCTCTGTGGTTCACTCAGGAAGTTTTCCTCCAGCTTATTTCATCAATTTGAAATCTTTCGTGAACTGCATCGTCCGGCTGATTCCCTCGCCCTCTTTCACAAAAATCAACTGGTTCGCTTTCACGTCTTTCAGCGTGTCGAGGTGACCACTGGGCCAGCGGATTTCGAGCACCTCCACTTTCTCGGCCTTCCCCAATCCAAAGTGCACTCGCAAATCGCTTTGCGAGATATAACTGCCCCCGCTGCGCACTTCGTCAATCTGTTGATGCGGTTTCGCTTCCCCAGCAGGATGCGTCGTGCAAGTCAGCCGCGCTCCAATCCCGCTGCGGTTCGACTTCGTTCCGATGGTGCGAATCTTGATCCAGTTATTCTCCACCTTGGAATCGCAACGCAATAACTGCGGATAATCGTTGACCGTGTTGACCACCACGTCGATATCGCCGTCATTGTCGAAGTCACCGAACGCGCATCCGCGGCACGGCGCCGGATTCGAGATCCCCGACCCCGCCTGGAAGGAAACGTCGGCAAAATGCCCATTGCGCAGATTGCGGTAAAGCAATTTCCGCTGAGGATAGCCCGCCTCGGTTTTCAGCTGCTCGACCTCGGGATAGACGTGGCCGTTGCAGATCAAAATGTCAGGCCAGCCGTCGTTGTCGAAATCGAAAAATCCGCAACCCCAACCCAGAAATTGAGTGTGCGCCCCCAACCCCGCGGTGAACGTCGCGTCTTCGAAGTTCCCTCCGCCAAGGTTGTGATAGAGCGAAGGCGTGTCGCCCGCGAAGTTTGTCTTCAGCAGATCGAGGTTGCCATCCAGATCATAATCTGCGGCGGATACTCCCATACCGGCCTGCGGCTTCCCGTCAGGACTGAGAGCGCAGCCGGCCTCGACCGCAATGTCTTCGAACGTTCCGTTTTTCTTATTGTGATAAAGCGCACTGGCCGTGGAGTCGTTGGCCACGTAAATGTCAGGCCAGCCGTCGTTATCAAAATCGGCGGTGAGCACGCCCAATCCGTACGTACCGTTCGCGCGAAAAATTCCGGCCGCTTCCGAGAGGTCGCTAAATGTCCCGTCTCCGTTGTTGTGGTAAAGAATATTCTTCCCACCCTGCAGTCCCGGCGGGCCGCATGCGACAAGCACGCCTTTGTAAAGACACGGACCTGACTCCGGTACCGGCGCAGTGGCCAGATCCATATCGATGTAATTGGCAACGAACAGATCGAGGCGTCCGTCTCGGTCGTAATCGAAGAAGGCACATCCCGTGTTCCACCGTGTGCCCTTGCCCGCCACGCCCGCCTTCACACTTACGTCGGTGAAGGTTCCATCTCCGTTGTTGTGATAGAGAACATTCTTGCCGTAATACGTTACGAACAAGTCTTCCCAACCGTCATTGTCATAGTCGCCGACACACACCCCTTGTCCCCAGCCGGAATGCGCTACTCCAGCTTTGGCGGTCACGTCCGTGAAAGTGCCATCGCGATTGTTGTGAAAAAGATGGGACGTGGGTTCGCTGCCGGCCGGGAATCCTTCCAACCGCCAGCCATTCACCAGAAAAATATCGAGCCATCCGTCGTTATCGTAGTCATAAAACGCGACCCCGCAACCAGTGGTCTCGAGCAGATATTTGTTCTTGTGCTCGCCGCCGAAGATCGTCTTCACGCTCAGGCCGGATTCGCGAGCCACATTCAGAAAACTCACTCCCAGGTCGTTGCCTTCAGAGAGCTCTTTCTTCGGACCGTCTTTCTCGTCCTCCATGGACTGAGCTCGCAGCCACCTGGGATTCGCGAGTCCGAGGACGCTCTCCAGCGACAAGACCAGACCGGATCGGCTAAAAGATTTTAGGAATACGCGGCGTGAAGGAGACAAGAGGTTGGTTCCTGCTGAACTGCGATCGCGCTAAATTCGCCCCTTCATCCTTATATTCAGTGCACCCTGACTTTGCAAGCTCCGGCAGATTTTCCGGTCGCCTGCAGTCCAGTCCTTTGTACGCCTTTCTAGGTCGGCATTTTCCCCGCGTGCGAGCCTAAGCAACGGCTGCCGATGCCCGCTCGACTGACTTCGCCGGAGTCAGCACGATCAGGGCTACACCGATGATGACGAGCGCAGCCACGCCCAGCAGTTCTCCGCGCGCGATCAGATTGCGGAATGCCTGCACCGCCATAAGCGCGGCGTGGGCGAAGCTCGACCATGCCGTGAAAGCAATCAGGCTGCGATTCGCCGATGGATTACGGGCTGCCAGCAGCAAGAAAATGCCGAGTGTGACATAAAGGCTAAGCATCATCGCCAACCCAGGCTCGCGCTTCACAAACATCGTCAGGGGATAAACTAGAGCCGAAAAAAGCAATCCCACCAACATCAACACAACCTTGAGTGCTCGTTCTCGACGCATGGCAGCCCTCCCTTTAGTCATCGCCAACCACTATTTTGATCCCGGACGGTTATTGCAGCTTCGCGTACTCCGTTTTCGCTTCTTCGGGATGGGAATGTCGGGGTCGGGGTCGGGGTCGGGGTCTTTCCAGAGCGTGAGGAAATCTTGGTATGCACTCTTCGCCTTCGCGGTGTCACCTCCCATCGCGTAGGCGCGACCGATTTGCAGATGAACTAACGATCCCGTCACAGAGGTCAGCACGATGACCTTGTGATCCAATAACTTTTGGAAACTTTTGGAATTCAGCGGCTTCGGCAGTTCCACTGTGCGCCAACAAGTAGGCTTGGCCGCGAAGATAGGCTGGGTAGAGTGTTCCCATTTGCAGTGGTGGTGGGCTACCCAGTTCGTCGGGCGCATCGGCTTCCAGATAGACCAAATCTTGCGATGAATTGCCTTTGTTGATTTCGACGGCGGCATCTATCGTCTGCACCTAGGCGAGAAGGTGGGAATGTGGCGAACCGCCCGAGCACGGGCTAGTGGATGCAGGGGATTTCCGAGGCACGACGCTGTGTACTCCAATGCTAAGTAGGTGAAAAACTTTCCATGTTAAATGACTACTATAGGTGACGGCTGTGCTCCCAATGTATGGGTGTTCATCAAAAGCGCCTGAGCAGCGGCTTGGTCTCCGGGTCTGGCGAAGAAGTACCCTTGCACGAGCTCGCACTTCAGCTGTTTAAGCACTCTGACCTGCTCTGCCGTTTCAGCACCTTCGGCTACAACCTTCAGCCCAAGGTTGTGAGCCAGCATAATGATAATGCGTACGATCTCACTTGTTTCGCTGTCGGTGTCAATTTTAGAAATGAAGGCGCGGTCAATCTTCAAGGAGTCTACCGGGAATCCTTGCAAACGGCTCAGGGAAGAGTACCCAGTTCCGAAATCATCAATACTTATGTGAACTCCCAGTGCCTTGAGTTCTGAGAGAACTAGACTCGACTTTTGTGGGTCTGCCATCGCAATGGTTTCCGTGATCTCCACGTTGATACTCTTTGGCGGGATTCCAACTTCGCCCAAAATAGCTTTGATCTGAGCCACCAGGTCCGGCTGGGCAAACTCCTTTGGGGTGATGTTAACGCTCATCGTCAACGGTGGATCGCAAGGAAATTGAGAGTGCCATGCACGAAGCTGCGAGCATGCTTCACGCAGCAACTGGCGGTTCATGGGCAGAATAATTCCAGTCTCTTCAGCGATCTGGATGAAGTGACCAGGCGAGAGGAGGCCTTCCGGTCGCTGCCATCTGCTGAGTGCCTCAAAGCCAGTAATTTTTCCGCTCTGCAGCGACAAAATGGGCTGATAGTGAACTCGGAATTCGCCCAGTTCCAGTGCTCGGCGCAGATCAGTTTCGAGCCGTAATCTCTTGACCGCGACGGTGTGCATCGCGGCGTCAAAGACCTGACAGCGTGCTTTTCCTTCCCGCTTGGCTCGGTACATCGCGATCTCGGCATCTCGCACCAAATCCTCTGAATTGGTGTATGAAATTGCGCAAAGGGCGATCCCGATACTGGCG
>Ga0187875_10001163_pt1 | contig 20624 bp, 20 predicted proteins | sample June2016WEW_17_1_2_FD_132978 | JGI IMG/M metagenome (GOLD analysis project Ga0187875, IMG submission 132978) | Peatland microbial communities from SPRUCE experiment site at the Marcell Experimental Forest, Minnesota, USA - June2016WEW_17_10 | ecosystem: Environmental > Terrestrial > Soil >... | reverse complement strand
GGGTCAGGGGGGTCAGGCGGGGGCGGTGGCCAGGAACTCGGTGACGGCGGCCGCGAAGTCGGCCGGCCGCTCCAGGTGCGGTGAGTGCCCGCAGCCGGGCAGGACGCGCTCGGTGTACCGGCCACCGGCCGCCTGATAGCGGTCGAGCACCGCGCGCATCTGGCCCACCATCGGCTGGGCCGGGAACACGCCTGGGCCTGGCCAGCCCGGGATGGCGCCGAGCGCGCCGAGGTGGCCCAGGTCCACCAGGGAGGTGTCCGAGACGATCTGGTCGGCGTCACCGCGGATCCACAGCACCGCAGGCCGGTCCCCGATAGCCGCGAAGCCGGACAGGTCGCAGTACTTAGGGGAGATCGCGTTGTTGACGCCACGCCCGCCTGGTGCAGCCCCCGGCCAGTTCAGCGACAGGGCCGTGTCGCCCGGGTAGTTGGCCGGGCCGATGGCCATCTCGAGCATGGCCTCCACCAGTGCGTCCTCCACTTCGCGGGGCAGCGCGACCGGGTTGCCATACAGGTAGGTAAGCACCTGGCGGGGGGAGGCCTGGCTCTCCGCGCTCCGGTCACCGGTCTCGATCCGCCGCACCATCTCGGGACTGGCGGTCCCCCCGCCCGAGCCCGCATAGTCCGGCCAGCAGGGCGTGCCGTCCATTTCGCGGGTCCCCCCGAAGCCGAACGGGGACATGGGGCTCTCCAGGACGATGGACGCTACCGCGCCCGGGTGGTCGGTCACGTACTGGAGCGCCACGCCGCCGCCCAGGGACCAGCCCAGCAGATGCACCGGCCGGGTCCCGGGCAGTATGCCGCCCTCGGTCAGCAGCGCGTGGACATCGTCGGTGAAGTCACGGACGCCGCGGCGCGCGTCCACCGGCGCTGGCTCCGACTGGCCGAAGCCCCGCAAGTCGGGAGCGACGCACAGGTAGTCGCCGGCCAGCGTCACCATGGTCTCGGCGAAGAACCGGGCGGCGGACACGTTGCCGTGCACCAGCACGAGAGGTGGCGCGTCCGGCGGGCCCGCGGTGAGTACGTGCGTGCGCAGGCGCGAGGTCTCGATGTGCCGGGACTTGACACCAGGCGGCAGGTCCACGGGAGAGGGCATCAGGCGTCCAGGGTCTGGGCGGGAAAGTGCTTCAGGTCCTACCGTCCTGCGCGGGATCATGTCAACGAGGCCTATGTGAACGCCAAGCACGGCCTGGAGGGGCTGTCCAAGGTGATCGCCCTGGAAGGTGCCGCCCGGAGTGTCACCAGCAACTGCATCAGCCCCGGCTACGTGCGCACGCCGCTGGTCGAGAAGCTGATCGCCGACCAGGCCCGGGTGCACGGCATCCCCGAGGACCAGGTACTCGAGTCCGTCATCCTGGCCGAGAGCGCGGTGAAGCGGCTGGTCGAGCCGGCCGAGGTCGCCGGGCTGGTCCTCTGGCTGGCCGGACCGCAGGCCAGCATGTCTACCGGCTCGACGTTCACGCTGGACGGCGGCTGGACCGCGAAATAGGCTCCAGTTCGAAGCCGTCGGCACCGAGGTGCTGAGCCGCCACGCTGAGTAGTCACGGTGAGGAGCCGCCACGGTGAGGACGACATCCCCTGGTGCCGGCGCGGCTCGACCGTACCCGGGCATCCCCGGCCGCGCCCGCGCTGGCCCGCTCATGAACGGATCCGGCTCAGGCCGCGTGGGGAGGGGAAAAGCTGACCGTTTCGAATGGAGATTGACGATGCGTATCAGATGGCGGCTGCCGGCCGGGCTGGCGGCGGTCGCGCTCGTTACCGCGGCATGCGGGAGCACCTCAACGGGGAGCTCCAGTGGCACGAAGACCACGGGCAGCGCGTCTGGCGCGGCTTCCTCCGCAGCCGCGCAAGCCTCCGGAACCGCTTTGCGGACGAGCACGATTGGCGGGGTCAAGGTCCTCACCAACGCCAAGGGCTTCACGCTCTACTGGTTTGTCCCGGACACCTCCACCAAGTCGAACTGCAACGGGGGATGCGCCGCGGTCTGGCCGCCGGTCAAGGGGCCGGCCACCGCGGGAAGCGGGGTGACCGGCAAGCTTGCCACCATCAAGCGATCCGACGGCTCGACGCAGGCCAGCTACGACGGGCATCCGCTGTACACCTACGTGGCGGACAGCGCTCCCGGGCAGGCCAAGGGCAACAACCTCAACGCGTCCGGAGGCGTCTGGCACGAGGTGACGGTGAGCGGTGCGGCCGCGCCCGCGCCGTCCAGCTCGTCAGGTGGTGGTGGCGGCTACTGACCGGCCGGCCCTCAGGCCAGGTGACGTTCGCCCAGTTCGCCGTGGTTCCGGTCACGGCGCCGCGTGCCGAATCCGGCGCCGCGCTCAGCGGCCGGACCTGGCCCAGAGCCGGATCGTGTCGATGCGCGCCTGGATCTGCTCCGCGGTGGCCTGCGGCAGGGGCGGGCCGCCGCACGCCCGGCGCAGGTCCGCGTGCATCACCGCGTGCGGCTGCCCGGTGCGGTGATGCCAGGCGCCGATCAGCCCGTTCAGCTCCTTGCGCAGGCCGGCGAGTACCTCCCGGCGGACCGGCGCCGCGCCCGCCGTCCCTGCCGCGCCGCGGGCGGCTGCACCGTCGAGCGCGGCTCCTGTTTCATTCTCCGCAACGAAGGCCGCCCACGCGGGAACGCCGCCTGCCGGTGCGGGGGACTGCGGGCCAGTGCCGCCGACGCCAGCACCGCCAGCCCCAGTGCCGCCGACCCCAGTGCCGCCGACCCCAGTGCCGCCAGCCCCGGAGCCCCGTGATCGCTTCAGCCGCTCGTTCTGCCGTTTGCGCAGCAACAGCGCGACCTGCTCGGGGTCGAGCAGCCCGGGCAGGCCCAGGAAATCCTCTTCCGCGGCCGTGGTGCCGAACTCGGTGCCGTCGTAGAGGACCCGGTCGAAGTGCGCGGACGCCTGCAGCGCCTCGAACGGCAGCTCGCCGTCGGTGTCCGGGGTGTCCCGGCTGCGTTGCGCCTCGGCCAGCTCGCGCTCTTCGGCGTCGTCCGGCCGGGCGGCGAGCACGTGATCGCGGGCCGCTTCCAGTTCCGCGGCGTATCCGAGCAAGGTCGGGATAGAAGGCAGGAACACCGAAGCGGTCTCGCCACGCTGGCGGGCCCGGACGAACCGGCCCACGGCCTGCGCGAAGAACAGCGCCGTGCCCACGCTGGTGGCGTAGACGCCGACGGCCAGCCGGGGGATGTCCACGCCCTCGGACACCATCCGGACGGCCACCATCCAGCGGTCGCCGGAGTCCGCGAAGGCGGAGATCTTCCGGCTGGCGCTGGGGTCATCGGAGAGCACCACGACCGGCCGGGTCCCGCTGATCCGGCGCAGCAGGGCTGCGTAGGCCCGGGCGTCCGCGTGATCACCGGCGATGACCAGGCCGCCCGCGTCGGGCATGCCCCGCCGCACCTCGGCGAGCCTGCGGTCGGCGGCCTCCAGGACGCGCTGCACCCATTCGCCCTGTGGGTCCAGTGCGGTCCGCCAGGCCTGGGCGAGCTGATCGGGGAGCATGGGCGTGCCCAGGGTGCCGGTGATCTCGTCACCGGCCCGGGTCCGCCAGCGCATCTCGCCGGAGTAGGCCAGGAAGATGACCGGGCGGACCACGCCGTCGTCGAGGGCCGGCCCGTAGCCGTAGACATAGTCGGACACGCTGCGCCGGCTGCCGTCGGCGTCCGGCGCGTAGGTCACGAAAGGGATCGGGTTGGCGTCGCTGCGGAACGGGGTGCCGGTGAGGGCTAGCCGGCGCCGCGCGGGCTCGAACGCCTCGCGGACCGCGTCACCCCAGGAGAGCGCGTCGCCCGCGTGGTGGACCTCGTCGAAGATCACCAGGGTGCGCCGGTTCACCGTGCGCTGCCGGTGCAGGATCGGGTGCGCGGCGACCTGTGCGTAGGTCACCGCCACCCCGGTGAAGTCGGCGGAGGCCCGGCCCTGCGCGTTGCGGTAGGAGGAGTCCAGGGAGATGCCGACGTAGTGCGCGGCCTGCGCCCACTGGTGCTTGAGGTGCTCGGTGGGGGCGACCACGGTGACCGAGGCGATCTCCCGGCGGGCCAGCAGTTCAGCGGCGATGGTCAGCGCCCAGGCCGTCTTGCCTGCTCCCGGGGTGGCGACAAGCAGGAAATCGCGCCGGGGCAGGTGAAAATACTCCCGGTACGCTGCCTTTTGCCAGCTCCGCAGGGACAGGAGCAGATCGGGCCGGACCGGAGCGTCCGGGCGGCTGCCATCCTCATGGGGTGCGGTCGCGGGGGTGCTCACGAGGCCGAAAGGCTACCAGCGGCAGCCCGCCTGGCCGGCCAGCCCGCACCATGGCGCGAGGACGGTGCGGCCCGGCCGGGCCGCACCGCCGGGTCCAGTTAGTCGCTGGCCTGCTCGGCCCGCGGGGTGGCCGCCGGCCGCCCCCGCGGGCGCATCTGAGCCGCGTTCCCTGGCAGCCTGCCCGCGTCGGTCAGCGCCCGGCGCAGCAGGAACTCGATCTGGGCGTTGGTGCTGCGCAACTCGTCGGCCGCCCACCTCGCGAGGGCGTCGTGGACGGCCGGATCGAGCCGCAGCAGCATGCCCTTGCGTTCGCTCACCGGACCGGACCCCCACCCGTCATGAGTCTCCCGTCACTGGTACAGCGAGCCGGTGTTGACCACCTGCTGGGTGGCCTGCTCGCTGCACAGCACCACGAGCAGGTTGGACACCATAGCGGCCTTGCGCTCCTCATCCAGCTGGACGACGTCCTGTTCCTCGAGTTGCTGCAGCGCCAGCCGGACCATGCCGACCGCACCCTGGACGATCCTCGACCGCGCCGCGATCACGGCGCTCGCCGCCTGGCGGCGCAGCATCGCCTGGGCGATCTCGGCTGCGTAGGACAGCCGGGTGAGCCGCGACTCGATGATGGTGACGCCGGCCGGGGCGACACGGGCGGCAATCTCGGCGGAGAGCCGCTCGGTGATCTCGTCTGCGTTGCCGCGCAGCGAAAGCTGGCCGGCATCACTCGTGTCGTAGGGGTAGCTGGTGGCGATGTGCCGGACCGCGGTCTCGGTCTGGGTCGCCACGAACTGGACGAAGTCGTCCACCGCGTAGAGGCCCAGGGCCGTGTCCTTGACCTGCCACACGACCACGGCCGCGATCTCGATCGGGTTGCCGTCGGCGTCGTTGACCTTGGCCAGCGGGGTCTCGTGGTTGCGGATCCGGGTGGACACGCGGCGGCGGATCGTGAACGGGTTGACCCAGCGCAGGCCGGGTTCCCTGACTGTTCCGTTGTACCGGCCGAACAGCTGCACCACGCGGGCCTCGCCGGGGATGACCTGCATGAGGCCGCGCTGCGCGAGGATGGCCCCGAGCAGCAGTAGCACGCCGACGATGACCAGGGCCACGGTGCCCGCGCCACCGACCGGCTTAGCCAGGACCAGGAGGCCGACGGCGATCAGCTCGATGACGATGGTGAGGACGAGGACCAGCAGGCCCGACGTCGAATGCGCGGGCCGCTCGGTCAGCCGCGGGGCAGGCGGCTGCGGCATCGCTCGCTGCGCGATGGGTGTTCCGGTGCTGCGCGGCTCGGAGCTGTCTGTGCCCGGGTTGGGCGCGGCGGGGCTGTGTGTGGCCATCTCGGCCTCCTCCACTCGTGGAGCTGATAACACGAGCCTAGCATAGTGATATCTATTTTTCCACTGCAGGCTCGGCGGCCGGTCTCTCGCCCCGGGGCGAGAGGGCTGCATTCATGTAGCTCGTGCCGCCAGCATGCTGCCGGGACTGCTCCGCTGGCATATCGTGAGGGGCATGGGGAAACTTCTGCTCATCCTGCTCGCCGTATTCGCTGCGTTCCTGGTCGTCTCTCTGGTGATTTCCGCCCTGCACTTCCTGTTCGTGGTGGCCCTGGTGGCGCTGGTCGTGGTCGGGGCTCTGCGCCTGACCGGCAGCGTGCGGCGGCGTCGCGCACGCTGGTAGCGTGCGCTGGTGCTGGCGTCCGCCGGGCACGCTAGGACGCCAGGACCACGGGCCGCCGCCGGCAGCCGGGCAGCCAGGCGGTTCATAGCGCGACCGGGGGAACATTCCCGTGCCGCGTTGTCCAGGCCCGGAGGGTCTCATGGAGCCATTTGCGCGTGACGCGCTGCCCGGCCGGGTGGTGCTGGGTGCGGGTGCGGCCGAGGACACCGTCCCGGCGGGTGCCGCGCAGGCTGCCCGCGAGGAGGCGGTCACTGCCGAGGTCCTGGCCAGCTTCGGTGGCGCGGACGCGCCGCGTTACCGGGAAATCATGGAGAGCCTGGTCCGGCACTTGCACGCGTTCGCCCGCGAGGTCCGGCTGACTGAGACCGAGTGGCAGCAGGGGATCGACTTCCTGACCCGGGCCGGGCACATCACCGACGACCGGCGGCAGGAGTTCATCCTGCTCTCCGACGTGCTCGGGCTGTCCATGCTGACCGTGGCCATCAACGCCCCGGCGTCGGCCGGAGCCACCGAAGCGACGGTGGTCGGCCCGTTCTTCGTGGCCGGGGCGCCGGAAGTGCCGCTGGGCGGTGATATCGCAGGCGGGGCCAAGGGACGTCCCTGCTACGTGTCGGGCGCGGTCCGCGGCGCCGGCGGTGAGCCGGTGCCCGGGGCCCGTATCGAGGTATGGGAATCCGACGAGGACGGCTTCTACGACGTGCAGTACCCCGACGGCCGGATCGGCGGCCGCGGCTGGCTGCGCAGCGCCCCGGACGGCGGGTACCGCTTCTGGTCGGTACGCCCGGCTCCTTACCCGATTCCTGATGACGGGCCGGTCGGCGACCTGCTCACCGCGGCGGGCCGGGGGCCGATGCGACCCGCGCACCTGCACTTCAAGGTGGACGCGCCCGGGTACCGCACGCTGATCACGCATATCTTCGTCGCCGGGGATCCCTACCTGGACCGGGACGCGGTGTTCGGCGTCAAGGAGAGCCTCATCACCGACTTCGCTGAGCACCCGCCGGGCCGAGGACCGGACGGCCGGCTCAGCGATGAGCCGTGGACCAGCGTCACATTCGACATCGTGCTCGCCCGGCTGCCCCCCGTCCCGCAGGCTCCGGGCATCTAGTACGCAGCTGCCGCGGAACAGGCGGATTATCCTGCGGACTCTGGGTACCAGGGGCCAGCGGATGGCGGCGGCAGGGACCGCTCACCGGGGCCGATCATGAGGCGGGGAGGCGGAATGCCGGTGCGGCACGCGATGCTGGTCATCACCCGGGCGGTGTTCGACATGGTGGAGATCCCGGGTCAGGAGCCCCTCGTGGTGGCCAAGGACAGCGGCGACGAGGCCGCCCGCCGGTGGTGGGACGAGCGGGTGCGGGCGGTCGCTGCGGACGTGTTCGGGCGCAACAGCGCGGCATGGGAACGCGAGCTGGCGGACTGGCAGGCGGGCACGGACGTCGCCGTGGGCAAGGAGCGCCTGCACGACGGCGGTCCCCGGGTGGACGTGGCCCGGATCCGGTTTCCCGACGGCACCGAGACCGTGGTGGACCCCCAGAACGCGCACGACTATGTGGCGGAGGAATTCCGCGCCAGGAAACCGCAGCCCACCGTCGCCGCGCAGTTCGCGGAGTGGCGGGAGACCGTGCAGATCACCGAGCTGCGTACCTGGGTCGGCTGGCTGTTCAACGGAGCCGAGCACGCGCCTATGGATATCGGGCTGCCGGTATCCCAGTTCGGCTATCCGATCAGGGAGGTACTGGCCTGCCTCGACCGGCTGTCCGTGGAGGGCTGGCAGATCGTGCACGTCTCCGAGGACCGGGCCGGTTACCTGGATGGCCGGGCCGCGTACCCCGAGGCTGAGCTAGCCGAACCGGGCATCGGCACGGCCCGCTACCTGCTCAGCCGGCCGGAGTAGCGGCGGCATCAGCCCCGGGCGAGCCGGGCCGGGAGAGGTCAGCGCCCGGCCAGGTTGGTCAGGCTCTCCCGCACAGCGACCGTCAGCGGGTCGCCCGGCGGGAGGACGCGCTCACAGCGGGAGAGGGTGTCACGGAGCAGGGACAGCGCGTCGGTCAGCCGGCCGACGGAGTAGTAAGCACTGGCCAGGTTGGCCGAGCGGGCCAGGGTGTCAGCATGGTCCGGGCCGAGGACCCGCCGATAGCCCTCACACGTCTGCTCGTACAGCTGGACCGCGGACGCCATCTTGCCCGCCGAATGGTAGGCGGAGCCGAGGCTGCCGCGCGCCGCGATCGTGTCCATGTGGTCCGGCCCGAGGACCCGCACCCGATCCGCGAGCACCTTCTTGTAATGCGAGGTCGCGTCCTTGAGCCGGCCGTCGGCCAGATAGGTGTCGGCCAGCTTCTGCCGGGTGGTCAGCGTGTCCGGATGCCGGGCACCCTGGACCCGTTCCCGGTCGTTCAGCGCCCGCCGGTAAAGCGGGACCGCGTCGGACAGGCGGCCCGCGGCCCGGTAGGCGGCGGCGAGTTCCTCCCGGGCGCTGATCGTGTCGGGATGGTCGGGACCCAGGAGCCGGTCGTAGTCGCCCACCGCGCCGCTCAGCACGGTGACCGCCTCGCCGGGCAGGTCTGCGGCCATCAGGGCGTGCCCGAGGTCCCGCCGGGCCGCGACGGTGCCGGGATGGTCCGCGCCCAGCCCCGCGACCCGGTCAGCCAGCACCCGCTGGAACCAGGCCACGGCCTCGGCGGATTGCCCGGCCGCGAGGTATGCGTCGGCCAGCCGCTGATCGATCACTTTGGTATCCGGGTGGCCAGGGCCGAGAGCCGCCTCGCTGGCCGCGGCGAGCTCGCGCCAGTACCCGACGGCGGACCCAGTCAGCCTGGCCCGGGCCAGGCTGTGGCCGGCGCGCATGAGCAGCGGGTGGCAACCGTCGTCCAGCAGCAGGTTCCCGGCGTGCTGCTGGAGGCTGGCGGTGCACGACCGGAGCATCGCGCCCAGCCAGGGCGGCTCGGTGGCCGGCCAGACCTCGACCAGCGCGTCGGCCGCGGCCAGCACCGCCCGGTCACGCATGGCATCCGGCATGACCGCCCGGATGGCGGCCTGGATCACCGGGCTCATCCGCACCGTCGGCGGGGACGCTGACCCGTCGAGGGCCAGCAGCGCCGTCCGCTCCAGGATGGGCAGCGTGTTCCAGGCCAGTTCGCGGGCGGCCGCGGCGGGAGTGCCGTCCGAGGCGAGGTACGCGCCGGCGGCAGGCGAGCTGAACACGGTGGCGGGCATCCCCTGGCCGTCCAGCAGGGCCGCCAGGGCCAGCACCGGCTGGGCCGCGCTCCCGGGGGCCAGGCGGTCGGCCTGCTCGACGGAGAACAGCCAGCTGACCGCGGCGGCGGGCGGCTTGCTTCCCGCGGTGGTGGCCAGCTCGTCGCGGCGGGCCGTGAAGTAGCCCTGGTAATCCCGGCAGGACAGCGAGGACGTGGCGATGACGCCGCTGGCCTGCGCGAGCGCCATGGGTTCGCAGCCGAGGTCCTCGACCAGGTCGATCGCCCCCAGCCGCTGGTCCGGGTCGGCGGTCAGGCGGCCCATCAGGTAGCTCAGCGCCTCCCGGGAGCTGAACGCCGCCACGGGGAGGACCAGGGCCCGGCGCTCGCCAGGCAGGACCGCGGGGCCGGCCGCTGTGATCAGCACCTGGCCGGCCGGACCAGCCGGCCACAGCCCGTTCAGGTCCGCGGTGCCGGACAGGTCATCGAGGACCACCAGCCAGCGCCGCCTGGTCTCGCCGAGCCAGCTGACGAAGTGCATAGCGATGGCTTCGGCATCCGTGCTGGGATCGGTGCCCAGCGCGGACACCGCGGCCTCTGCGTACACGGCCAGCACCGACGCCCGGCTGGTGGCGGGCACCCAGACCAGCAGATCTACCTCACGGGCCCGCCAGAGTGACTCGGCGAAGAACGCCGCGAGCTGGGTCTTGCCGCACGATCCTGGCCAGTCCCGCGATCCCGTCCCGCCGCCGCGCCCCGGCACCAGGACGACCGCGGTGCCCGGGACCAAGGCTGCGCCCAGCCGGGGCGCGCTCTCCGGCCTGGTGCTGAACCCGTCCGCGAGCGGGGGCACCACGCCCGCGCGGACTGGCCACCGTCCCTGGCCGTCTGGTGACTCCACCGGCCCGCCGGCCGGTACCTGGCTGATCAACCCGCTACCCCTGCTCCGCGGCCGGCCCGGCCGCTAGACGCGATCATCTGTGATATCACTGCCGCCCGCAACGCCTACACCAGCGGCGGGACCGCAGCAGCTGGCTGGGTCCCGTGGGTTTCGTCAGGCCTGCTGGCCAGGACGTGCTCCACCAGGGTGATCAAGACGTTCTTGACCGATTCCTGCTGGCGGGCGTCGCAGAGCACCACCGGGACCCGGGAGCCCAGGTCGAGCGCGCCGCGGACCTCAGCGGGGTCGTAGCGCTGCGCGCCGTCGAAGCAGTTGACGGCGACGACGAACGGCAGCCCCCGCTTCTCGAAGTAATCGACCGACGCGAAGCAGTCGGCCAGCCGGCGGGTGTCAGCCAGCACCACGGCCCCGAGCGCCCCGTAGGACAGGTCGTCCCACATGAACCAGAAGCGTTCCTGGCCCGGCGTGCCGAAGAGATAGAGCACCCGGCGGCCGCCGAGGGTGATGCGGCCGAAGTCCATGGCCACGGTGGTCGTGGTCTTGTTCTCCACGCCCTGCAGGTCATCATGGCTCGTGCTCATGCTGCTGAGGACTTCCTCGGTGCGCAGCGGCCTGACCTCGCTGATCGCGCTGACAAGCGTCGTCTTGCCGACGCCGAAGCCGCCCGCAATGAGGATCTTGAAAGCGGCGAGGGAGGCCTCGGCGCTGCCCTCAGAGAGCCCGGAGCCCATGCAGTACCTCCCTCAGCAGCTGAGCGCTGGGCTGCTCGCCGGCCGGGCGGCCGCGCAGTACCTTGATCCGGCGCTGCTGAATCAGATCGGCGAGCAGCACCCGGATCACGCCGACCGGCAGCCCCGTATCGGAGGCGACGTCGGCTACAGTGGCCGGGCGCCGGCACAGTTTCAGGATCCGGCGGTGCTCCGGACTGAGCACAAGCTGGTCGGCGGGCTCAGCCGGCCGGCCTGAGTCCACAATGACCGCGATCAGGTCCAGCACCCCGCCGCCAGCCGGCTCGGTACGCCCGCCAGTCAGCGCGTAGGGCCGCACGACTGGGTCCGAGTCCCGGTCGACCCACTTGCCGCCCGCACCCATCGAGGCTCAGTCCACCGTGATCTGGCTGGCCGGAAACCGCGGCCGGGCGGCCAGGTGGGGCCCGGCCCGTTTCACCAGCATCGCCATCTCATAGGCGACCAGGCCGGCGTCGGCGTACGCCGGGCACAGGACCGCGAGGCAGCTGCCGTGACCGGCGGCGGTGACGAACAGCAGGGCCTGCTCCAGCTCGATGATGGTCTGGCGCACCTGGCCGACACCGAAGTGCTGCCCCGCGCCGCTGGCCAGGCTCTGCACCCCGGCGGCGAGCGCGGACAGCCGCTCCGCCTCATCCCGCCGCAGGCCGGTGGTGGACGCGATGGCCAGCCCGTCCCGGGACAGGATCACGGCCTTGCGGAAGTGCTCCACCCGGCTGGCCAGGTCGTCGAGCAGCCAACTCAGGTCCTGGCCGGCCTCGGCAGCCTCCTGCTCCTCCATCACGTCTCCTCGCTGTCCGGAGCGGGGGACCCTGTGCGTCGCGGCAGCGGCGGGGCAGCGGCGTCCGGCGGCCTGGGGGGATCGTCTTGGCGGCCGCGGCGCCAGCCCGTCTGCAAGGACGCCGCGAGGTCGCGGGCCTGCTCAGGAGTGCGGCCGTCGGACGGGGCCGCCGCGCCCCGCCCCGGGCGGTCGGCCGCGAGGCCGTCCCGCAGATGCGGGGACAGGCTCGCCTGCCGGGTGCGGCGCGGCAGCCCGCGGCCGGGTACCGCCGCCCCGTTACCTGCCGCCAGCCCGTTGCTTCCCGGTGGCACAGTGCTTCGCGGCGGCACAGTGCTTCCCGCCGCCCCGTTGCTTCCCGGTGGCACGGCGCGGGCCGGCGGCACGTGGCTTCCCGGCTGTGTGCTGTTGCCCGGTCCCGCGATGCTGGCCGGTCGCGCGGTGGCTGCGGGATGCGCCGCGCCGGCCCCGCCTGGGCCGAGGTCGAGCGGGGCGGGACGTCCGGTGACCCGGCGCGCCGCGGGCAGCGTGCGGATGTCGGGCAACGCAGAGGCGGACACGAGCACGACGATGCTGTTGGGCATCAGCACGATCGCAGTGGTGCCGCCGTACGGGGACTGGCGCAGCGAGACCCGGACACCATGCCGGGAGGCCAGCTTCGCGCCGACGAACAGGCCGAGCCGGTCTGCGTTGGCGAGGTCGAAGTCCGGCGGCTGCGCGAGCTGCTGATTGATCTCGGCGAGCTGGGCGGGCTCGATGCCGAGCCCGCGGTCATCGATCTCGACGGCGAATCCGTTGGCCACGCGTTCCGCTCGCACCTCGACCCGGGTTCCCGACGGGGAGAACATGGTCGCGTTCTCGACCAGCTCGGCCAGCAGATGGATCATGTCGGCGACGGCCGGGGCGGCGACCGCGTCCTCAGACGCGGTCAGGACCGTGACCCGGCGGTAGTCCTCGACCTCCGCCATGGCCGCCCGGATGACGTCGATGACCGGCACCGGCTCGGTCCAGGACCGGCCGGGCGCCGCCCCGGACAGGATGGCCAGGCTTTCCGCGTGCCGTCGCATCCGGGTGGTGAGGTGATCCAGCGCGAAAAGATCGGCCAGCGCCGCGGAGTCGGACGCCTTCTGTTCCAGCGCGTCGATCAGCCGGAGTTGCCGCTGCAGCAGGGACTGGTTGCGCCGGGCCAGGCTCACGAATACCTGGCGGAGGCCGTTGCGCAGCCCTGCCTCCCCAGCCGCCGCCCCGACCGCGGTCTGCTCCAGGCTGGCCACCGCCGCGAGGGCCTGGGCGATCTCCGCGCTCTTCGGCTTCGGCAGGGACTGCGGTATCCCGGGCCCACTGGACGGGGTGCCGGTGTCCCCGCTACGCAGCCGTTCCAGCAACTGAGGAAGCTGCTCATCCGCGGTGCGGCGGGTCGTGGCCGCCAGCCCTGCGATATCGCGGGAGAGCCTGGTGGAGAAGCGGCCCATCAGAATGACGCATATCAGGGCGATGAGGAGGCCCGCACCGATGAGAATCGTTAATTCGACGACTTCGCGGTGGTCCGGCGACCAGAAGCGATGCCCGTGCAGCGAGCTGCCCAGCACCGCGGCCGCAGCCAGCGCCCAGAGCAAGATCATGCAGGTGGCCGGGATGGCGACAGTGGTGGCGAACGTGAACCGGATCGTCCGGCGCGCGCGGTCTGGCTGCTGGGTGCCCGCCGAGCTGGATATGCCCATCTGGTCACTCCTGGATCGATCCCGTGCCGCGGAATCCCGCCACTACCCGACCGGACGCTACCGTAGGCGCCCTATCTTGTGTCACTAAGCACTAATTGTCATCGCACTTCACGGAATTGCTGACCCGTCAGCCGGACTGTTACGCCGGCCGATCCGGCCCGGGGTAGTGGCTGAGCTCGATCAGGTTCCCGTCCGGGTCGCGCAGATAGCAGCTGATCATGGTGCCGAGCGCGCCGGTCCGCTCGACCGGGCCCTCCTCGGTCCCGACCCCCGCGGCGGCCAGCTTGGCCATCACGGCGGGAATTTCGTCGGTGACGATGAGGCAGAGGTCCGCGCTGCCCGGGGTTGGCCGCCGCGCCTTGGGCTCGAACTCGCGCCCTGCCTGGTGGAGGTTGATCTTGCTGGTCCCGAAGGCCAGGGCGGTGCGCCCGGCTCCGAAGGTTACCGCCCGCATGCCCAGAACCCGGGTGTAGAAATCGACGGTCACCTCGATGCTGGTCACGGTGAGAACGAGGTGATCCAGCCGGTCGATCTGCATGGCGTTCTCCTCGTGGGGCGGCTCAGGTCACGCCGATCGCATCCAGTTTCCTCCCGATGTACTCGTCCGCAATGACCGGCTGGAAACGTGTGCCGCCGATCGGCCGGCGAGCCGGTCAGCGGATAGCCACCGCCCGTGCCAGCTCGCTGATGATCTGGATCAGCACCGGGCGGGGGGTGGCGAAGTTGAGCCGCACGTGCCCCGCACCCGCCTCGCCGAACGCGGGCCCGTCGTTCACCAGCACCGAGGCCTTGTCCAGGAAGAACTGGCCAGGGTGGTCGCCCAGCCCCAGATCGCGGCAGTCCAGCCAGGCCAGGTAGGTGGCCTCCGGTGGCTGGTACCGGACGTCGGGGAGGAACTCGGCGAGCAGATTCCCGAGCATCATCCGGCTCCCGTCCAGGTAGCCCAGCACCTCGGTGAGCCAGTCCTGTCCGGCGGTGAACGCCGCGATGTTGGCGTGCACACCGGGCGTGCTCGCGCCGTGCTCGATGAGCCCTCCCGACTCCGCCCATACCTCCTGGTCCGCGTCGTTGCTCAAGATGAGCTGGGCGCACTTGAGGCCGGGCAGGTTCCAGCCCTTGGATGCCGAGGTCGAGGTGAGGGTGTGCCCGGCTGTGACCTCGCTGAGCGAGGCGTACGGAACGTGCGCGTGCCCCGGGTAGGTGAGCGGCGCGTGGATCTCGTCGGCGAACACGCGGCCGCCGTGCCGCTCCACGACCTCGCTGACCTCGGCCAGCTCGGCCCGGGTGTACACCCGGCCCACCGGGTTGCAGGGGCTGCACAGGATGAGCAGGTGGCCGCCCGCGCGGAAGGCCGCGTCGATGCCGCCGGTGTCGAGGACTGCCCGGCCGCCGGCCGTGGTCATCGGCACCTGGATGATCTCCCGGCCCAGGAGCGGCGGCACGGACAGGAACGGCATGTAGGAGGGGGTGGGCAGGATCACCGGGCTGCCTGGGCGGGAAAAGAGGGTGATCGCGGCTTCGAGGCCCTTGATGACGTCCGGCAGCGGGCGGATCCGCTCCGGGTCCACGGCCCACCCGTGCCGGTCCGCGAGCCACGCTGCGCAGGCTGCGGCCATCTGGCGTGCCACAGAGGGGGGGAGGTACCCGAAGTCCTGCCGCGCGATGACCTCGCGGAGCGCCTTCTCCACCACGGGGGCGGTGCCGAAGTCCATCTCGGCGACGAACGCCCCGAGCACGTCCGGGCCGGCGTAGGTCCACTTGAGGCCGCCCCGGCGGCGCAGGTCGGCCACCGTGATCCTGTCGAATGACTCGGCCAAGGTGGTCATCGGGTGCCCAGCGCCCGGGCCGCCCGGATACAGTCCCATGATCACCCTATCCAGCGCCTCGCCGAAACGGTCACGCATGGTCAGCGCGTGCACGTTCATGGTCGGATATACGTAGATACCCGCGGCGGCGATATCCTCCACCACGGCTGGGCCGAAATCCGAGCCGTGCGTGCGGTCTGGCCCGGCGATCCGGTGCGCCGCTGTTTACCTGGGGGAGACACTGGCAAGTCTCTCACCGCAGGGAAAGGGAGCGGTAAGCCACCATTTGGTAGCATCGCGACTTGCCTACCAGGGGGGCGCGGCTCCGCGTTCAGCCCGGCCGGAGCCGCGAGGCCCAGGGGAGTGATCGGCATGAGCATGCAGCCAGCACCGGTCGCGGACGTGGCGGACCAGCGCGCCAGCCTGTTCACCCCGGGGCCCCGGCTGGGCTGGGTGTTCCGCGATCGCCGCCAGCTCGCGGCGCCACTTGCCGAGCCGAGGCCCGACCTCCAGGCGATGCGGGCCGCCGCGGTGCAGCAGGCCGAGTCGGCCGAGAACGCGTACCGGAAGATCCGCAAGTTCCTGGGGATCCCCAGCACATTGCTGTTCGTGGTGATCCTGCTGGCGAACGGCTGCGCGGCCAACATCAGCGGCAGCGGGCCGCCGGTCCTCGGCGATCTGATCGCCCTGCTCATCTGCGGCCCGGGCATGACTCTCACCTTCCTGCGGTGGCGGAAAGCGCGCCAGGCCGCTGCCGCGGTGACCCGGGTCCCCGACGACCACCAGCGGGCGGAGGTGGCCTGGCGGCAGCGCGAGGCGGCCTGGCAGCGGGCCGAGCTGAGTCGGCTGGAGCATGCCGACGAGTGGGGCAGCGCCGAGCTTCCCGCCAGCACGCTTCGGGCCGACGTGTTCGGCGGCAGCCTGCGCGGCTGGCAGGCCCTGCTTACCACGCACGGCACCTCGCTGCTGGCCAGCCAGCCTGTCCTGACCGTCGACCTGACCGGCGAGGTGATCTGCCAGGAGCTCACCGACACGGCCCGCGCCGCGGGAGTCCCAGCTGCGGTGTGGCTGCTGCCCACCCAGCTGGGCGCCTCCGGCGTGCTGGCCGGCCTGTCCGCGGCCCAGTTCGCGGACGCCCTGGCCGAAGCGGTGCACGCCGGCGGAACGCCCGGCGCGGCCCGCGCCGAGCGGGCCGTGGACACCCGGGTCCTGGAGCAGCTGCACGGCGCGCTCGGTGGTGACGTCACGCCCGGCCGGCTGGCCGCGGCGGTCCGGGCGGCTCTCGGCCACGCCGATCGCCCGGCCGTGCTCAGCCCGGCGGAGCAGGCGCTCATCTCGACGGAGCTGTTCCCGGCGGAATACCGGCGGCAGATCGAGCCGAATTTAGTGCGGATCGAGGCCTTCCTGACCGCGCTTGCCCAGCACACGGAGCAGCCCGGCCAGCCTCCGGTGACCCCTGAGCCGCCGGCCTACTACACCTGCCTGGCCCTGGAGCCCGCCGCCCGGAGCGCCCGCGCCGAGGTCCTGGCCGCGCTCGCGGTCCAGTGGCTGACCGTCCAGGTGACCAGCAGCAACGACCCGGCCCCGGCCGTCATCATCGTGGGCGCGGACGAGATCAGCCGCCCGCACCTGGAACGGCTGGCCGGGGCCTGCGAGCGGCGCGGCGTGCCGCTGACGCTCCTGTTCCGCCATCTGCGTGACACCGGGCTGGGCATGCTCGGCGGCGGCGCAGCCGCGTTCATGCGGCTGGGCCACCACGGCGAGGCGGCCCAGGCTGCGGCCTTTATCGGCAAGCAGCACCGGTTCGTGCTCTCGAACGTCACCGCCTCGCTGGGGGGCAGTGACACGCACACGATCACCGAGACCGAGGGCCAGACCGTCACCGACACCATTCATGTCGGCGGCCACGCCGGCTGGAAGGGCGGCCCGCACCGGCCCGGGCTCCGGGACGCCGGACGCGGTGACTCCCGGCGCCACTCCCGCAGCCGGTCGGTGTCCCGGAACTGGTCCACCGCCCGGTCCTGGGCCGAGAGCACCAACTGGAGCAACGCCACGGCCAGCCAGCGGGTCTACGAGTACTCGGTCGAGCCCGCGGTCCTGCAGAACCTGCCTGACCAGGCTCTGCTGCTGGTCACCCGGGGTTCCGGAGGCCCGGTGCTCACGTCCGTGGAATGTGACCCGGCCATCGTCACGCTGCCCCGGGTCAGTACTACGCCGCTGCCCGACCCGGCCGACGTGCGAGGGGCGTGGCCGCCCGGCGGCCCGCTGCCCCCGCCGGGCCGGACAGAACCGTCCGGCCAGGGTGCCACCCTGGATCAACCTGACCCGGATCACCCCGCAGTGGGCCATACTGGCCGGGACACAGCCGACCGAGGAGTGGGATGGACTCAATCACGCTCATCGTGAACCCGCTCGGCTGTGGCCGCGAGGCTGTTCTGGCGCCGTGGTTGTGGCACCGGTCTCGCTGGGGATCGTGGGGGCGGCGCGGCGGGCGCGGGTCCGCCTGCGGAGCCGCCGGGCGGCCTCGATCACGCCGCTGACCACCACGGTGAGACCCAGGCCGACCAGCAGCCCGGCCCAGGGACGGCCCTCGAAGGCCTGGCCGCCGAGCCGGCCGATGAAGAACGCGTAACTCGCCCACAGGACTCCGGCCAGGCCGGTGCCGAGCATGAAGCTGCGCCGGGGATAACCGATGAGACCGCAGGTCAGGGTCACGGCGGTCCGGCCGCCTGGGATGAACCGGCAGGCCACGATGATCCGGGTGCCGTACTCCGCCAGGGAGTGCTGCGCCCACGCGCGCCGGCGTGCGCCCCGCTCGCCCGCGAAAATCCACCGGCTGACGGCGGGCCCGAAACGCCGCCCCACCAGGTAGGCGGCGTTGTCGCCGAGAAACGCGCCCAGCGCAGCCAGTGCGACCAGCACCGCGATCCGCGGGTCAGCGCGGCCCGCGGTCGCGACGCCCAGCGCGATCACCACGGTCTCACTCGGCAGGACCGGGATCAGCGCGTCGAACGCGGGCACGAGGACCGCGATGAGATAGGAAACCGGGGAGGTGATGTCCAGCGGGGCCAGGTCGATCACCAGCGGCCTCCGCGGTGCCGCGAGCTCAGCACCCGGGCCAGCACGACGGCCAGCGCTGCGCCGAAGACGATCCACGGCGCGATCACGATCAGGTCATTGCCGGTCATACCCTCAGTGCAGCCGGCGGCCGTGCCGGGCAGGTGGAGCTGTTGTGGCGACGGTGTGGAGGGCGCCCGCCGGTGCGTCCCAGCCTGGTCTCCCGGGTACCAGTCCGGTGCTGCGGGATCATGGGAGCGCACCCGCGCCGCGTGGCCGGTGACCGGCCGGGCATGCCGGAGCAGGCTGGAGAGGCGGGTGAGCAGTGGTGGCGGCGACCGTGCTGGTCGTGGAGGACGAGCGCAAGCTGCGCGAGCTGGTCCGTTCCTACCTGGAACGGGCGGGGTACACCGTGCTGAGCACCGACTCCGGCGCGGAGGCGCTCACGCTGGCCGGATCGGCCTCCCCGGACGTGGTGATCCTCGACCTCGGCCTGCCCGACGTGTCGGGGGAGACGGTCGCCCGCGAGCTGCGCGCGGCCGGCCCCACCCCGATCCTGATGCTGACGGCCAAGAGCGCCGAGGAGGACCGGATCCGCGGCCTGGAACTCGGCGCCGACGACTACGTGACCAAGCCGTTCAGCCCTCGGGAACTGGTGCTGCGGGTCCAGGCGGTGCTGCGCCGCAGCGGCCCGGCCGCCGCGCAGGGCGTGGCCAGTTACGGCGACGGCGAGCTGGTCATCGACGAGCCACGGCGCCAGGTCACGGTGCGGGGCGCCGTCACCGGCCTGACCCCGACCGAGTGGGGCGTGCTGGTGGCGCTGGCCACCGTCCCGGGCCGGGTGTACTCCCGGTTCGAGCTGATCAACCGGGTGCGCGGATATGAGTTCGAGGGTTACGAGCGCACCGTCGACTCGCACGTGAAGAACCTGCGCCGCAAGATCGAGGAGGACCCGGCCAGCCCGAGGATCGTCCAGACCGTGCTGGGTGGCGGCTACCGGCTGGGCCTGCCCCGGGATGGCTGACCACCCCAGCCCGGCGCCCGGGGCCCCGGCCCGGAGCGGCGCCATCGGCCTGCGGCTGGCGCTGGCGTTCCTCGGCGTGGCGCTGATGGCGATCGCCCTGCTGGCCGGCCTGACTGCGGTCTTCTCCGCCGCGGACGTCTCCTCTCTCGCCGCCCGGGAACGGGCCCAGCTGGCCAGCGCGGTCGCGGTAGCCGCGGGCGCGGCCTGGGACCGGACGAACAGCTGGGCGGCGGCGGACCTGGGCCCGGTACTGGATCTGGCCGCCCGGACCGGCGCGGACGCCCAGATCCGGAACGCCGCGGGCCGGCCCGAGGCCTCATCGCGCGGTTTCGCCGGGCACCCTGGGACCCAGCTCAGCACGCCAGTCCTGGTGCGGGGCCAGCGGGTCGGGACGGCCGTGGTCCGGTTCGGCGGATCGGGCCTGGGCGGGGCGGAGCACACCCTGCGCACCGCCCTGCTGCGGGCCATCGCCGGGGCCGCCGGGCTGGCCGCGCTGCTGGCGCTGGTGGTGGGCCTGGCCGTGGCGAGGCGGATCACCCGCCCGGTGGAACGGATCATCACCGTGACCCGGGCCATGGGCGGCGGGGACCGGGCCGCCCGGGTCGGCCCCGTCGCGGCGCCGGGCGAGCTACGCGAACTCGCCACCGCGTTCGACCAGATGGCGGACACCCTGGACCGGCAGGAGCAGCTGCGCCGTGACCTGGTCGCCGACGTGGCCCACGAGCTGCGCACCCCGGTGGCGATCCTTCAGGCAGGTCACGAGGCCCTGCTAGACGGCGTGGTGGAGCCGACCCCGGACCAGCTGACCTCACTGCGCGATGAGGTACTCCGGCTGGCGCGCATGGTGGACGACCTGCAGACCCTCGCGGCGGCCGACGCGGCCACGCTGCAGCTTTCCCTGCGCCGGTGCGACCTGGCCGAGGTGGCCGTGGCCGCCGCGGACAGCCTGGCCGGGCGGTTCGAGGCGGCCGGGCTCTCCGTCGAGCGACAGCTCACGCCGGCCTGGGTCATGGCCGACCCGCGCTGGCTGCATCAGGTGGTCACGAACCTGCTCACCAACGCGCTGAAGTTCACCGGGGCCGGCGGCCGGGTGACCGTCCGGTCGCAGACAACAGGCCCTTCAGCCCTGCTCCGGGTCACCGACACCGGCACCGGGATCGCCGCGGACGAACTGCCGCACATCTTCGAGCGGTTCTGGCGCGGCCGGCAGGCGGCCCAGGTCTCCGGCAGCGGCATCGGCCTGGCGGTAGCCGCCGAGCTCGCCCGGGCCCACGGCGGCCAGCTGACCGCCGGCAGCGAGCCCGGCCGCGGGACCGAGATGACGCTCACCCTGCCGGCCGCTGACCCACCGGCCTGAGCGCTCCCTGGCCTGACCCTCCGCCGGCGCTCGGTGGTTCTTCACCCCGTCACCACATCAGCCGCACAGCCCCTGCACCGGGCCGGGATTACCTGGTCCCGCCGCCCTGATCCGGCAACCCCCGAGGTGC
>Ga0187875_10001161_pt1 | contig 20631 bp, 21 predicted proteins | sample June2016WEW_17_1_2_FD_132978 | JGI IMG/M metagenome (GOLD analysis project Ga0187875, IMG submission 132978) | Peatland microbial communities from SPRUCE experiment site at the Marcell Experimental Forest, Minnesota, USA - June2016WEW_17_10 | ecosystem: Environmental > Terrestrial > Soil >... | reverse complement strand
TACACCCACTAGACCCTGAACCTAGCGCGTCTACCAATTCCGCCACTTCGGCACTTGAGAAAGTGCACTATACCTATCAACATCTTCTTGTCAAGATAAAATGAGCTTGAATTTAATGCCCAAAATGTTATGGTAGCAAGCCAATTATCTTAAGTGTTAGTAAAGATTATGATTGTAATTAAAGGAATAGAAAACATAACAAAAGATTTTAGCGGATCGTTTGTCACGATCGGCAATTTTGACGGAGTACATTTAAGCCACCAGTTCATTTGCCGTAAACTTGCATCCGAGGCTAAAAATGCCGGGGCAAAATCGCTGGTTATTACTTTTGATCCTCATCCCAAGATGATTATTCATCCCGATATACGGCCTTTTTATCTTATTACTACTTTAGAAGAAAAGCTGAAATTGCTGGAAAAATGCGGGATTGACGGCGTGCTGGTAATCCCTTTTTCTTTGGACTATTCCCGTATAACTGCCGAAGAATTTGTCCGGGGATTTCTCTTTCAAAAGCTGGTGATAAAAAAAATTATTATCGGTCATGATTACACTTTCGGCCAGGGTAAAAAAGGCAACAGCGATTATTTGATTTCCTCGGGACGAGAAATGGGCTTCGCGGTTGAGGTTGTTGATGCTTTTAAAGTGGGAGATGATATCATCAGCAGCACTCTTATAAGAAAATTGATTGTCAATGGTGATTTCCAAACGGTAACTTGTTTACTGGGCAGATACTATAATATTGCCGGTATTGTCGTTTCAGGAAAAGGGCGCGGTGTCGGGCTTGGCTTTCCCACTGCAAACATAGAGCCGGAAAAAGAATTGCTGCCGCCGGCGGGTATATATGCCGCCTTTGTTGATGTCGAAGGAAAACGCCTTATGGCGGCTTTAAATATAGGCGGTAAGCCGACCTTTGCTGATTATACTTTTACTTTTGAAGTTCACCTGCTTGATTTTTCCGGCGATCTCAGAGGCAAAAGACTAAATACTGAGTTTGTGGAGAAGTTGCGGGACATTATCAAATTTGATAGTCCTGAAAAGTTGAAGTTACAAATCGCGGCGGATGTGGAAAAAGCAAGGTCAGTTTTGCTTAAGAATAATGAAAGTAAATAATTCAAGGAATTTAGAGGAGGTTAGTAAACAATGTTGAAAATTGCTATTGTCGGCGCGACTGGTATTGTCGGTCAGCAGGCGATTGTTAGTCTAATTGGACACCCATGGTTCGAAATAACAAAACTGGTAGCTTCGGAACGTTCAGCGGCAAAGAAATACAGAGAAGCGCTTAAAGACGCCAATGGCTCTTCGCGCTGGTGGTGCACCGAAGAACTGCCTGAAGATATCGCCAATATGGTTGTGGAAGAGGCCGCATCTTTCGATGCCACGTCGGTTGATATTATTTTCTCTACAATGGACGCGGGAGCCGCCAAAGAATTAGAGCCGAAGTACGCTAAAACCACGCCTGTTATCAGTACCGCTTCGGCGTTCCGCTATGAAGATGACACCCCCATTCTTGTCGGAGGGGTAAATATGGATCATGCGGCGTTGCTTTCCGTTCAGCAGAAAAAGCGCGGCTGGAAGGGATTTGTTTCTCCAAAACCTAATTGCACGATCGCCGGTCTGGTTGTTTCTTTAAAACCGATTCAGGATCTTTTTGGCGTAAAGCAGGTGGTGATGACTTCACTTCAGGCCATGTCCGGCGCGGGAAGAACTCCGGGTTTATCGGCGATGGATATGACAGAAAATGTAGTTCCTTATATCCCGGGCGAAGAGCCCAAAGTGGAAACCGAACCTCAGAAGATTTTAGGTAAATTTACCGGTTCGTCTATTCAGAACGCCGCTTTCGGCATTACCGCAACTTGCACCCGTGTGCCCGTGATCGACGGACACATGGTTTGCGCATTTGTGCAGACAGAAAAACCCTGTTCGCCGGAAGATGTCAAAAAAGCCATGATAAATTATGGCAAAGATTTTGCCGAACTGCATCTGCCCAGTTCCCCTAAACATCTGATTGATGTTACCGATGATCCTTTCCGTCCGCAACCGAGAATGGATAGGGAAAAAGGCGGCGGTATGACTGTGACTGTCGGGCGTATTCGTAAAGATCCGATTATTGAAAACGGAATTAAATATGTTTGCCTGGCTCACAACACCAAACTGGGCGCGGCCAAAGGCGCTCTGCAAACTGCGGAGTATCTGGTGAAAAATTATCTAAAATTAGTTTAGAAGCATAAATGGACGGCGGCATTTTTCAATGGATGCCGCCCTCCATTTAAAATAATGTCTGTTTATAAAATATTCTGCATTCCCCATTAAGGCAAAAGAGATTCGTAAACTTCCAGATCTTTTTGCGAAAAACAACAGAAAAGCACTTCTTCAATATTTGATGGTTGCCCAATTGCGTTACGGATAGTTTTGACAGCAACTCCGGCCGCAAGTGTAATTGGATATCCATATACTCCCGTGCTGATACTTGGGAAAGCAATTGATTTCATTTTGTTCTTGACGGCAATGGCCATACTGTTGTGGTAACAGGAAGCAAGCAGTTCCGGTTCGCCGTTTTCTCCACCTCTCCAAACCGGCCCTACAGTGTGAATAACAAAGCAAGCGGGTAATTTATATCCCTTTGTAAGCTTTGCCTCGCCGACTTGGCATCCACCCAGTTTTCGGCATTCCTCAAGCAACTGCGGACCGGCTGCCCGGTGAATCGCGCCGTCAACGCCTCCGCCGCCGAGAAGCGATGAATTAGCCGCGTTGACAATTGCGTCAACTGAAAGTGTTACAATATTTGCCTGAAGCGCCCGCAATACTGTCATCGAACTGTCTCCAAGACATGATGATATCAATACTGCCCGCTTGCGAGGGTAGTATTGATATTTAATGAATAAGTCATAAAACTTCTAAATCGAGAATAGCGCTTTGACGGAGATGCTTTACTTCATTGCCTGTTCTACCGCAACCGCAACCGCAACCGAAGCTCCCACCATTGGATTGTTGCCCATTCCAATTAATCCCATCATTTCAACATGGGCAGGAACGGATGATGAACCTGCAAACTGTGCGTCTGAATGCATTCGTCCCATAGTGTCGGTCATGCCATAGGATGCAGGTCCCGCGGCCATGTTGTCCGGATGAAGCGTTCTTCCCGTTCCTCCGCCTGAAGCCACGGAGAAAAATTTCTTTCCGGCCAGCAGACATTCTTTTTTATAAATACCCATAACCGGATGCTGAAAACGGGTCGGATTGGTGGAATTTCCCGTGATGGCGACATCAACGCCTTCCAGCTGCATAATTGCTACGCCTTCGCGAACATCATCGGCGCCGTAGCATCGGACAGCCGCGCGGTCACCTTTGGAATAAGCTTTCTCTTTTGCCACGGAAGCTTTTCCTGTTTTATAGTCGAAAGCCGTCGCGACGTGAGTAAATCCGTTAACACGGGCGATAATGTGAGCGGCGTCTTTTCCTAATCCATTTAGAATGACCCGCAGAGGAACCTTTCTTGCTTTGTTTGCTGATTTGGCAAGACCGATGGCGCCTTCAGCAGCGGCAAATGATTCATGTCCTGCGCAAAAGGCGAAGCAGGTTGTTTCTTCTCTAAGAAGCATGGAAGCAAGATTACCGTGACCTATGCCTACCTTGCGGTCGTCGGCTACTGATCCTGGAATGCAAAATGCCTGAAGTCCTTCGCCGAGAGTTTCAGCGATATCGGCGGCATTCTTTTGACCTTTCTTGATAGCAACAGCGGCGCCGGCAAGATAGGCCCATCCAGCGTTTTCAAATGAAATCGGCTGAATATCCTTGACAATTTTTCTGACATCAACGCCTTTCCCGAGGCATACTTTTTCGGCTTCCTCCAGCGAGGAAATGCCATATTTCGCGAGAAAAGGAGTGATCTGTTTGATTCTTCTTTCGTATCCTTCAAATAAAGCCATTTTTAAACTCCTTATCTTTATCCTTTACGGGGGTTAATAACTTTTACGGCTTCGGCAAAACGGCCGTAAGTTCCGGTTGCTTTAGCAAGAGCACTTGCCGCATCCATGCCTTTGGATATGTTATCCATCATGACGCCCAGCTGAACGAATTTATAGCCGATGATTTCATCATCGCTGTCGAGGCCGATTTCGGTAACATAGCCTTCAGCAATTTCCAGATAACGGGGGCCTTTTTCTTTTGTGCCGTACATCGTGGCGATCACGCTGCGCAGGCCTTTACCCAGATCTTCAAGTCCAGCGCCGATAGGAAGCCCTCCTTCGGAAAATGCGGTTTGCGTGCGGCCGTAAGCAATCTGGAGAAATATTTCTCTCATGGCCACATTGATAGCATCACAGACAAGGTCGCTGTTTAACGCTTCCAGAATTGTTTTACGCGGCAAAATTTCGGCGGCCATTGCCGCGGAATGAGTCATTCCCGTACAACCGATACATTCAACCAACGCTTCTTCAATGATTCCGTCTTTTACGTTCAGGGTAAGCTTGCATGCTCCCTGTTGAGGCGCGCACCAACCGACACCATGTGTAAGGCCTGAAATATCTTTTATTTCTTTCGCCTGTGTCCATTTGCCTTCCTGAGGTATGGGGGCAGGACCGTTTTTAGGACCTTTGGCAACCACGCACATCTGCTCAACTTCATGAGTGTATTCCATATAACTAGTTCTCCTTCCGGTAATTCCATTTCGCTTTCTTAGGCAACCGTGCCGTGGGCACCGTTATCCGTTGAAAGAAATTTATATAAGCATAGCGGCGGATAATGTAGCACCGGAGGTGTTATTTTTCAAATGAAATTGTCTGGAAGGAATTAAGTTTTTGATTTCTTTATGATTTGAAAAGATGATTTCACAGATGGGAGAAAATGATGGAAAACGAAAGCGATTCCATCTTAATAAAATCAACATAATTCAATTTTATCCATTAGACATTTTATGGTAATAAGCGCCAAGTATTTTTATGATGATATTGGACAGAAAATTTTATGAACGCGATACACTAAAGGTTGCCCGCGCTCTTTTAGGGAAAAAATTAGTGCGCCAGACAGGTCGCAATAAGCTTTCCGGAATGATAGTGGAAACGGAAGCTTATTGCGGTTCCGAAGACAGCGCCTGTCACGCACACCGCGGCAAGACGCCGCGTAATTCTGTAATGTTCGGTTACCCCGGTCATGCTTACGTTTATTTTACTTATGGCATGCACTACATGCTCAACATGGTGACCCAGGAAGAAGGAAATCCATGCGCCGTTCTTATCCGCGCTTTGGTGCCTCTTACCGGAATAGAAGAGATGGAATCACGCCGGAAGAGGAAAGGCGCTCAATTAACTAACGGTCCCGCAAAACTCTGTCAGGCATTGTCGATAGATAAATCTTTAAATGGCTGGGATTTAACTCGCGGCAGTAAATTATGGGTTGAGGACTATAAGAGAATTCCGGTTGAATCAATAATCAAAACTCCCCGGATTGGAATTGATTACGCCCAAAAAGAACATAGGGATGCTCCATGGAGATTCTTATGTCAATTATAACTCAAAGCACTGTTTTTACTGGCAATAAAATTAACCGGGAAATTATTTATGCAAACACAAAAAATCATGATGGAGATTTTTTCCAGAATTTAATTGACATATTCTTAAGGATGGCTATTTTAAGCCCCAGATGAAGTATTCATCAAAAAGGAGGGCATTTAATGTTTACAGTTACAGAAAAGGCATTGGAAGTAATCAAAAACTTTATCAAAGATAATAAAGCGGATTCCGCTGTGCGTATTACATTATCCATGGGTTGTTCAGGTCCCGCTTTGGGTATGGCTTTGGATGATCCCGGGAATAATGATGAAGTGTTTGAAGAAAAAGGAACAAAATTTGTTATTGAAAAAGATATTTATAATCAAGCGAAGCCAATCAATGTTGATTTTATTGATACTCCGCACGGTTCCGGATTTAAATTAACTTCCAGCCTCTCACAAGCCGCCGGTAATGGCTCTTGCGGCTCATGTTGCAGTTGCTAGAATTTCGGGGGGAGGAATTTTCCTCCCCTTTTTTTATTATTATGAATGAAGAAAATAAAATAAAAAGAAAAGTTGATATTGCGGAAAATCTTATCCGGCAGGGCAAATTCCGTGAAGCGATTGTTCTATGTGAAAAAATTCACAAAGAATATCCGGAAGAAGAATCTGTTGTTCTGATATTATCATGGGCATATTATGACAGCGGTGAAACAGATCAGGCTGTAAAATATTTAAATATACTGCTGGAAAGGGAGCTTAAGCGAAAGATTTTTACAGGCTTTGCCTTTGATGAACTCGTGCGCATATATAGGCAAAATAAAGATTTCGGAAAGTTAACGGAAATTTGTGAAAGGGCTGTTGGCGCGCAACCTGACGATATAGGACTTTTAGCTGAACTTGGAAATGCTTATCTTCAATCAGGCCAAGCTAAGAGGGCTTGTGAAATTTATGAAAAGATCATTGGAATCGAAAGCGATAATCCTGTTTTTTACTGCCATTTGGGCGAAGCTTTGTTTGCCGCCGGATTAAGTAATGAGAGTGAAAAATCCTATCTGAAGGCCAGCGAGATCGACGCTGATCAACCTGATCGTTATTACTTTAAAATAGCCGTTTTATTTCAGCAAGCCGGAAATTATGAAGAAGCTGAAAGATTATTAAATCAGTGTATCGCTGTAAATTTATCTAATCCTCTGTATCACTGTTCATTAGGCGATACCTTTGTCGGTTTGGGGCAAATTCAGAAAGCTCTAACGGCCTATGAAACGGCCGTGCAATGTGATAATTCGGGGGCAGGAGCTTACTATAATCGTTTGGGCAATTCGCTCATGAAGACCAACAATTTTTCACAGGCAGCCGAGGCTTTCAAATCAGCCATAACCTATGATCCTGTACGGCTTTATTATCTAAATCTGGCGTCGGCTTATAAAGGGATGGGATTTACTGATCAGTCTGATATGATTTTGCGCGAAATAAATAAAATCAAATAAAATTAAATTTAATCCATTTTTCCGAGTTTGCGCTGATATTCCTTAAATACATGGTAGAAATACTCGTTCTCCTCTATTTCTTTATTAATAATCAGACCTACCCCCGAGATTTCATTTTCATTAATAATTAAGTTTACGCTTTTATTTAAAGAATTCATATAATCCATTGTTGCAAAAGTTGGACTGATTAAGACAACAAAAATATTCCTGCGGACAGACATATCTAAGTGTTCTAAATATATAAGAATCTTATTAACTCCATCTTTTTCGGTGCCAAAATTCTCATTAACAACAATGACATGAAAGGTGTGAAAAGTCGTATACCTTAGTGCATCTTTAGATGTGGCCGCCTCAACTACGTTAAAATTAAGTGATACCAAAGCATCTCTGATCTTTTGTCCTATGACAGGATCGTGTTCGCAAATCATGGAAGTGTTGCTATCCGTGTCCCGATAATCAAAAGGGCGTCCGGAATAATCGATTTCGTCTGGCATTGAATTTTCTTTATTCATGTTAATTCCCTGATAATTAATTATTTACGGAGTATGTAAATTATCTTTTCCATGGATCATTTTGTTGGGGCTTGCCATATAATTTGTCAACTTCCAGCTTGCCAATACTTGAGGTCTTTTCGCCGCGGGTCTTTTTTATAGAGTCTATCCCGCGTCCAACAGTAGCTCTGTTTGAAGCATAAGTGATAGCCGTATCTTCTGTGATCAAATCTTTTTCGAAAAGCTCAATAATGCAATCATCAAAGCTCATCATTCCAAAAGGTCTTCCCTGCAGGATAATATCGGCAAATGTTTTCCCTTCCGATTCGCCATGCAGGATGACGTCTTTAACACGCAGACTGGTGCTCATCGCTTCAAAAGCAGCGATACGTCCGCCGCCGACTTTTGGCAACAAACGTTGACAGACTATCCAGCGGAGAGAATCGGCAAGACGCACGCGCATTTGATTCTCTTCTTCTATGGGAAACATGCCGATAATACGGTTTATCGTCTGACCGGCATCTACTGTATGTAAGGTGCTTAAAACCAAATGGCCTGTTTCCGAGGCATTCAAAGCAATTTCCACTGATTCACGATCGCGCATTTCACCTACAAAAATTACCTTTGGCGCTTGACGCAGAGCTGCCCGTAAACCATTGACAAATGTATCAAAATCCTTGCCAAGTTCGCGTTGATTTATAGTGGATTGTTTTTGAGGATGCGTGTATTCCACAGGGTCTTCCAGAGTAATAATGTGCACGGAACTATTTTCATTTATCTCATTAATAATCGCGGCAAGTGATGTCGTTTTACCGGTGCCGGTTGCTCCTGTTATCAAAACGATTCCGAATTTTTCATTGGCAATTTTGTAAAAGGCAGGGGGCAAGCCTAAGTCGGCGCATGAAGGAATTTTCGATTCAAGCTTTCTTAAGACTATAGAATAGTTGCCGAGTTGAGAAAAAATATTTACACGAAAACGGGCAAGTCCGGGCAACTCGTAAGACAGATCGCAGGAGCCTTCCTTTATTAGAGCTTGCATCAGCCGGTGATCCTGATTAATCAGGTTCAGGGCAAAAATTTCTGTTTGAAAAGGCGTGAGTTTTTCGAAAGATGGTCTTAAATCAACACTGATTAATTGACCGGCGGAATATACCTGCAAAGGTTTATTCACGGTTAATATGAAGTCGGAAATGTTCGGGTGAGATTCTAACATTTTTGTCAGTATATAATCTATTTCCGGTTTTCTCATAAGCTATCCCCGCGATGATTTATGCTTCAGTGAAGTCTGTTGGCGGATGTTTTAAAAGCGGACGGAATCTGGTTTTATCGTTGGCCTTGATATAAGCTTCATCGCCGCTTACCCAGCCGCGATTGTAGATATCCATAATTCCATCGTCCAAAAGCTGCATTCCATATTTTTTGCCCGTCTGCATCATGGAAGGAATCTGATAGGTTTTGGATTCGCGGATCAAATTACGAACCGCGGGTGTGGCAATGCAAATCTCCAGAGCGACACAACGGCCTTTCGTGTCAATTCTCTTAAAAAGAACCTGCGAAACAACCGCGCGTAAACCATCTGCCAGTGTAGAGCGGATTTGCAATTGTTCCGATGCCGGAAAAACCTCGATTATTCTGTCAACTGTTTTTGCCGCGCTGGTTGTATGGACGGTGGAAAAAACCAGATGGCCTGTGGACGCGGCTTCTATAGCCAGAGAGATAGTTTCCAGATCGCGCATTTCACCAACCAGAATGATGTCCGGGTCTTCACGCAATGCTCCGCGCAAAGCTGCAGAAAAGCTTCTGGTATGAAGTCCCACTTCCCTGTGATTAATGATGCAGTTTTGACTTTTATGAACAAATTCAATGGGATCTTCAATTGTAATAACGTGGTCTCTGCGAAGGCGGTTGGCTTCGTCAATAATGGCTGCCAGCGTTGTGGATTTGCCGCTGCCGGTTGGACCGGTGACCAACACAAGGCCGCGCGGTAGAGTCGCTAATTTTGATATTACGCTTGGAAGTCCCAATTCTGCGCAAGATAAAATTTTATCGGGTATTTCACGAAAAACCGCGCCTATGCCGTTTTTCTGTTGGAAGTAATTTACGCGATAACGCGCGAGACCAGGGACTTCGTAAGCAAAATCAACGTCACCCGTTTCTTCGAAAAATTTAATTTTATGCTCAGGCGTAATTTCGTAAAGAAGAACTTTTAGAGCGTCATTAGTGAGAACATCATATTTAATTCTCTCAATATCACCGCGGATTCTAATAGCAGGCTGTTGACCGGAAATAAGATGGAGATCTGATGCGCCCTGCTCGTGCATAAGATGAAAAAAAGCATCAATTTTTGCCATTTACTTTCTCCTTGTGACGAATTGTTTCATCTTTTACCATTTTTTCTGCTGGAAAAAAATAAAATATTTAATAAATATTAAATTTATTACCGTGTATGTATTTTTTATAAAGTTTTATTTCACAAATTATTTGCGAATATAGGAAAAACTTGATTGTTTTGTCAATCCAAGAATTACATTAACAATTTCTTGACACTAAGACAATCAATAATATATGCTCCCTTACGTTTTTCCTAATAGGAATTTTAAGGTTGGGGATGTAGCTCAGCTGGGAGAGCGCGGCGTTCGCAACGCCGAGGCCAGGGGTTCGATCCCCCTCATCTCCACCAGAACATAATCCAAGACAATCCAATAAAGTCCAGAAACCCGTTAGAAATAGCGGGTTTTTTTGTTGTTTTTTGTCCAAAGACGTGTTATATGGTTTATCAAAATCCGGTGGCTTATGGTGGTATAATACGATAAAAATACCACCATAAAGAAATGGATACCACCAATTTAATATTTTCATTATGAGGTGACTTTATGCCATTGACTGAAATGAAAGTCCGTAACGCAAAGCCCAGAGAGAAATTTTATAAGCTGTCAGACAGTGGCGGTCTTTATCTTCACGTCACTGATAAGGGTAGTAAGCTATGGCGTTTCAAATACCGATATGACGGCAAACAAAAACTTCTCGCTTTTGGTACATACCCGGAAATAAGCCTGCTAGATGCACGACAACGGCGTGAGGATGCTAGAAGACTGCTGGCAAACAACGTTGATCCCGGTGCAATCCGCAAAGCGCAGAAACAGGCAAAAATTGAAGACACTGAAACCGTCGAAGTCATAGCCAGAGAATGGCATGAAAAATTTAAATCAACATGGACGGAAGGTCACGCGGATAAATTATTGCGCTGTTTAGAACGTGACGTTTTCCCCTGGATTGGCACACGACCGATTAAAGAAATCAAAGCACCTGAACTTTTGACAGTGTTAAGACGTGTCGAATCAAGGGGCGTATTGGAAGGAGCGCACCGTGTGAGAGGAATATGCAATATGATTTTCCGTTATGCAATATCCACCGGACGTGCTGAAAGAAATCCGGCACAAGATTTAATCGGTTCATTACCACCGGCAAAAGAAAAACACTTAGCCGCCATAACCGAACCTAAAGAAGTGCGAGAATTACTTCTAGCCATTGACGGTTACGTTGGCAGTTATGTTGTAAAATTAGCCTTGCAATTATCACCGCTTGTTTTTGTCCGTCCCGGAGAATTGCGACACATGGAATGGAACGAAGTTGATTTTGAAAATGCTCTGTGGAGTATTCCGGCAGAGAAAATGAAAATGAGAGAACCGCATCTTGTACCATTATCAAGGCAATCAATAAAAATCCTAGAAGAACTTCAAAAACTGACAGGCACAAGTCAATATGCTTTTCCTTCCGGTAGAACTTATGACCGGCCAATGTCAAATAATGCCATTTTAGCCGCACTGCGCCGCATGGGATATACAAAAGACGAAATGACACCCCATGGATTCCGAGCAATGGCTAGAACAATTATTGATGAAGTCTTACAAATAAGACCGGATTTTATTGAAGCACAATTAGCACACCGCGTCAGCGACCCACTAGGCCGCAGTTATAACAGAACTCAACACCTAAACGAAAGACGGAAGATGATGCAGACTTGGGCGGATTATCTTGATGGATTAAAAGTAGGAGCCAAAGTATTGCCATTTAAGAAAACAACAGTGTGAAATTAACTGTCGGTGGACAGAGTTTTCTTGACATCAACTGCAAAGACGATGCAAGATCATTACTTCAGTTGACAACATATTGTCTTTATGAAAATCGAGTCTTCAAATACTAAGATAGAATAAAACACACTCCCCATTTTATTGATTTCAGAATGAAATAGTGATATTTAGGTACGTGATTTTTATAAATGGCAGGGCATTTCCTTCTTCCTGTTATCCACAAATAGTCAACCATGACAAAGATGCAAGATTTCAAATGATAATCATTAACTATATTTTTTTAATTATAAAGATTAGGATACAGTAAACTTGATGCCTTGGCAGCGATCAGGCAGCCTGATCAAAGTTGGCAATACTGATTAGATCATCTCATTAGCAGTCATTTGACGCAAACTAATGATATCCCGTAATGGCGGTGCGCCGAACAAGCGTCCGTACTCACGACTAAATTGGGATGGGCTCTCATAACCGACTTGAAAGGCAACGGTTGCCGCATCCTGATTTTCGATGAGCATCAACCGCCGCGCTTCGTTCAAACGCAACCATTTTTGATACTGCAGCGGGCTCATGGCCGTCAATGTTCGGAAATGATGATGAAAGGTCGATGTACTCATATTGACTTGTGTCGCGAGGTCATCTATATGCAAAGGCCGCGTGAAATTATCTTTCAACCAATCGATTGCCCGCGCTATCTGTTGACTCTGGCTTCCCGCCGATGCTATCTGGCGCAAACGTGCACCTTGATCGCCTACCAGTAAACGGTAAAAGATTTCCCGTTGGATGATCGGCGCAAGAATCGGGATATCCTTCGGTTCAGCAAGCAAGTCGACCAACCGTTGAAAAGCAGTGAGCAGCGGTAATGTAACCTCGCCTACCGCCATTCCGCGGCTCGATTGCTGCGGACGCGAAAGGGGAAGATTGCTGTCCACCATCAGTTGTGAAATCTCGCGCTGATCAAGTTTCAATATGAGCCCCAGGCAAGGCTTTTCCCTGCTTGCTTTGGTAATCTGCACAACCGTGGGTAGATTTACGGACGTGATCAAAAAATGGCGTTCGCCATACACATACGTGTCGTCACCAAGTAACACGCGTTTGGCACCTTGTGCGATCAAACAAATGCGCGGCTCGTACATGCGGCTTTCCGGCTGGGTCGGCTCATTCCGCTGAAAAAGTGACAAGCCCGGTATTGCGGTCACGAGTTGGTCGCCCCTGTCAGTCCATCGGGCAATGCTCTTCCCCAACACTTCGAGCGCAGTTCCCATATTGTTGTTCTCAAACACCTTTTTGACGACTTGTTTTTTCATATATCTCTCCTTATTTTTATATTACCAGACTTTACCTCACGATACAATATTTATCGAATAGCTAGGACGATTAGGCAAGAAATTAACAGAATTGGGATACCGCCTTTGTTCTTTTAGGATTATAATCCTCAACAAGGTGGCAAATAGATGTAGGTAAAATCTACGAAACAGTTCGGTCGTAAACAATTATAGATGGCAATATAGGAGGCAAAAATGCAGAAACGTAAATTGGGAAAAAGCGGCTTAGAAGTTTCGGCTCTGGGACTCGGCTGCATGAATTTCGCATGGGCTTATGGCCCTCCAACAGATCGGCAGCACGCGATCAAGGTGATCCTAGCAGCGTACGAGCGCGGCGTCACCTTCTTTGATACCGCCGAGGTCTACGGGCCGTTTTTCAGCGAGGAGATAGTCGGCGAGGCGCTGGCACCGATCCGTGGTCGCGTGATCATCGCGACGAAGTTCGGGTTCGAGGTTGATCCGATCACAAAAGAGCGCCGTGGCTTGAACAGCCGACCGGAATACATCAAACGCGTCGCCGAGCGGTGCCTCAAGCGTCTCAGGACCGACACCATAGACCTGTTCTATCAGCATCGCGTCGATCCCACTGTGCCGATCGAGGACGTTGCGGGCGCAGTGAAGGATTTAATTCAAGAAGGCAAGGTCCGGCACTTCGGCTTGTCCGAGGCGGGAGGAGCGACCATTCGCCGTGCCCATGCAGTGCTGCCGGTGACCGCGGTGCAGAACGAATATTCGGTTTGGACGCGCGATCCTGAACACGAGGTTCTGTTAACCTGCGAAGAGCTTGGGATCGGACTCGTGCCGTGGAGCCCGCTGGGGATGGGCTACCTGACGGGCAACATCACTCCCTCCACGACTTTTGATCAGGTCTCGGACCTGCGGGCAAGTCTCAAGTTTCCGCGTTTTACTCCGGAGGCGCGACGTGCGAACCAGCCGGTCGACGAACTGCTTGAGCGCATAGGCAGGCGCAAAGATGCAACACCGGGACAAGTCGCGCTCGCATGGCTGCTCGCGAAGAAGCCATGGATCGTACCCATTCCAGGCACGACCAAGCTAAAACATCTCGAAGAGAACCTTGGTGCGCTAAAGGTACAACTGAGCACAGCGGACGTCAAAGAGATCGACGATGGGTTCGTAAGCATCAAGGTACAGGGCGCTCGAGCACCCGAGGAACTGCTCAAGGTTCACGTCATTGGCGCCAATCTGGGAACAAGCTCGGCAGGCGGGCACGGCCTGTCACCACTGCGGAGCCAAGATCGCACGGATAAATGAGAAGGCCGCTTCACGAGAACTGGAGCAAATGACCAGCCGGTAAGAACTTATGTTAAAAAATAATTTGCCGAGGAGATTGTTATGAAAAGTGTCACTGTTTTAATAGGATCTGGGTTGATAGGTATCGCAATCGCACGCAGAGTGAGCGCTGGAAAACACGTCCTGCTTGCTGATTTAAGAAAAGAGAATGCGGACGCCGCCGCCGCAGTTTTAAGTAACGCAGGATTTGAAGTCAGCACTGTGACCGTCGATATATCCTCGCGTGAAGCAGTTAAGAGCCTTGCTCAAAAGGCTGCATCACTCGGGGATGTGACGGGAGTCATCCACGCTGCCGGAGTTTCACCATCGCAAGCATCTCCGAAGCAAATTTTGTCGGTTGATGTGTATGGCACGGCAGTCGTACTTGAGGAATTTGGAAATATCATAGCGCGCGGAGGTTCCGGTGTGGTCATCGCCTCGCAATCTGGTCACCGCTTAGGCGCTCTTACGAATGAACAAAATAAACTTCTCGCCACCACCCCAGCCGATCAGCTTTTATCGCTTCCGATGCTTCAGCTTGATCAGGTGAAGGATACCTTGCACGCTTATCAACTTTCAAAACGCGGGAACGCTTTACGGGTGATGGCAGAAGCTGTCAGATGGAGTAAGCGCGGCGCGCGAATCAATTCGATTAGTCCGGGGATTATTATCACACCACTCGCGAAAGATGAGCTAACCGGTCCTCGCGGAGAAGGTTACCGTCGCATGATTGAGCTTTGCCCCGTGGGGAGAGCGGGCACGCCTGACGAGGTTGCCAATGTCGCAGCCCTTCTCATGGGTCCGGAAGGTACGTTTATCACGGGAAGCGATTTTCTGATGGATGGCGGAGTTACAGCTTCGTATTTCTTTGGTGAGCTTGCTCCATAAAAAACCATCTCATTGCGAGTTATTCATTTATTTAAAACGAAACAAGGAGAACAAACATGAAAAACGAAATAACTGATAAAAAGCAAGTAGAAAACAACTCGGAGTCTCTCAGAATTGACCGACGCGATTTTATCGTAACGAGCGCAATGGCGGCTGTCGGTGCCGGCGCGGCAGGACTTTTGGGACCATTTTCTGCGCAGGCCACAGAAACCAATTCAACGAAAAGCTTGGGACAAGGACCATATCCAACTGAAGGAATGGCCGTATACTCGGCGACCGAGCCTCTTAAACCTTTCAAGTTTAAAAGAAGGGCTTTGGGGCCGAAGGATGTCGCCATTAAGCTCCACTATTGCGGGATTTGCCATTCCGATATTCACCATGGCCACGAAGATTGGAGAAAAGAAACGTTTCCCCTTGTTCCCGGGCATGAACTGGCCGGCATCGTTGCCGCCATTGGTTCAAGCGTGAGCAAGTTCAAAGTGGGAGACCACGTTGGCGTCGGCTGCATGGTCAATTCCTGCCGCCATTGCGCTATGTGCGACATAGGGATGGAGCAGTATTGCGAAAACGGCGCGGTGTTTACGTATGGCGCTAAAGATCGCGATGGAACGATGACCCAGGGCGGATATTCAACCTTCAATGTTGTGGACGAAGATTCCATTATTCGAGTGCCGGACTCAATTGACCTTGCAGAAGCCGGCCCCATGATGTGCGCAGGTATCACGGTTTATTCGCCCCTCCGCCACTGGAGCGTTGGACCTGGTAAGAAAGTAGGCATCGTTGGTCTTGGTGGCTTGGGTCACATGGGCGTTAAGATTGCAACGGCCATGGGTGCTGAAGTCACAGTGATTACCACTTCACAGAGCAAGGTCGCAGACGCCAGGAAATTCGGCGCAAAAGAGGTGATCGTGAATCCCGATGGCGTGGACCTCTCGAAATATAAACGCTCTCTTGACTTCATTCTCGACACGGCGCCATACAGGCACAAGCTCGATAAACTTTTTCCTCTTTTGAAGCAGGACGCTACATTTTGCATGGTTGGCGCTGGGAAAGTTTCTGAACCCTATGAACTTGGACCATTCGCGCTTCTTCCCTTCCGTAACTCATATGCGGGTTCATCGATCGGCGGCATCCGCGAAACGCAAGAGCTTGTTGATTTCTGCGCTCTTCACAAAATCAGACCTGAGATCAGCATAATTTCGATGAACGAGATCAGCGATGCTTGGGACAAAGTGATTGAAAAGAAAGCCCGTTATCGCTACGTCATCAATATGAAAGCATAAGGAGGAGATCATGGAGGACATTATGAGCACAAACGATCTTAGTCATAGTGTGATTTTTCCTATTGGAGAAAAATTTAAAAGCAATAATTTTAACGGAACGGTATGGCTCAATATGTTGTCGCCTTTTGGCTCTGCCTGTCCCATCGGTAACGTGACCTTTGAGCCGGGATGCCGCAACAGCTGGCACAAACACGCGGGTGGTCAGATTCTGCTTGTGACAGGCGGCAGAGGCTATTATCAGGAATGGGGAAAGCCTGCACAGGAGCTTCACGCAGGAGATGTTGTCACTATTCCTGCCGATGTTAAGCACTGGCATGGTGCTGCTAAGGATAGTTGGCTTGTACACCTAGCCGTTGAGGTCAATTCCGAAAAAGGTCCGGCAACATGGCTGGAGCCGGTATCGGACGAAGTTTATAATAAATTGAAATAAGGAGTCATTCCGATGGCGATCAGTGAAACAGCACAGAAAAATCACGATGAACTTTTCACGAATCACAAATCAACACTCAAGGTCACCGATCCAGAACTTATCGAAGTGTTTGACAATTTTGCCTTTGATGAAGTGCTTTCATACGGAAACCTTAATACAAAAACAAGGCTTATGATGATTTTAGCTTCACTTATTGCCCAGCAGACATTAAGCGAGTACAAGGCTATGCTCGGCGGTGCGCTGAACGTTGGCGTCACACCCGTTGAAGTGAAAGAGATTGTTTATCAGTCCGTGCCGTATGTGGGCATTGCAAAAACGTTTGATTTTATTTATGCCACGAATGAAATATTGGAAAGCAGGGGGATAAAGCTGCCTTTAGAAGGCCAATCCACCACTTCGCCGGAAACACGATTCGAGAAAGGATTGGCAGTACAAAAAGAAATTTTCGGAGACATGATTGATACAATGTATCAGGAATCACCGGCAAATCAGCTTCATATTCAAAAATATTTATCTGCAAATTGTTTCGGTGATTATTACACTAGAAAAGGACTCGATATTAAAACACGAGAGCTGTTGACATTTTCCATGCTTCTCTCGTTGGGGGGATGCGAGCCGCAGCTAAAAGGACATATACAAGGCAACATAAATATTGGCAATGACAAAGAGGTCTTGCTGAGTGTTGTTACGCAATTATTACCGTATGTGGGATATCCTAGAACATTAAATGCAATAAGATGTATAAATGAAGTCGGGTGACTACTGAACGGATACCCGAAAATATAAATAGTTTCATGCACAAATCAAGCAAGGCTGTACGTGATAAACAATTACTAGCAACGAAAACAAGGGAGGAGCGGTATGTTGGTAGGTATAAACAAAAATATTATGGTGGCTTACTTTTCTCGAAAAGGTCAAAATTACGTTAATGGCAAGATTGTAAACTTACCAATTGGAAATACAGAAGTAGTCGCTAAAATGATTCAGAAAATAACCGGAAGCGGCATTTTTCACATAGAATCAGTTAAAACTTATCCCGTAGATTATACAGAAACTACAGAAGTGGCGAAGGCTGAACTGAGTGCTGATGCCAGGCCGGAACTTACCGGCCATGTTGAAAACATGGATAATTGCGCCGTGATATTTTTAGGATATCCGATCTGGTGGGGAACATTTCCTGCTCCGGTAAGGACCTTTTTATCGGAGTACAATTTTTCGGGAAAGACCATTGTACCGTTTTGCACACACGAAGGAAGCGGGTTAGGCCACAGCGAACAGGATATTAAAAAATTATGTCCGAAATCTACAGTTTTGAATGGGATTGCTATCCATGGAGCCGATGCTGGTTCTGCGAATACGAAGATATCTGAGTGGTTGCAAAAAATTAACCTCACGAAATAAGGAGTTTTATTATGCTGAACTTTGATTTTTATAATCCAACACGTATTTTATTTGGCAAGGACAGACTTGAAAGCATTGATAAGTATGTTCCAGCCGATGCCACTGTCTTAATAACTTATGGCGGTGGAAGCGCCAAAAAAAGCGGCCTTATCGACAATGTTAAAACTGTACTTGGGAAGAGAAAGATTTATGAATTCGGCGGTATAGAACCGAATCCCCGTTACGAAACAGTGGTAAAAGCCATAGAAATTGTACGCAGCAAAAATATTGATTTTATATTGGCTGTTGGCGGCGGGTCTGTTATCGACGGGACTAAATTCATAACACTTGCTTCTCATTACAAGGGAGATTCGCGTGACTTATTGAAATATGGATTTACGCCTATTCCTTTTGATGTAGTAGGCAAAGTTGTTCCGTTCGGCACAGTGCTGACATTACCTGCTACAGGATCGGAAATGAATAGCGGAGCCGTGATCAGTTATGAGCACGGAAAATTTCCGGTTATGTGTGAGTTGGCATTCCCTAAATTTTCAATATTAGACCCTACAATAACTTTTACGCTTCCCAGGATTCAGGTTGCCAATGGTGTGATTGATACATTTGTACATACCGCAGAGCAATATATAACTTTTCCTGTCGAAGCAAAGGTTCAGGATCGTATAGCTGAAGGAATATTACAAACATTGATTGAAATCGGTGAAACAACAGTTGCAGAACCCGAAAATTATGATGCGCGTGCCAATCTTGTTTGGAGCGCAACCATGGCACTGAATGGTATAATTGGCGCAGGGGTTCCTCAGGATTGGGCTACGCATATGATCGGGCATGAACTTACCGCATTATTTGGTATCGATCATGGTCAAACTTTAGCAATTGTATATCCAGCTTTACTTGAGATAAGACGTACTCAAAAGCGTGCAAAAATTTTGCAATACGCCCAACGTGTATGGCAACTAGAGACTGGCAATGAAGATAAAAAGATTGATTTGGCAATCAAAAAAACGAGAGAATTCTTCGAAAGCCTTGGTGTTAAAACTCACCTTTCTCAATATGGAGTTACAGCCGATAAAATTCCGGCTGTTATTGAACAGCTGAAAGCTCATGGGATGACAGCGCTCTCTGAAACTCAGGATCTTACATTGGATGTAAGCCAAAAGATTCTTGAAAGAGCAATGTGATTTTCCCGTCGATGGTGATATAGGAACGCACCACGTAGCTAGTTATTTCAGTGAATACGTCTATCGCAGTATTCACTGAAATCGTTGTTACTCTCTTTCAACCAGTAATCCTCAAATTTTGCCGTCTCCAAATACTGTGGATTGGTAAGTGAAGTCCACAACTGAGATAAGAATTAATTGGACAATGTCTGTCAAGTCAAGAATATGTCAGAACAGTTTATGATCTAATTTTTATCAATTACTTTTCTGGTGTAAAAAATAAACAATTATATCTTTAATTCCAGTTCTGGTTCCAGATAGTAAATATAGCATTGCGACTATTGTGATAACAGCAATTCCAAAGCTTGTATTCACAGCAAATAATTCCGAAGCAAAAAAGTTTTTTTGTGATTTAGAAGACAAAGTAAACTAACGAAAAATATTCATCAATGGGAATCGGGTTTTTATCTTGATTCTTTTTCCTTTAAGCGTTCTGGCATCAATAGAAAACTTGTGTCCTTTGGGATCTTTTGAACATTTAGCAACATATCCGCTGTCTTCTACTCGCTCGTCATACTCGTCGGAAATAAACACATTCCCTTCACATCCTGTAACGGGGCATTTTGCCGAAAAGGAAACAAGAGCAATATGATCTATGGCGTCTTTCAGAAAATACTTCGACGACAAATGCACCAATTCACGAGACATGAATTTAAACAATATAATGACAATATATCCCATCACCAGACTTAAAATAACACCACCGAAACCGATAAAAAAGATTAACCAGGAGGAATGAAATCTCTCCACATAAAGGATAAGCAAACTAATCAAAAAAAGAAGAGGCGCTATTAATAAAAGCGAAACCCTAAGACTGTTCATTGCGGAAGGCTTGTGCTTGATCATAAAATGCTGATGCTCGTTATAGGATACAGATTCTTCCGGGCAGAGCAATTGTGCATTTGTTTTTTTAGGCCGTATTCCTAACTTATAATCTCCGCTTTCGGCGATAAAGTAAATTTCAAATTTTGAATCCTTTCCTTCAGGAGACGTATAAAATTTATCTATGCTCTTGCGCAAATCTTTAATTACAGTCCTGGCTCTGTGTTGCGCTACGACTTTGATTTCTTTTTCCGGATAGAAGGCTGTTGCCTTGATTTGATCTTCTTTTTCGTCGTTATAGATTTGGTAATAAATTTCCAGAAATGATTTTTGGGCATTCTTATTGCCGAACAGGGGAGATTCCTTGATATTCCCAAGCTCTTGCAAACCTTCTTTTCTATACCTATCCCATCCGTATTTT
>Ga0187875_10001158_pt1 | contig 20648 bp, 22 predicted proteins | sample June2016WEW_17_1_2_FD_132978 | JGI IMG/M metagenome (GOLD analysis project Ga0187875, IMG submission 132978) | Peatland microbial communities from SPRUCE experiment site at the Marcell Experimental Forest, Minnesota, USA - June2016WEW_17_10 | ecosystem: Environmental > Terrestrial > Soil >... | reverse complement strand
CGCCGCGCGAACTGGTGGAGCACGCCGCCCGGCTCGGTTTTTCGGCCATCGCCGTTACCGACCATGACACCCTTGACGGCATACCCGACGCCCTGGCAGCGGCGAAGGAATTGGGCATCGAGGTGATCCCCGGAGTGGAAATCACCAGCCGGTATGAAGCACAGGAACTGCACATGCTGGCGTATTTGTTCGGCGACTCGTGGCACGATCCTGACCTGCGCGCCGTGTTACAGCATGCCGCGCGCATCCGTGAAGAGCGCATTGAGGAATTCGTCAAGAAGCTGAATGGGTTGGGCATCGGGCTGACGATCGAGGACGTCCGCGCCTGTTCGGAGTGCGGCACCGTGGGTCGCATGCATGTGGCCATGGCATTGCTGAAACGCGGTTACGTGACGAGCACGGATGAGGCGTTCACGCGGTTTCTCAAGCGCGGCAAGCCTGCGTACGTCGAGCGCTATCGCATGGAAACCGCGGAAACCATCGGCTACGTCACACGCGCCGGCGGCGTCGCCGTGATTGCGCATCCCGGACTAAACACGCTGGACGAGCACCTCGGCGAAATGGTCAATCAAGGAATGGCCGGCATTGAAGTATGGCATGCGCGTCACACGCCGGCGCAGATTGACCGCTATTTGCGCATGGCTGAAAAGCTCGGTGTGTGTGCGACCGGAGGGAGCGATTGTCACGGCTTCGGCCGCGAGGGCATGTTGCTGGGCCGGATCAAACTGCCGTACGAACGAGTCGAAGCGCTGAAACAACGTGCCAAACATGGGGCAGGGGCAGCCCACCGCGGCGGCCCATCCGGGCAGGTGCAGGGGCATGAGCCGACAAACGAATGACGCCATGAACCTGTTCCAGAAATTCCGAGACGGTCTGCACAAGACACGGGAGAAACTCGCAACCGAAATCAAGCACATTGTCACGCGGGCGCCCAGGCTCGATCCGGAGTCGCTCGACGAACTCGAAGCCACGCTGATCTCCACGGATATCGGTGTCGATACGGCGGTCAAAATCGTCGAGTTGACCAAGGAAGCGGCGAAACAATCCGGTGAGGTGGACGTGTTTGCGATTGCGCGCGCGGAGATTGAGAGAGAGCTGGGCGTTGCCACGTCGGGGTTGGCGAAAGCGGCGCAGGCGCCGACGGTTGTGTTGCTGGCGGGCGTCAACGGCACGGGCAAGACGACGTCCGCCGCCAAGCTGGCGCATTTGTTGAAAGAGCAGGGGAACACGGTGCTGCTGGCCGCGTGCGACACGTTTCGGGCCGCGGCCATCGAACAACTGAAGATTTGGGGTCAGCGCGTCGGGTGCGACGTGATTGCAGGACAGTACGGCGCGGATTCGGCGGCGATTGCGTACGACGCGTTGGAAGCGGCGATCAACCGGAAGGTGGATTACCTGATTATCGACACGGCCGGGCGACTGCACACGAAAAAGAATCTCATGGAAGAGATGAAAAAGATGCACCGCTCGCTCCACAAGAAGGTTCCAACCGCGCCGCACGAAGTCCTGCTAGTACTCGATTCCACCACCGGCACGAATGCGCTGAATCAGGCGCGTGAATTCCACCATGCGCTTGGCGTCACCGGGTTGATCGTCACCAAGCTGGATGGCACAGCGAAAGGCGGCATCGTGGTTGCCATCGCCCGCGAACTGAAAATCCCCGTTAAATTCATTGGTTTGGGCGAGAGAGTGGACGATCTTCAGCCGTTTGACCCGAAGGGATTTGCCGAGGCGCTGTTCACAGAAAACGCAGAGACGCGCGAGGTGTGACTGGACGGCGTGGAAGCATCCGGACCACCTAGGACCGGTTCGATAGCGTATCAGTTTGAATCCAGCGCGGTGTTAGGCGTCAGGTAGAAACCCGACTCTTTCGCCACTGATGAAACTCGCTGAGGACAGCCCAAAGCCATACGCCAAGAAGTGCAATCCAAAACCACAATGGTTGTGCATTCAGAACGAAAGCGACTCCACGGTGCAAATCACGAATGAGGAATCTAACCGTAATTGCACCAAAGATGCAAACGGTGACCACTCTGAAAGTCCGATCACGAGCCCGGTACCGATGGGAAAAAGATTCTGCAAGCATGATTAGGGTTAGGCCAAGAAACATCAGCCATGTAATGCCCAGCAACATGAGTGCGACGCCGAGAATCCACAGCGTCGAATAAATTATCAGTCTGGTGCTGGACTTTTCCATGCGCTCCATGACGGCTAACAACCCGAATCTGAACCACAACCGCCTCAAAAGCAACGCAAGAGACTGATGCCGGTCTATACAGCCTTGCCGGGCAGACGGCCCGGTGTTAGCGTGTCGATGCCGTAGCCGAAGGAAGAAATCGCGATGAAGGCCGTTCGTGTTGCCGTCCTGCTTCTTGTGTTCGCTGTTGGCGCTTCGTTTGCCGGGGAAACGAACACGTTGCCGACGACGATCACTGTGGACGGCATCATTTATTCCAACGTCACGTGGCGGACGGTCACCTCGGCGTCGGTTACCATCTTTCACGAGACGGGCGTGGCGTCGATCCCCCTGGAAAAACTTCCGTCCGAACTTCAGCAGCGGTTCGGGTATGACCCGCAGAAGGCGGCGGCCTACCGAGGGGAAGAGTTGGCGGCGGCGCAACAGCGCCTGGCTGACGCACAGGCCAAGGAACGGCTCCGGCAACAGCGCGAGGCTGCGGCGTTGGAGGCGGCGCGCAAACTGCAGGACGCCCAGGCGGAACTGGCGAAGGAACAGCAACTGGCCAACCAGCGGGCCAATGCCAATGCAAATGTGGAGGTGATTCAGGTGTTCCACGTTGATGGCGCGATCAACCCGCTGCCTGCGGGTGGCTATGTCGCCGAACTGGCGCTGACGAATCAGACAATCGTCTGCGCACACTTTGACGAGGAGGGCCGACGATACCTTGAGGACGCGAGTCGAAAGTATGCGGAATGGAATGCGCAACAAAATTCGCTGGAACAACAGTTCCAAGTGTCGGCGCAACCGGGGACGATCATACTGTATGGGGGGAAGGGTGCCGTACGAATACCTGGCGGTGGCTACGGTCTGACGTACACAACGGGCGGTCCGCAGCCAGCTTCCTCCCCGGGTCCGCAACCGGTGTTCGCCATTTTTGCGGTTCGCGAGCCGAACTCGACTTGTTACTCGCTGAAGGGCAGCCGAGAAGACGGACAATTGGGGGGTATCAAGCAGTATTCGTGGCAGTGGTGAGGGCCGGGAGGCGCTACGGAACTTGCCGAAGAGGTCGACGGACGACTGGCAGCCATTCGACCCAAAACAGTTCGCCGAGGCGGTGTTCGCTTCGGGAACGGCTTAACGCGAAAATGGTCTGTGATGTTGGGCGACGGTAGATTCCACGTTAGGCTATCGTCGGTCGGTTTATTTCTTGGTCAACCGCTTGAGCAGGATATGCTCTAAAGGAGAAGCTGCCGAAATACTCTTGGCAAAGAACGTTCGTTCTTCGATTGGTAGTGATCGTGCCGCAAAGAGAAATGCAGATCGCGTCCACGGATCGCCCTTACGGGCCGCGTGCGGCGTTGCGTTTGCGACGCGGGATACAATGTGGTCTTGTTTGCGCCGCCCGCACATACTTGGCGCCTCTCGTCGGACTCGGGTTCGCTTCGCTACGGCTCCGCCGCTTCCAGCGGCTCGGCTTTGACATAAGGGACTGGGGCGGCAGGACGACAGCGGGAGAAGACGACCGGGGATGGGGGGAGTCGCCCCTATAGAGGTGAAATTGCGAGGCGAAGCCAAGGATTGGGGGGATGGAGCGGGCGTCGGAGGGCGCGTTTGGGACAAAAGAGAACGGCACGGCGCGAGAAAGCGACCGCAAGCGGGACGCTCGCGCTACCAAAGCGGCCCACGCCAACGGGGGCAACCCGCCAAAGGCGGATAAACCGGGACGGTCGCCGCTACAAAGCGGAGTGCGCTAGGGATGGCAAATCTGGTAAAGTCGGTACATGGCTTTCGGCAAACAGGATGAACGGTTCATGCAGCGGGCGCTGGCGCTGGCGCGGCGCGGGTTGGGGAAGACCAGCCCGAACCCGGCGGTCGGCGCGGTGCTCGTTCGGAAGGGGCGTGTGGTCGGCGCGGGATGGCATAGGAGGGCGGGTGGGCCACATGCGGAGGTGTTTGCGCTGCGCGGAGTGAACGCCCGTGGCGCGACGTTGTACGTGACGCTGGAACCATGTTGTACGTGGGGGAAGACGCCGCCATGCACCGAGGCGATCATCGCGGCAGGCGTGAAGCGGGTGATTGTGGCGGCGCGCGATCCGAATCCGAAACACAATGGGCGGGGATTACAGGTGTTGCAGCGCGCGGGGATTCGCGTGGAAGACGGGTTGTTGGCGGACGAAGCGACCCGAATGAACGAGGCGTTTAACAAATGGATCACCACCGGAATGCCGTTCGTCATTGCCAAGGCGGGCATGAGTCTCGACGGGAAGATCGCGACACGAACGGGCGATTCGAAGTGGATCACGAGCGAGGTGGCCCGGCGCGAGGCCCACAAGCTGCGAGCCACTGCGGAAGCAGTCATGGTCGGCGCAAACACGGTGATTCGGGACGACCCCCGGCTGAGCGTGCGACATGGAGTTCGCGGCGAACAACCGTGGCGGGTGGTGGTCGATGCGCGCGGACGCATTTCCAAGAGCGCAAAGATTTTCCGGGACGCCCACCGCCATCGAACGTTGGTTCTGACTGCAAGCCTGTCTTTGGAAGGCTGGCGTCGATATCTGTCACGGGCGGGGATCACTGTAACCGTCTTGCCGCACAAGGGCGGGCGGATTGATTTGCGAGCGGCGTTGAAGGCCCTCGGAAAGCAGGGTATCACCAGCGTATTGGTCGAAGGCGGCGGCGAACTGCTCGGGTCACTTTTCGATGCGCGGCTGGTGGACAAAGTGGCGCTGTTCTATGCGCCGATTATCATCGGCGGGCGCGGGGCAGTCGCGGCGGTCGCGGGCGAAGGCGTTGCCCGGGTCGGAAAGGCTATGCGACTGCGGGATTGTCACTGGCGGCGGGTCGGTAAGGACGAGATGCTTTTGGAGGCGGGAGTGGTGCAATGATTCTTGTCGTCGGTTTGTCGCCCGCATGGCAACGGACGCTGGTGTTTAGAGAATTTCTTTCCGAAAAGGTCAACCGCGCGACACACGTCAGCGAAACGGCGTCGGGCAAGGGCGTAAATGTCGCGCGTGTGGCGTCCAGTCTCGGGGCGGACGTGCGGCTGTTGACGGTCGCTGGTGGCGCTCGTGGAAAGTTGCTCCGAGAGAATCTGGAACGGCAACCTTTCGGGATGCGCGTCGTGCCCGTTAACGCCGAGACACGGATTTGCCAGACGTTGCTGGGCGGTGAAGGCGCCACAGAGCTTGTGGAAGAATCGGGGGCATTATCTTCCACCGAAGCGAAGAATGTCCTGCGTGCGTTTGCTGCAGAGGTTCGCAAGGTTAGGTTAATGATCCTGACGGGAACCGTGCCGAAAGGTTGTGGCGACGACTTTTATAGGCGACTGGTTGCCCAATCTCAACGCCAAGGCGTTCCCGTGCTCATTGATGCGCAGAAAGCGCAACTGCTGAACGCTCTGAGACAGCGACCGTTCTTGGCAAAGATCAACCGCGATGAGCTGGCGGCAGCGACTGGAGTGAATTGCGACCAGCGATCCGGGGTCTCACGGGCCTTACGTAGATTGCTGAAGAACGGTCCGCAATATGCCGTGATCACCGATGGCGCCAAGAGCGTGAATGTGTCCGAGAAGCCGGGGCAGACCCTGACGATGTTGAAGCCCCCGCGTGTGGCGGCGAAGAATCCGATCGGCTCCGGCGATGCGATGATGGCGGGTATCGCGGTGGGGTTGATGCGCGGGAAATCGGTGCTGGACGCGGTGCGGCTGGGGGTTGCCTGCGGCGCCGCGAACGCCATGACTGCTGAGCCGGGCTTGGTGCGCCTCACCGACGTGAAAAGACTTTGCTCGACACGCAATAATCGCGTCCCTATCGTTTGAGCCATGTTTACGGGAATTGTTGAAGAAGCGGGCATCGTGGAGAAGGTACGCGCGGGCAGGCGGTCGACGGAATTGACTGTGCGGGCTCCGAAGATCGGTCGATCGCTGCGCATCGGAAACAGCGTGGCCGTCAATGGCGCGTGCCTGACGGTCGTCGGGGCGCGTGGCGGCGTTTTGAAGTTCGACGTGCTGGCTGAGACGCTCCGGCGGACAAACCTCGAATTCGTCCGAAGCGGATCGTTGGTGAATCTGGAGCGACCGCTACGGGCCGATGCGCGGTTGGATGGGCATTTTGTGCTCGGGCATGTGGACGCGCGGGGCAAGGTGCGGCGGTTTGAACGGGACGGCAAAGATTACGTGCTGGATATCGACGCGCCGCCTTCGGTGATGCGCTATATCGTTGAAAAGGGATCGATCGCGGTTGACGGCATCAGTCTGACCGTCGCGGGCGTGAGTCGCAACTGGTTCCGCGTCTGGATCATCCCGCACACGCGGGAGATCACGAACCTGCGGGTCTGCCGTGCCGGGGACCTAGTGAACCTGGAAGCGGACATCCTGGGCAAGTACGTCGAACAGCTTCTGGGGAGGCGGTCCCGGGCGAGGCGTTGACACACCGTGCGTAGCACTTTACACTGAACATTATGGGAAGGACTTCATGCTGGTAGCGGTTGAAAAACTCTTGGTACTGCAGGATCGTGACCGGCGGATTGCGCAGCTCAAGATGGAACGGATGCGCATTCCGGAACAGGTCGCGGCCGCCGAACAACGCCTGAAGGCCGAAGCCGCCCGTCTCGACAATTTGCGTGACGAAGCGAAACATGTCGAGGCGGAACGTAAGAAATGGGAAATCGATGCCGAATCAAAACGGGCCCAAATCGCAAAATACCGGATGCAGCTTTCCCAAATCAAGTCGAACACCGAGTACCAAGCGTTGCTAAAGGAAATCGCGAAGGTCGAGCATGAGATTGACGAGATCGAGACGCACGAACTCGAAGTGATGGAGAAGAGCGACCAGTTGCAGCCGGCGGTGAAGACGGAGCAGGCCACCTTGAAGGAAATCACGGTGAAAGTGGAGGGCGAGCGGGCCGATCTGCAACAGCGTATGGCCATGATCGACCAGGAGTTGAAACAAACACTGGCGGAACGGCAGCAACTCGCTCAAGAGGTCGACCCCGATGCGCTGAACCGCTACGAGCGGTTGATGCGCAGCAAGAGTGATTTTGCCATTGTAGCGATTCGCAATGGGAATTGCGGTGGATGCCATCTGAATATCCCGCCGCAACTGGTCCATAACGCCAAACACGGCAGCGACCTGACCAGTTGTGATTACTGCGGGCGCATCTTATATTGGCAGCCGGAATGATGATGTGATCGCGGAGCGCTGCTGATGGCTCAGCGGCGTGTTATTTGATTTGGATTGGATTTGGAAGGGCGGATAGCCGCTCAGCCTGAAAGGGTTGGGAGGAAAGTCCAGACTCCCCAGGGCGCGATGCCCCTCGCAAGCGGGGGCAGCCTGACGTAACGTTGGGCTGACGGATAGTGCCACAGAAAACAAACCGCCCGCCTCGTCAGCTTCTGGGGCGGGTAAGGGTGAAATGGCGGGGTAAGAGCCCACCGCGCCGATAGCAATATCGGCGGCACGGAAAACCCCATCGGGAGCAAGACCAAATAGGCGGCGAGATGTGGCCCGCATCAGAACCCTGAAGCAATTCAGAGCGAGAGCCGCGGGTACCGGTCGCATAGATAAATGGCTATCAAGAACAGAATCTGGCTTACGGCCCTTCCAATGAACGGATGGCGGGGGTGACAATCGCGTCATCCCCGCCCCCATTTCTTTGATGCACTATCCACTATTTCTCGATCTCGCAGACCAACCCGTTGTCGTCGTCGGTGCGGGAGGTGTTGCCACGCGGAAAGTCCGCAGTCTTCTCGCCACCAACGCGCGAGTGACCATCATCAGCCCCGAAGCCAGCGCGACCATTCGCCGGCTGGCGCGAACCGATCGGGTTCGCTGGGTGCGAAGACCGTACAGACGGGGCGACCTCGCGCGCGCGCGTCTCGCGGTCGCGGCTACGGACGACACGGCCATCAACGAGTCTGTCTGCGCCGAGGCGAAGCGACGCAAGATTCTCGTCAATTGTATTGCTCCGCCCTCCGCTGGCAATTTCATCGTTCCATCCCATGTGCGTCGCGGGGGAATTTCGCTGGCGATTTCGACGGGAGGCGCCAGTCCTGCGTTCGCCAAGCGCTTGCGCCGTGATCTTGAACGCTTTCTCGGTGACGGGTATCCTGGGCTTCTCAGAAAGATGAGCGCAGCTCGACGGATGAAAAAAGGGCGTCATGACTGATCGAACATTTCTCTGGCTGGCGCAGGTATTTTACGCCACCAGTTGTGTCGTCACCCTGCGGCGTCTGGTGTCGGCTGGCGGGGGACCGGCGCTGCAACGTGCGAATTATGCGGCCATGGCGGCCGGGTTCGTGTTGCACACTGTTTTCCTGTACCTGCGGGGCCGCGCACTGGGTCGCTGCCCGTTGACCAATCTGTTTGAGACACAGGCGTTCGTGGCCTGGGCGGCGGTGCTTTTCTTTCTGCTGATTGGACCGTCGTACCGGGTGTCGTTTCTCGGGGCGTTCACCGCGCCGCTGGTATTGGTGATCTGCCTGGCCGCACTGCTGTTACCTGTGGACGCCGTGCAGACTACACCGCCGCGCCACAGCGCGTGGATCGAATTTCATGCAGCGATTGCCGTCGTTGCCTGCGGCGCGTTTGCCCTGGCCTTTGTCATGGGCGCTATGTACCTGTTGCAAGAGCGCCAACTCAAGACTCGACACTTGACGTCTTCGTTTCTCCTGTTGCCATCGATCGAGCAACTCGACGTGATCCATTTCCGGTTGTTAATCATGGGGTTTGTCATGCTCACGGCTGGCATGGTGGGCGGCATCATCTCGTATCACATTGTGGGCCACTGGACGATCCCGAAGATTATTTGGGCCTGGTCAGTGTGGACATTGTATGGCGCAGTCGTTGTCGCGCGGGGATTGTGGACGTTGCGAGGGCGAAAGGTCGCAGTCGCGTCGATGGCAACTTTTGCGCTGATGCTTGTCGGATTCTGGGGTGTAAACCTGTTCCAATGATGAACCTGATCGTCATCGGTTTGAATCATCGAAGCGCGCCCGTGGAAGTGCGCGAGCAACTGGCATTCGCCAGGACGAGCCTTGGCGAGGCGCATACGCGGCTGCTGGCTGCTAGTCCTGTGCACGAGACCGTGATCCTGTCGACGTGCAACCGTGTGGAGATTTATGCTTTGACGGACAACGTCAGTGACGCTTCGCGCTCCGTCCGGGAGTTTCTCCACAACCATCACCGGCTCGCGGATCGCATTGACACCCATCTCTACGAACACCATGACGACTCGTGCATCCACCATCTACTCGAAGTTGCCTGCGGGATCGACTCCATGGTGCTGGGCGAGACAGAAATCTTTGGCCAAGTGAAAGAGGCGTACTCCGTCGCCCAGAAGGCCGGCACAACCGGGGTTGTCCTGAACCGTGTGTTTCAAAAGGTGTTCTCCGCTGCCAAACATATCCGGTCCACCACGGCGATCGCGCGCGGTTCTACTTCCGTCGGCACGGTGGCGGTCGATCTCGCCGAAAAGATTTTTGGCAAACTCGGGAAGTGCACGGTGATGGTTATCGGGACCGGCGAGATGAGCGCGGCAACGGCGCGCGCCCTGCAGAATCGTGGCACGGGTGCGATTCTCGTCTGCAGCCGCACGCACGAACGCGCCGAAGCCCTGGCTGGTCAACTGCAGGGAAGGGCGATCTCCTACGACCAGTGGCCGAGCGAATTTCCGGCGGTTGACATCGTCATCAGTTCGACGGCGGCGCCCCACCCGATCGTTACCCGGGAGAAGCTTGGTCCACTGATGAAGATCCGCCGACAGCGCCCGTTGTTTCTCATCGACATCGCGGTCCCGCGCGACATCGAGCGTTCGTGTGAGGAATTGGAGAGCGTGTATCTTTACGATATCGACGATCTTCAACAGATCGCCCGAGAAAACCTGGCGGCGCGTGAACGCGAAGTCGCCACCTGTCACGCCCTGATTGACCAGCACGTACGTCGTCTTGCAGAATGGCTGGACCGCAACCGTGGCGCCGTCGAAGACCGATACCACCGACGCGTCGCCGACCCGTCACTGCACGACCCCGCCCACACCCAGGTGTCATGAAGCCGCTGGTCATTGGCACACGGGGAAGCCCGCTGGCGTTGGCGCAGGTGGAAATCATCCGCAGTCTCTTACGGAACGCAAATCCGTCGCTGCCCGTGGAAACCAGAATCATCAAGACCTGCGGTGATAACTTCGTGAATCTTTCACTCATTGCCGGCGGGGGCAAGGGGTTGTTTACGAAGGAAATCGAGGAACAGCTTCTTGGCGGCGACATCCAAATCGCCGTGCATAGCATGAAAGATCTGCCGACCATACTGCCGGAGGGGCTGATCATCGGCGCTGTACCGTCCCGCGAAGATGCTCACGACGTGTTTATCTCGAGAAACTTTCCATCAATCTCGCAGTTGCCGAACGATGCACGCGTCGCGACGAGCAGCATCCGACGGCGCGCCCAACTTCTGGCCAAACGATCCGACCTGCAAGTCGAGGAAATCCGTGGCAACGTCGAGACACGCCTGCGCAAGCTCGCCGAGAACGAGACACTCGAAGCCCTCATTCTTGCCGCGGCGGGGTTACGCCGGCTGGGTCTCTGGAAGAAGTTCGGACACTTCCACTGGCGGGAGATCGGCTTCGAGACGATGATTCCAGCGGTGGGGCAGGGCGCCATCGCCTGCGAGGTCCGCGCGGTGGACACCGAGACACGCGCGGCACTGGCAGGCATCAATGATGCGAACACGGCGGCGTGTGTGACCGCCGAACGTGCTTTCCTTCGGGCGTTGGGTGGCGGTTGTCAGGTGCCGTATGCGGCTCACGCCACAGTGGAACGCGAACGATTGCGTTTGATCGGCGCAACGTTTGGTCCTAACGGCAAGGATGTCCGTCGCGTGGAAATCTTCGGGTCGATGAGCGATCCGGGAGACGCGGGCGAACGGGCGGCGGAGCAGGTTATCCGATGACAAAGAAAGGCAAAGTGTATCTGGTGGGGGCTGGCCCCGGTGACGCCGGACTGATTACCGTGCGCGGCGTGGAGTGCATCCAACTCGCCGAGGTGATCGTCTACGACAATCTGGTGAATCCGTCGCTGTTGAAGCATGCGCGGGCGGACGCGGAAATCATTTTTGCAGGCAAGACGTCCAAAAAACACACCCTCACGCAGGATGAGATCAACGCCTTGCTCATCGAGAAAGCGCGTGAGGGCAAGATGGTTGCGCGGCTGAAGGGTGGCGACCCGTTTGTTTTTGGGCGGGGCGGGGAAGAGGCGGAAGAACTACGGAAGGCCGGTTTCCAGTTCGAAATCGTACCCGGCATCAGTTCATCAATTGCGGCACCGGCCTACGCGGGAATCCCGGTGACCCATCGGGCCGTCGCAACGGCGTTTATGGTTGTCACCGGACACGAGGATCCGGCCAAGGAAGAAACCCAGGTGGACTGGGCAGGCGTGGCAAAGTTTTTCGGAACGCGCGTCATCCTGATGGGCGTGGAACGTATCGGCACCATAGCCGAGGAATTGATCCGATACGGTGCGTCGCCGGAAACTCCGGTGGCAATGATTCGTTGGGGAACGACCGGTAAGCAACAAACAATTCAAGGGACCCTGGCAACAATTGCGGCAATTGCCTCCGCAGCGGATTTCAAACCACCGGCCGTGACGGTCGTTGGTGAGGTAGTCCGCTTGCGCGAAAAGTTGAACTGGTTCGAGCAGCGGCCGCTGTTTGGGTGTCGCATTGTCGTCACGCGCAGTCGGGAGCAAGCCAGTGAGTTGGTGCATCAACTCAGCAAGCTGGGCGCGGACGTGCTGGAGATTCCCACAATTCGCATCGAGCCGCCCCAGAGTCTTGCGCCCTTGCGGGAAGCCATTGGGGGCTTGGGGGAATACGATTGGTTGATCTTCACCAGCCCAAACGGAGTGGATGCGTTTTTTCGGGAGTTCTTTGCGCGCCGCAAGGACATTCGCGAGATTGGTCCGTTAAAGATTGCCGCCATCGGCGCCGTAACGACGCAGAAACTTGCCGAATTGCACTTGGAGGTGGATCTGCAGCCCAAGGAGTTCACAACGGAGGCGTTGCTCGCCGAATTCAAACGCTCGGTAAGTTGCGAGAACTTGAAAATGCTCATGCCACGAGCGGACCTGGCCGATCAGCGGCTGGCACGCGGGTTGGAGGATCTGGGGGCCATGGTGGACGATTTGGACGCGTATCAAACCATGCCCGACACGGTGGATCGAACAGGGCATCGTGCGCGATTGCTCAGCGAAGGCGCTGACCTTGTGACATTCACCAGCTCATCCACGGTGGTAAACTTCTGCAATCTGGTGGATGTTCCCGCGCTACGGAAGCAGTTTCCACAAATCAGGTTTGTGAGCATCGGGCCGCAAACATCGCAAGCGGCGCGCGCGAAGGGTTTGGAAGTCGCCATCGAAGCGAAGGTGCACACGATCGCCGGCTTGGTCGAGGCGATTTTGTCATTGGTGGCGCAAGGTTGAAAGCGGCCGCGCCGATGCATTGAAGAACATGACGAAGGAAGAGCATTACGATCAGGGCATGACGGAATTTGCGATGGCCGAATATGACAAGGCCATCGAGTGTTACCGCAAAGCCGTGGAACTGGATGCGTCGTACTTCGACGCGTGGCACGCGCTCGGAATGGCCTATCTGCGGGCGAACAGGATTCCCGAGGCGATTGAAGCCGGCAAGCGCGCGATCGAAATCAACCCCAACGACATGCTCGCCCACACCAGCCTGTCGATGTATTACATGCGCGCGGGCGACAAAGCCATGGCCGAGAAGGAAAAGGGGCTGGCCACGGTTCTGTCGTGGGGCGGAAAAGTCAATCAGCTCAAAGACGAGCCAAAATCGTAGTCAGGCTCAGTGGAACATGTAGGACGGGAGAAAATACATCCGCCCCGTCTGCAGCTTGAATTCGTTCGGCGTCAATTGGATTTGGATCTTCGCCTTGTCGTTGCTGCCCATCAACCGAAACAGATTGCGCAGACTAAACGGTTCCACGTAGCGAATCACCCGCGCCCGCTTGATCGAGGCCAATTCCTCCGCCTTGTCAATCGCATCCTCGAAATAGCCCAACCCGTCCACGAACCCGGCCTCCAACGCCTGTTTGCCCGATAGGATACGGCCATCCGCCAGGCCGTTCTTCAGATCATCGACCTTCATATCGCGTTCCTCGGCCACGATGCCGACGAACTTATCGTAGACTTCCATCACCATCCCTTGAACCAATGCCTTCTCGTCTTCCGTGGGCTCTCGCGTCGGATTCAAGATGTCTTTGTACTTTCCCGATTTGAACGTGTAAAACTTGACCCCAATTTTGTCGGCCAGACCGCTGACCGTAAAGCTTTCCATGATCACCCCGATGCTGCCGGTGATGCTCAATTCATTGGCCACAATGTAATCAGCCCCGACTGCCACGTAATATGCCCCGGACGCTCCCATGGTGTTGATGTTCGCCACCACGGGCTTTTTCTCGCGGGCCGCCACCACCGCCTGATAAATCGTGTCGGAAGCCACGACCTCCCCACCGGGCGAGTCGATCCGCAAAATTATCGCTTTCACCCGCTTGTCGTCGACCGCCTGCTGAAGCTGGTTTTCGATGTCTCCCACCATGCCCTCTTCGCCGCTGTAACCGTCCTCCGTCGTACTGATTACCCCCGTCACGTAGATGACCGCAATCTTGTCCTTCGCGTCTTCTTCGCCTTCGAGATAGCGTTCCTCGTACCGCCCGTGACGGGTCACGGAAATGGTCTCCGTTCCCGCCCCGCCAAACGCCGCCGCGAACAACACCAGATTCGCCAGCACGCTGAGAAACAGGAAAAACGTCACAATCACGGCATACACGATCCACCCCGTCCGCCTCGGCGGCGGGGGCGGCTGGCTGACAAGATAGGGCGGCACCGGGTCCATGGTTAGTACATTGCACGACGATGGACACTGTCGCAAGAGCAAAAGCGGGGGGCCGTGTTTTCACTTGGTCGACGCGCCAACTTGTCGTACCTTACGCCCGCATGCTGCTGGTCATCGACAATTACGACAGCTTCACCTACAACCTCGTCCAGTACCTCGGCGAGTTGGGCGTGGAAATGAAAATCTTCCGCAACAACGAAATCAGCCTCGACGAGATTCGCGCCCTCAAACCGTCCCGCATCCTCATCTCGCCCGGCCCCTGTTCGCCCCGCGAATCTGGCCTGTCCAACGACATCATCAAAACGTTCGGCCCGACCACGCCCACCTTCGGCGTCTGCCTCGGCCACCAATGCATGGGCCACGTCTTCGGCGGCGAAGTCGTCCGCGCCGACCGCCTCATGCACGGCAAGACTTCCCCCATTTACCACAATGGCCGCGACCTGTTCGAGGGCATGCCCAACCCGTTCACCGCCACCCGCTATCACTCGCTCCTCGTCAAACGCGACACGCTGCCCGACACCCTCGAGATCACCGCCGAAACCAAACCCGAAGGCGAGATCATGGGCCTCCGCCACAAACAATTCCCCATCTGGGGCGTCCAATTCCATCCCGAATCTATCCTCACGCAAGAAGGCAAACGTATACTTTCCAACTTCTTGAAGTTGAGTGCCTGACCGCCGAGCTGTCCGCCTGTAGCCGCACCCTTCAAGGTTCGTGTTTCCCTTTGTGAGTCTCAGAATCATCATTTCCTGCGATCTAGCCCCCATAAACCATGCAAAACGAAGCCGATCCGGCAAAACGAAGCCAAGTGACAAAATGACGCCTTCATGCGCCTAAGCCTCTGTACGCCAATGTGTTCGACATTCACAAGCACCTCGGGAAATTGGCTTCGTTTCGCAATTATTATGCCTTGCAGTCTCTCTGGTCTTGGGAATCAGCACCCCGGCACCATCCTTCGTGCCATTCGTGTTCCCATCCTGCCCGCCCACACTTCATGCGCCAACTCCCGTCTAGACCGAAAAATCGCGTGAATACACTTTGAAACGAATGGAGATAATTCTCTGGTCGACCCAACGCTGATCACAACGCCGTTCATAGCACGGCAACTATATCCACTTCCGATAATTAGTCAACCCGCAAAAGCGATTACGCGTACTTGCGACGGGGGCCGTCCGCGCTTGCCCACCGCCCCCGTTCCTCGTTGAACGGGCGTCCCGCCTGTCGGCTTCACGTGACTGCCCGTCACCCGGGACGTCTTCGTCTCTGCCCCCCACTTGCGGGGAGCACCGTCGATCCGACACCGGGACCTCCTCGACCCCGATTCTCCCAAACACCCGCAATACATGTCGCGGTAACTGCGTCACGGACTCAGGACAACTTCGTTGCCATCTTTGTCTTTGAGCGGGCAGGGCAACGTATGATACCAACCGACATGGCCGTCAATAAAACCAATGTTGCCGCCAGCTGATCGGTGATTTCCAGCGTTTTCCCACGGGCTGCCCTTTGCCGTTGAGTAGATCCGATCCAGGACCAAAGCGGAGTCGGGCGTATCCTGCCATCGCAGATTGGGCACGTACGAATAGCTGATATTCAACCGGGTCAATTTACGGAAATCTTCTTCCGGCCGTGCGCCCGGGCGAGAATCCTTGGGACAGAAGAATATCTTTGCGGTCGGTACAACATTGCTCAGCAGTTGCATGCTTCCCACGAGCGTCGGTTTCGCGGAATCCATGGGACACCGTCCACCGTTATTATCCGCATACATCGCAATCGCGAGGAGTATCTGCTTTTCATTGCTCATGCAATTGGCTCGATGGGCCCTTTCATGCGCCTGGTTCAACGCGGGCAACAGCATCGCCGCGAGTATCCCGATGATGGCGATGAAAACCAGCATACAAGCGAACACAATCGCGGCAATTGCCACCCCCGGCATGGCGGGCGCAGCCCCCGCGCTGGGCAGGGTCCCCTGAGGCTGGGTCGTCGCGCTGGTCACCGCGAGCCGGTTGACGCTTGATTGCATCATCCCGAGGAAAATCGGAAACATGATGGTAAACCCGAGCAGAACGTTGATGTACGGAATAACCTGGAAGACGCACGCCGTCGTGGCGACGCCTCTCAGATTGCTCGGTGGAAGACCATAGAGACTTCGCTGTTCGTCGACGCGTAAGCACAAACGGCGGAACGTAAAGAATATCCAGTAGAGATTGAAGAACGGAATGAAACAGAAGCCGACGGCCCTGCCGGCCGTCGGGTCATCAGGCCGGACTCGTGGAAGCTTGCCGTGCATCAGGTTCAGCCAGACCATGCCGAAGATGCCGCACGTGACATAATGCAGAATGATAACCGCTGCCACCGGAAATCTTGTTAGCTGATGCACCGCAGCCGGCGGAGGTATGGGCGGCGGGAACGGTGCCGGTGGAACAGTGGGAATTGCCGCCGCAAGCTCCGGAAATTCCCGGAGCGGTTTCCATTCGGCTGTTCCTTCAACTTGCGTCCGCGTTTCGAGGTTCACGCTGCCGCTGGCTATCCACAGGCGGATTTGATCCGCAGTGGCCGGGCCGTATTCCTTGCCGTCTGCACCAATGATCTTGTACATGGCTGGAACCGATCCTTTCTACGTTCGTAAGGCTGGCCGTAGACAAGAGGCCTCTAACAGGATGACAGGCGGTTCTATACGCCCCCCTTTTGTTGGAAAGCAAACCAATTCCTTGGAGGTGAACCCCTCAGAGCGGGTCGCCTGTTCGCGCCCTCGACAGGGCAGGGGGCCTTCCACCTTCTGGCTCCTGAATTCTGTCTTCTGGCTCCTGTCCTACGCTTGGTCGTGAGGGGCCGTCAGCGGCAGGGACAGTCGTAGATCTTCCCGATGCGGTATTCGAAGTAGGCTTTGCGTTTATCGGCGGACTTTTGAAACGTCGGATCGACGATCAGCAACCAGTAGAATTCGACCCATTCCCGCAGATTCGCCGGGGGAATTTTGACTCTTCTCAGTGGCTGTTCCATGGTCTCTCCTCGCCTCAGACCAGTATGACCGGAAACGTCGAAGGGCGCAACGCTTTACCAGCGACAGTAGTCGGTCAGCTTGAATCTGGCGCTATATTTGACTACTCATCTTCATTCTTGAACCAGAACTCCGCGAGGTTCCGGCTTTTGACGACAAGAATTACACCGACCACCAATTGTATCGCTGCCCCAATCGCCTCGGGCAAAACGTAAGCAATTGCGTCATTCCCTTGAGGCGCCCCAACTGCCCGTGCAAATACAACAGCAATTCCACAAACAAGGCCCGGGATAGCGCATAGACAAACGTAAAGCCCGATAATCTTGATTAAGACGTTCGCAAGTTGTTTTGATTTCATATCGCCAGCGTGTTCGGATGCTTCAAGCCCCAACCCTGAACCCGCCGAGCCTGAGAATCAAGTCAACAAACCGACAATTTCCTCCAGCGTCCAACCGACACATGACGCCAGGCTCGTTTTTCTTCCTGGGCGGAAATCATCTCTCGCCCGTGTTGCACAATCGCCGTCATGTGCTATTTTTTTGGCGTCCGAGGGTCGCAGTCAGTCAACCTTAACCGAAGGAGTGTGCATCATGTTCGTCGCGATTCATCACAACATCACCGATCCCAAAAAGTGGGAGGAAGCCACCAGCAAGATTGGCCCGATGGTCGAGCAGGGTCGCCTGCCGAAAGGCCTCAGGGGAATCTCCTATCTGCCCAGCGCGGACGGTCACCGCGCCCATTGTCTATGGGAAGCCGATTCCCTGGAGAACCTGAAGCGATTCCTCGATCCGCTGACAACGCCGGCGGCCCGGAACGAATACTTCCAGATCGACGTCGAACACGCGTTTGGTCTGCCGACACAGGCTCAGGAGAGCGTCAGGGCCCACTAGGTCGGAGACGACGACTCAACAGATACAGGTCTTCGGTTCTCTTGAAGGCCTGGCGAAGGAGAGGCCAGCACGGCCTCTCCTTTTCGCGTAATATCCCCAGCCGTCCTCGCTGCTCGGCGAAGCCCGCGTTCGTCGTCCCGGCGTCACGCGGCCCCGCCTCATTCGTGCCATTCACGTCCATTCGTGTCCATTCGCGGTTAAAATCCCTGGACACGCTTCGTGACCTTCGCGCCTTCGTGGTGAACACTCACGTGCATCCGCCTTGCCCGCGCACCGGTCGCTTGCTAGATTGTTTTTTACTTATGCGAGCCCGCTGGATTTCCGAACGGCCCTGTGCTCATCCCGTGCTGTTCGCAACCGTGGTGGCCAGTTGGTGGCCGGGAAGGTATTTCCGCGTTTCCACCGTGGAAACCGACCTCCAATGGCGCGACAAAATGGTCAGGCTCGCGGAAGGAACGGGCACGCCACCGCCCCCGTGGTTCCTTACCCAGGTCTTCTCCTGCCGCGGCGTTCTGACCGGCTACACGGCCGGAATGAAATCACTCCGTAACCCTTTATTCGAACGCGAGTACGCCGAAAGATCCGAAGCAGAGCAGGGCCACCGGCAAACGGTCGAATTGCTCGCCGCAGGCAAGCTCAGACTGTGATAAAGCCGACTTTCAGGCTTCCCGCGTTTTCCTCGGAAAGCGCGGTTTTTCCACGCCCGCTTGCGTGATCTTCACTTCGGAGATTTGGCGCCGACTTCCGAAGTCGGGGCTGGTCGCGCGTGGCAAGTTGGGATAAACTCGTCGACTGTTGAAACTGCGTCAGTTCATCCCCGTGTTGATCATCACCGCCGGCATTGGGGCGTATTACAACAGCTTTCAGGGGCCATTCATTTTGGACGACCTGCCTTACGTCCTCGAGAATCCGCACATCCGTCACTTGTGGCCGATTGGGGATGCGCTGTTGCCCTCCGCCAAGTCGTTTGTGGAGGGGCGCCCCATCGTCAACTTCTCACTGGCCGTTAACTACGCGTTGGGAGGCTTGGCCGTTTGGGGGTATCACGTGTTCAATCTGGCCGTGCATGTTCTGGCGGCACTGACGCTGTATGGCATCGTGCGACGGACGCTCTTGCGGCCAGGGTTGCGGGAACGATTCGGCGCGTCGGCGGAGTGGGCAGCCCTGGCGGTGGCGGTGCTCTGGACGGTTCATCCGCTGCAGACCGAAGCCGTGACGTACATCTGGCAGCGGTGCGAGTCGTTGATGGGATTGTTCTATCTGCTGAGCCTGTATGGCTTCATTCGCGGTGCGGAATCACGGAGATCACTCGGATGGTTCGGCCTGTCCGTGGCTGCCTGTTATCTGGGCGTGGGGACCAAGGAAGTGATGGTGACGGCTCCGTTGATGGTGCTGCTGTACGACAGGGCATTTATCAGCGGGAGCTTTCGGGAAGCATGGACTCGACACTGGCGCCTGTATCTGGGGTTGGCCAGCAGTTGGCTGTGGCTCGGGTATTTGATGGCCGGTTTCCACAACCGCGATGTCGGCTATGGCTGGGGGGTTACGTGGCGCGGTTATGCGCTGACGGAATGTCCAGCGGTCGTGCAGTACCTCCGTCTGGCCGTTTGGCCGCATCCGCTGATTTTTGACTACGGGGAGTATCTGCCGATAGGGCTCTTGGCGGCGGCACCGTACGCCCTGATTCTGGCGGTCCTGGTAACCGGTGTTTTGTTCGCGCTGAAGCGGCACCCAGCCATCGGGTTTGTTGGGGCGTGGTTCTTCGTGATTCTGGCCCCCACCTCCAGCGTGGTGCCGATTGGCGGGTCACCGATGGCGGAATACCGGATGTACCTGCCATTGGCAGCCGTGGTCACGATAGCCGTGGTCGGCGCGGTTGCGCTCGGGAAACGGCTGTTCCACAAGCAGCAAGGAGTTGTGCTCGGATGCATTGCGGGCGGGTTCGTGGCGGTGCTGCTCGCCTTCCTGACGATCCAACGCAATCGGGACTACTACTCGGCGTTGACCATTTGGCAGGACACGGTGGACAAGCGTCCCGACAACCCTCGGGCGCTCAACAACCTTGGGAATGCCTTGGTCCAACTGGGCAGGCGGCAGGAGGCGATGGGCCACTACGAGCAAGCGTTACGGATCCAACCCGACTACGCCGAAACGCACAACAACCTGGGCAACACCCTCTTTCGACTGGGCCGCACGCAGGAGGCCATCGGCCACTACGAGCAGGCGCTGCGAATCAATCCAGACCTTGCCAAGGCACACAACAATCTGGGGAATGCTTTGCTCCAGTCGGGCAAGGTACAGGAGGCGATCAGCCACTACGAACAGGCGCTGCAGATCAGGCCCGATCTCGCCGAGGCGCACAACGGCCTGGGGTATGCGTTGCTCCAAGCCGGCAAGGTCCCGGAGGCGATCGAACAAGACCAGCAAGCGTTGCGCATCAAGCCCGATTACGCCGACGGGTATAACAACCTGGGGCTCGCCTTGGCTCAACAGGGCAGGCTGCGGGAGGCGATGGAGCAATGGGAGCAGGCGCTACGGGTCAATCCCGATCTTGCCGACGCGCACTACAATTTGGGGCTCGCCTTGCAGAAACGGGGCAGGTTTCCGGAGGCCATCGACCACTACGAGCAAGCGTTACGGATCCAACCCGATGACGCCGAGGCGCACTGCAACCTGGGACT
>Ga0187875_10001156_pt1 | contig 20653 bp, 13 predicted proteins | sample June2016WEW_17_1_2_FD_132978 | JGI IMG/M metagenome (GOLD analysis project Ga0187875, IMG submission 132978) | Peatland microbial communities from SPRUCE experiment site at the Marcell Experimental Forest, Minnesota, USA - June2016WEW_17_10 | ecosystem: Environmental > Terrestrial > Soil >... | reverse complement strand
GAAAAGTTGAACTAATTCGTTCACGCTTCCTTAACGCACCTGAATATCCAGAACGAATGCGGCTTTCTGCCGGCGTTACATGGCACTTCGGCATACGTTGAGCAGCCGAACCGTAGCTGTGCGTCAGTCAACTTTGCCGTCTCAAGGGTGCTCGGCCAATTTGCCATCTTTAAATGGCAAAGTCCCAAATGAGCGTCTAGGACGTGACTTACCTGGCCCGGGGTCCAAGCCGCCTCGGCTGAGTTGATGAAGATGAAGCTGAGGCGAGCGCAATCGCTCGCCTCACAGATTACATACCCGGTCCCTCCGGATAGGCCGGAAGATCCGGCGGACGCGCAGGAAGTTTCTTGGGGTTGGCTTCAATCCGCTTCATCACTTCCTGGATGGCGCGTTCGAGCTGCGCGTCTTTGCCGCGAACCACATCGTCGGGGCGATCATCCACCTCAATGTCAGGAGCAACTCCGCGGTTTTCCACCACCCACTTGCTCTGGAGGTCGTACTCCGAGAATTCGGGACGGGTGATGTAACCGCCATCGATCAGGGGGATCTCGCCGCGAATGCCGCGCACTCCGCCCCAGGTACGCTCTCCGATAAGCGGACCCAGTTTGTAGATTTTAAAGAATTCGCTGAAGATGTCGCCGTCGGAGGCCGCGTATTGGTTGGTTATGCAGGCCAAATAGCCGTGAAAGACGTTTGGAGGCTCGGTGCTTCCGTTGTTGACTTCCCAGTTGCGGGCCGAGTCCATACCGGAAAGCACCCGGCGCAGGCGTTCGAAAATGAGCTGGTCTATGAAGCCGCCGCCGTTGTAGCGAACGTCAATAATGAGGCCTTCTTTGCGTATCTGCGGGAAGTACTGTTTGACGAAGGCGTTGAGGCCCGCATCCCCCATATTAGGGATATAGATGTAGCCCACGCGGCCGTTGGTGGCTGCATCCACTTTCCTGCGGTTGCTTTCCACCATGTTGAGCTCACGCAAACTGTATTCGTCGGAGATGGGCCTAACCGCGACCGTGCGGGCGCCGTCAGTGCCGGGCTTGGAGTTCACCGTGATGGCGGTAGTCTCGTTGGCAGTGTTGACAAACAGTTCATCGGGAGTCTGAGGAGCTTTTAACGGACGGCCGTTAACCGCGATCAGATATTCACCTTCCTTCACGTTGACTCCGGGCTCAGTGAGAGGCGAGCGGGTTGCTGGGTCCCAGTTCTCGCCGGGATAAATCTTCTTGAGGCGGTAGAGGTTGCTGGCGGCATCCAATTCGTAGTCCACGCCCAGCAGGCCAACATTGATGGGATGAAGGTCAGGCTGGTCTCCGTCACCGACGTACGTATGTGAGTTGGAGAGCTCGCCGATCATCTCTCCCATGATGTAGGTCAGGTCATAACGGTTGGCGGCGTATGGGACCAGGGGGGCGTACTTGTCGCGGACCGCCTTCCAGTCCACGCCGTTCATACTGGCTTCGAAGAAATAGTCACGCTCCTGCCGCCAGACTTCGTTGAAGATCTGCTTCCATTCGGCTGGGGGATCGATTTCTGCACGTAAGCCGGAAAGGCTGAGCGCTCCCTCGCCGACTTTTTTTGGTGTATCAGCCGGCTTGGCGTCGATGATGCCGTAGGTTTTGGCTTCTCCGCTCTTCACTTCATACAATAACTTCGATCCATCGAAGGACAGCCACCACCGATCGATCCCTTCGATCAGCGTCTTATCCTTGCGCTCAGTCAAATCGAAGACATGAATGGCGGATTGTTCGCCGGGTATGGGGCCCGAGAGGCCTTGCACGGGCTGGCTGGAGTAGTAAACGAAGTTCTTGGCGGCGCTCAGAGCCGTGAGGCTGGCAGGCGGGACAGGCAAGGCCACAATGCGGTTCTGAATTCCTTCAAGATCAATGCGGAAGTTCTTGATAATGTCCTGGGTCTCTTTGATTCCCGCGGGCTTCTCTTCTTTCTTCTTTTCTTCCGCCTTCTTGTTCTTGTTATTCTCTGAAGCGGCAGCTTGCGGCACAGGCCCTTCGCGCTTGATGGCGGTTTCGTCGCTCAGAGCGGGGAAAGGTGAAGGAGTGTCGGCACGCAAGGTAAGCACGTACACCCGAGTCGTCTTAGGGTTGACGAACTCAAAATCGATGTTGCTCATAAGTTCATTGAAGTCGCGGTCGGAGAAGAAGTACAGATACTTGCCTTCGGGATCCCAGACAGGACCGAGGCTGTTGACCAGCTCGCTGGTCACCGGCGTCGACTTCTTGTCTGCCGTCGAATAGAGGTAGACAACGCTGTAATTGGTGACCACTTGTCTGTCGTAGGCAATCCACTTGCTGTCGGGCGACCATGAGTAATTCGTGATCTCGGCATACTTGCCGCGGTCGATCTCGACCGGCTTCTTGTCGTTGATATCCACGTACCAGAGGCGAAGGTCTTTGTCGGCCCAGGCCAGTTTCCTGCTGTCCGGCGACCAGACGGGCGCGAACATGAAACCCTTGGAATTGCTTGTAATTTGCTGCTCCTTGTCTTTGCCCCGCTCTTTTTCCGCCGCTACTTCCTTGTCGGCAGCCTCCTTGTCTTTCTCCTTGTCTTTGGCATCGGCCACCTTGCCCAGCTCAATGTTGCCCATGCCGTCCTGGGGGGTGATGTAGAGCTCGTCCTCGCCGGTGCGGTCGGAGACGAAGGCAATCCAGCGGCCGTCGGGCGACCAGGCAACCTCTTTTTCGCGGATGTCGGGCGTGCGGGTGAGGTTGCGGGTGGCGCCGTCCTTGGCAGGCACGGTGAAGATGTCGCCACGCGCCGCCATGACCGCGCGCTTGCCGTCAGGCGAGATGTCGAGATCGGTGATGTACTTGCTTACGCTCGCCCAGTACTTCATGGTCAGCTCGCGTTCGCCAGGAAGGGTGATGGTGAGCTTGCTGGACTGGCGCGTAGCCAGATCCAGAACATAGAGATAGCCCCCGTTTTCGAAGATGATGGCGGCATCACCCAGGCTGGGCCACATCACGTCAAAGTCAGTGAAGTGGGTGATCTGTTCCACCTGCTTTGAACTGAGGTTATAGGCATAGATGTTCAGGCGATGTTCCGGACCGCGATCAGAACTGAAGTAAATTGTGTTGCCGTGCCACATCGGAAAGGTATCGGTATAGTCCGTATGCGGTATTTGCTGCTCGAGTACATTGTTCTTGATGTCGTATATGTAGATGTCTTGTGCCAGGCCGCCAGTGTAGCGCTTCCAGGTGCGGAAGTTGCGGAATATGCGGTTATAGGCGATCTTGTTTCCGTCTGCGTTGAATGAAGTGAGACCTCCCTGGTCCATGGGCAGAGGCTGCGGCAGGCCGCCGTCAATGGAAACAGTGAAGGCGCGCTTCGTCCATCCGTTGGATGCGTCGCGGCGTGAGAGAAACAACACGCGCTTGCTGTCGGGTGTCCAGGTAACCACTTCATTGTGAATGCCCATGCGGTCGTTCAGTTGCTGCGCGCTGCCTTGGTAAAAAGTGAGTTGGCGTGGCTGTCCGCCCTCGGCAGGCATGACATAGACGTTGAAGTTGCCGTCGAACTGGCCGGTGAATGCGATCCACTTGCCATCAGGCGAGAATTTAGGGAACAGTTCGCGGCCGGGATGGGCCGTGATGCGATGCGCGGCGCCGCCGGTTGAGGAAGCAAGCCACAGATCTCCGCCATAAACGAAAACAATCTTGTTGCCGTGGATATCGGGAAACCGCATCAAGCGGCCTTCCTGCGGCTCCTGGGCAAAGGAAAAGGTTGTAGAAAACAGGATGGTGGCGCAAAGCAGGACAAGGATGAGATGGAATTTGCGAGTAAGCGACATTAGTGGGGACCTCATTTTTCAGATCTAATTCGCATGAATACTACCACTTGTAGCTGGAATTGCAAAACTACATTTTCTTCCAACCCAAGCTGGAAAAGTTCTTATATCGCAGTCAATGTATGAGTGGCCTGACATCCGCCAAGAACGTTACTGCTCAAATCGGGCTGCTTAAACCCGGACAAGATCATACCCGGGGAACCTCCAGTCGACTAAGCATTTGCCCCATACACGTCTTAGGGCAGCCAAAGACACATTAACGTCAAGACCCCCAGCGTTCTTCCGAAATACTTTCATCCGAAAGACTTGTACAGAAATCTGATATATCGTACCTTGCGAAACTGTTCGTTCCAATTATCCCCTTTTGCAATTGGAACGCTTTCCCCATACCTGGTCAATTTCCCTCACCAGCCCACCACATTGGAGGTTTTGATGAAGATTATCCAGTTGCGTTGTTTCTCAGCTCTGCTGAGCGTCTGCGCCGTGGGAGCCTGGGCGCAATCCACCGCTACTCTTTCCGGAACCGTCACCGATCCCACTAACGCAGTCGTTGTTAACGCGATGTGACGGTACACTGCCTCGCCACCGGAGCCGACGGCACTGTCGATACAGATACGGACAGCCTGTACGTCGTGCCGTCATTACAGCCCGGCAACTATAGAGTCCAGGCCACGGCCGCTGGGTTCAGCCCTTACACACTTGAAAAAGTCACCTTGGACGTTGCCCGGCAGGTCACGGTCAACATTCATCTCGCAGTAGCCTCGGCTGGCGCCACGGTGTAAGTGGAAAGCACAATTGCAGATCGAATCCCAGACGATGACCATCGGGCAGGTCATCGACAATAATTCGGTGCAGGACCTCCCGCTTAACGGCCGTCATTTCCTCGATCTGACGGTGCTTACGCCAGGAGGCGTGGTGGCTGACACGGCCGGCAGTCTTACCGCGCCCAGCCGCGGTCTCGGCGCCAACTCCTTCATCACGGCGGGCAATCGCGAAGATTCGGTGAACTTCCAGATCAACGGAATCAATCTCAACGATATAAGCCAGAATCAGATCACCTTTCAGCCGTCCATCAACACCACTTCCGAGTTCAAGATCAACAACTCCACCTTCAGCGCGGAGTACGGCCGCAGTGACGGATCGATTGTGACCGTCGCCACGCGTTCCGGCACGGACCACTTCCATCTTCGGGCAGATATCCTCAACCCGCTTCGCCACCAGCGACGGCGGCTCCTCCCGTCAGCTTCAGATCAGCGCCAAGTTCGTTTTTTAGCCGCCGATCGTCTTCTCAGGCGTGCGCTCTCCGGAATGATCTTCCGATTGAGCGCACGCTCCTGCTGAGGTGTCCATCAAGCCGCGCCTCTTCGCATGCAGAGCTTAACCGCGTAGCCATCGCATCTAAATTTGATATGCTCGTGTAGAATTCCAGAAGATTACGTTACATTAAAAATTCCCCAGTATCTTAACCTCGCTGAGCTTGCCTATCTCCATGTCACGCCATAATCAACTAACTCCGAAATACACTAATTAGGCGCTTTGTTTAGCTATCTACTTACGCACACCACTTACCCACACCGGACTAAAGGTGCCAATTCCCCTGATGCAATCAATAGGCAGTTGTCTCGTTCTGCGCGGTCTTCTTGTGTCAGTTCACACACGACGTGTACAAACTGACACGATTATTCCCGTCGATCAATCCCGTAACCTGTTTGTTTTCAATTGAATTCGTTTGGCATGCGCTTTGCTTTTTGTATAGGCGCAGGCAATCTCGAAATAAACAGGGGGATGCAATGAAGGCTCTTTTGTTCGGCAAGGTGGCGATGATGATCGTGACAGCGATGGCACTGGCAGTTCAGGCGATGGCGCAGCAAGCGCCTAAGCGGATCATCGTGGTAAGTCTGGAAGACCGCAAACTGGCGCTGATCGAGGACGGTAAGGTAAAGAAGATTTATTCAGTCGCAGTAGGCAAGCCATCGACGCCAAGTCCAGTAGGTACCTTCGCCATCGAGCGGCGTATCGTTAATCCAACCTATCACCACAATGGCAAAACTGTTCCACCCGGACCGCACAATCCGGTAGGTGCGCGCTGGATGGGGCTGAGTATCCAGGGCTACGGAATCCACGGAACCAACGAACCCAACTCCATCGGCAAGGCCGCCTCGCATGGGTGCATACGCATGGCCAAGGCTGATGTGGAGGAGATCTTCGATTTGGTTGAAGTGGGTGACACTGTGGAGCTGGTAGGCAAGCGCAATGAGGAAACGGCGCAGCTATTTGGCGATCAACAGAAGCCTTCCGCCGTGGCAGTCGCACAGCCAATCCAAACAGCAATGGTTACGCCAAATGTGATTCCAGATCAGTTCTCTTTCGAGCTGATACCAGAATGGAACGGCGAGAATCAGGCGGCTCAAGTCCTGATGGCTTCGCGCTAAGCGAGGTATGAGATGCATCTGCTGATGGAAGCAATCGACGGTTTGGGGGCGGCTTTGCTGCCGGTGATGGCGGGGCTGCTGTTTGAGGAGTTGACGTTCGGAGGGTTGGTCCGGCTACTGGTGGTTCCATGGCCGGGAACCAGAAGACAAGATCAGAACCACAACAAAAAAGGAGAAGAGAAATGATCGCATTGAAGCTGTTGTTGAATCTTGCGGGAGTGCTGTTGCTGGCTGCCGCTGTGGCAATTCCACTGTATGGCGTCTGGCTTCGCATTCGTATTGCGCGCCGCCGGGCCGGAGGAGAAGAGGCCCTTGCGCCAAATGAAATTGCGTGGCGCGGTCCGGCGGCGCTGGCGCTGGTGGCCTGCCTGCCGTTGCTGGTGGCTGCGAGCATTGTGATCGTGCCCAGCGGAACGGGCGGCGTGCGCGTGAGCCAGATCAGCGGCACACTACCGGGAACGCTATACCCTGGCATGCATTTTGTAACCCCGCTGGTAGAGAGCGTGCAGACCTTCGACTTGCGCGATCATCTTTTCACCGCGGGTCTTGTGGGAGAGGGCGAAAAGCCGGAGATGCAGAAGAAGGGTCTCAGCGTCCAATCGCGCGAAGGCTTGAACATCGGGCTGGCGGTTACGGTGCGCTATCGCCTCGACCCTAACAAGCTGGACAGTGTGCAGGCGCACATGCCCCAACCCGTGGACAAGGAGCTGGTGCCTCCGGTGGTGGCCAGTGCGTGGCGCGAACTGGCGCCTGAATACACCGTACGCGAAATCTTCTCGACCAAGCGCGAAGAGGTGCGCGCCCGAGCATCAGAGGTCATCACTCGCAAACTGGGCGCCGATGGCATCTTCGTCGAAGAGGTGATGCTCTCGGATATTCAACTGCCCGCCGAGTATGCCAAGGGCCTCGAAGGCCTGTTGCTGAAGGAGCAGGAAGACGATCAGATGACAGTGACTACCGATATTCAGCAGAAGCAGGTGCGCATTGCCGAGTTGCAAGCCGAGGCTGAGGCGGTTCAAAAGGTGAAGCAGGCCGAGGGCGAGGCACAATCCCGCGTGGTCGAGGCGCGGGGCGAGGCCGATGCCATGCAATACACGCTGCCGCTTAAGCAGAAACAGATTGAGCAGAGCAAGCTTGAGGCCGAGGCGCACAAGCAGACGACCATTCAGAATGCGGAGGCCGATGCCGAAGCCAAAGTCATCGACAGCAAGGCTGAGTTGCAAAGGCGCAACCTGATGGCCGAAGCCGAGGCCAGCCGCGTACGGCTGATGGCCGCGGCCAATGCCGAGCGCATGACTAGCGAAGCGGCGTTGCTGAACAAATCGCCTCTGCTGATCAACAAGATCGTGGCCGAGCGGCTTTCCGACAAGATACAGGTGCTCATGGTGCCGGCGGACGGCAAATTCTTCTTTGCCAACGATGTCTTCCGCAGCATGGCCTCGAGCCCGGTGGTCAAGCAGGAGATGGATAGCGAAACCGCGCAGGAGTCATCTCCCAGGCCTGCCCAGTGATAAGCGGCTTTCATGTTGCATGGACGAAAGCTGGAATCCCGCTCACGCCGCGTGAATGTTTTTTGCGGCCAGGGTGGGATTCCAGCCGCCGTCAGACGGTATAATCCGCGCATTGGAATAATTGAAAGAAAGAGGTCGGCAATGAAGCTGATCTGGCTGGGCGCAATGGTTGCGAGCGGGTTGATCGGGCTGACGGCAAGCGCCGCGCCCCCGCCCAGCCCATGGGAAAAGCCCGCAGCGGAGCTGGCCGGGCAGATTGCCGGGATTCTCGGTCCGGGTCAGGCACGGCTGACGATCCGCAACCTCTCGACCATCCCCAACGAAGAAATTCCGGCAATCCGGCGGCTGTTAGAGAAGGATTTGAAGGCTCTCGGCGTGCTGGTTTCAGGCTCCGAGAGCGCCAATACAGTCCGCCTGACCTTGAGCGAGAATCAGCGGGAACGGCTGTGGGTGGCCGAGGTTGTCGAGGGCAACGAAACGCGCGTGGCGATGGTGGAATTGGACTATGAAGTTGCCCGCGAGTTGCCCGCGCAAGAGCACATTGTGTTGCACAAGAAGAGCATCCCGTTTGCGCATGGACTTTCGTGGCCACTCTACGACCCGCTCGACGATCCGGTGCTGGCTGCGCTCGATACGCGGAACGGCTTATTCGTCCTCTGTCAGAATGAAATCGTAGTTTATTTCTTCGGCGAGGCTGGATGGATGGAGCAAAAGGAGTTTCAAATCACAGAGAGAAAACCATCGCCCCGCGATCCGCGCGGAATATTATTGCCCATGGCCGACGACAACGGCTTTACCGCATTCACTGCGGGAATTGAATGTATTGGAAGTTTCACCTCTCCGGAAAATGACAGCACACATCCAGAAAACGGCTGGACGGTAAAATGCAACTCCAACGACGATCCCTGGCCTATCGCGCAAGAGAACGCAGCAAGCAGCTCAACCACCCTCAAGGCCTTCTACAACGCGTCGCGCAACTACTTCACTGGCGTAATCTCTCCCAGCCCTGGCGTGGACCTGCCTCCGTTCTACACGGCTGTTCTGTTCCCACGCCCCGCAGAAGGAGCCGCACTGCTCGTCGGCGGCATCGACGGCAAGGTGCAAGTGTTGGAGAATGGATCACTCCATCCGGTGAGCGGAGCGCGCGATTGGGGCAGCGATTTTGCCACGCTTCACTCTGGCTGCGGATCGGGTTGGCAGATCATAGCCTCCGGCTCAGGCGAGGCGGCCAACGATAGTTTGCGAGCCTACGAATTGCCCGCGCTTGAGGCCGTTCCCACAAGCGCTGCTCTGGCCATGGACGGAACCGTGACGGCGCTCTGGACCGCGCCTGACGGCAAGAGTATCTTCGCTGTCGTGCGTAGCGCAACAAACGAATATGAGGTTGACCGTGTTACGGCAAGTTGCAATTAGCTGTCTGTTGGCCACGATGGCGCTGCCTGTTACGGCGCGCACCCGCCCTCACTACGGCGGCACTCTGCGCATTGAAATTGAAGGTGACCCATGGCAGAAGCCTGGCGGGTTTGCGAGGCTTCTGATGCTCGACGGCCTTACGCGCATGGAAGCCGATGGGATTGTCCGTCCTGCTCTTGCCGTGAGTTGGAAATCGGAGAATCAAGATCATCGCTGGGTGTTTCGCATGCGCTCCGGCGTGCACTTCCACGATGGCGCGCTGCTGACCGCGGCCACGGTCGTTACCGCGCTAAACGCTGCTTGCAGCGCAAACTGCCCTTGGATGGCGATTCATGCCGTAGGCGCGTCGGTGATTTTTACCGGCGACTCGCCCATGCCCAACTTGCCTGAGCTGCTGGCCGGTGATGAGTTCTTGATTGCCAATGACCCAGGCGGCAATATTGGCACAGGACCGTTTCAGTTAAATGGATTCAATAATGCCGTACTGACGTTGTCTGCGAACGATAATTGCTGGAAAGGGAGGCCTTTCGTCGATGCAGTTGAGATTCGCGTGCATCGCTCCATACGAGATCAGTGGCTTGATCTTAGCGTGGGCCGCGCCGATCTGGTTGAGGTTCCACCCGAGCATTTGCGTAAGGCCGGCGAACAGCGGCTCACGGTGCTTCGGTCGCCACCAGCCACGCTGTTAGCGCTTACCGTTTCGAGCTCTGGCGTTCTTGGCAATCCCGACCTCCGTGCAGCGATTGCGCTGGCTGTGGATCGCAACGCGCTTTCTAACGTAATCTTTCAAAAGCAGGGCGAGGTCACAGCAAGCCTGTTGCCTTCCGCGCTCACTGGATATTCGTATCTCTTTTCCACTGAGCGCGACCTCAATAAATCCCATGAAAAGCATGGCGGCCTCACTCTTCCCCCGCTCACGCTCGCCGTTGAAGGCGGCAGCACGATGCAGTTGGCGGCTCAGCGCATCGCGCTTAACCTGCATGATGCTGGATTCAGCGTACAGGTGGTTGCAGCGGGAGGGACTCAGCCTGCTGACCTTGCTCTGCGCACCCTGCCGCTCGCATCAAACCAGCCGCGGGCTGCTCTGGAATCCATAATGCGCCGCGCAGGCACCCAAACCCCAGTGCTCGTACAAACACCGGCTGAACTCTTTCGAGTGGAGCGCGAGTTTTTGGAGACTCATACGCTGATTCCACTTCTCTATCTTCCGCGCGCCTATGCTGTCGGCGGCCGCATTCGCGATTTGCGCCTGAGCACCGATGGGACTCCATTGCTGGCCGGTGCAGCGCTCCAGGACACGCCATGAGGCATGCGCCATGAACTTGCGACAAAAGCTGCTTTTGTTGCTCTCGCTGACCGTCGCTGCAGTCGTAGTCGCGGTGGCATGGACGGTGCTGGTGAGCATTCGCCAGGTTTTTGAGCAACGCGATCAGCAGGAGACAGCGCTCTTCGTCAGCCAGTTCCAGCACGAGTTTCAGCACCGCTCGGATGAAGTAGCTGCGGCGGTAGACCGCATAGCAGCAAGTGAGCGGGTGCGCGGCATGGCTTTTGAGCTGGCGCAGGCTGGCGACCCGTCGCTGTATGTGAATGAGGCGCAGACGCTGGCGCAGGAGTCGCAGCTTGACTTTCTTGAGATTGTCGGCCCCGATGGAAAAATCGTCAGCTCCGCCCAGTGGCCCGCGCGCTTTGGCTATCCCGAGCCTGAGGCAATGGTCACGCAGTCCACCTTCCTCAAATCAGAAGACCTGCCCGACGGTACGAGTATATTAGGACTCTTTGCGGTGCGCGTTGTTCACCGCTCTGACGCAGTCGGTCCACAGCAGGTTCGCATTCTTGGCGGCAAACGGCTCGATCAATCATTCCTCGCCGATCTGCCTATGGCTTCGGGCATGTCCGTATCGCTCTATAGCGAACCCAGCTCGACGCAAAAATCCGCATTCCAAAAGATCTTCTCACCATTCGATCCGGCGCAACTGATAAGCCAAGCCGGCCCAGTTGCCAACGCGGCTCGCTATCAGGCGCTCCTCGATCCGGCGCGCAAAACCGGTCAGACGACGAGTTCCATACTTTACCTTACAGATCGCCGCGAAGACAGCGTGAACGCCACGGCTATCCCGCTCAAAGATGACGCCGGCAATGTGCTGGCAGTGCTCATTGTAGCCATCTCGCGCGGAGGCATGATTGAAGCGCAGCAGCACATCCGAGCCATTGCCTACGGTGTTGCCACCGGTGGAATTCTGCTGGCAATTATGGCCAGCCTTTGGATCGCCGCACGCGTCTCGCGACCCATCGAGCAGTTGGCGCGCGCCGCCGAACAGGTCGCCGCAGGCAACTGGGAGACAACGGTACCGGAACGCAAACGGGGTCGTGGCCGCGATGAGGTGGATGTGTTGGCGCGCGGCTTCAACCACATGACTGGCCAGCTGGCCGCGCAGCGTGAGAGGCTAGTGCAGAGTGAACGCGTGGCCGCGTGGCGCGAGCTGGCGCGGCGACTTGCGCATGAACTCAAGAACCCGCTCTTTCCATTACAACTGACTGTCGAAAACCTGGTAAGGGCGCGCGAATTGCCAACCGCTCAGTTCGACGAGGTCTTTCGCGAAAGTACGCAGACGCTCAGCATGGAGATAGCAAATCTCAAGACCATCATTGCCCGTTTTAGCGACTTCAGCAAGATGCCCAAACCGGAGTTGGAGCGCATCGACGCCAAAGACGTGGTCGAACGCGTGCGCGCCTTGTACGAAGCCGCTGGTCAAAGCGAAGCAAAGATTCGTTTCAACGTTGAACTTTCCTCAGAACCCATGCCGTTGGACGCCGATCCGGAACTTCTGCATCGCGCGTTGTCGAACCTGGTCCTAAACGCAATGGATGCCATGCCGGAGGGCGGCACGCTAACCCTCTCCGCCGAGCCGCGCGGCGATCAGGTGGAGATTCGTGTAGCCGATACAGGCGCGGGCCTCACGCCCGAAGAGTGCGAACGCCTTTTCACTCCTTACTACACAACCAAGCAGCATGGCACCGGATTGGGCCTGGCGATCGTTCAGTCGGTGGTGGCCGACCACACGGGAACCATCGCGGTCGATGGCCGGCTAACAGGCGGCGCGGTCTTCGTTATCACATTGCCCAAAGCGAGCGAGACAAAATTATGACCATCCAGGCAAAAATACTCATTGTCGATGACGAGGCCAACACACTGGCCTCGCTCTCACGCGCCTTCCGCCTCGCCGGACACGAGGCTGTCGTCTGCGACAACGCCACTCGCGCACTCGAACTTGCACGCACACAGCCCTTTGACCTGATCCTTAGCGATGTGGTAATGCCTCGCCGTGACGGACTGGCCCTCCTGGAAGACCTGAAGGCAGCCGGCGTCGCCGCCCCCGTGGTGATGATGAGCGGGCAGGCCCATATCGAGATGGCGGTGAAGGCCACGCGACTAGGCGCATTGGACTTTCTCGAAAAGCCGCTCTCTACCGAAAAGTTGTTGGTGACTGTGGAGAACGCACTCAAGCTCACTCGCCTTGAAACCGAGAATCAGGACCTGCGCACTCGCGTCGGCAAGCACACTCTGGTTTTTACCGGCGAGACAATGCGCCGCGTGATGGCGCAGATTGAACGTGTGGCAGCCAGCGAAGCGCGCGTTTGTATCTATGGCGAGACCGGTACCGGCAAGGAACTCGTGGCGCGCACCTTGCATGAAAAGAGCAACCGTGCGGCAGGCTCATTTGTTACGCTGAATTGCGCGGCCATTCCCGCCGAACTGATCGAGAGCGAACTTTTCGGCCATGAGAAAGGCTCCTTCACCGGAGCCACTCAGCGACACATCGGAAAATTCGAACAAGCCCATCGCGGCACTCTCTTTCTCGACGAAATCGGCGATATGCCGCTTGCCATGCAGGCCAAGCTACTGCGTGTACTCGAAGAAGGTGAAGTCGAGCGCATCGGCTCTACAAAGCCAACCACCGTCGATGTGCGCGTCGTTGTGGCCACGCATCGTAATCTCGAGCAGTTGGTTGAATCAGGCCTCTTCCGGCGCGATCTCTACCATCGTATCGTTGTCTTTCCCGTTGAGCTGCCTCCTCTGCGCCAGCGGCCTGAAGATCTTCCCGCGCTTGTCGAGCACTTTGTCCGTCAGATCAGCGCGCAGAACGGCTGGAAACCTATTTCCTTCACAGATGAAGCCATCGACGCACTCAGGCACTACTCATGGCCGGGCAATATCCGCGAGCTGCGCAACATCGTCGAGCGGCTTCTGCTGTTGGCTGGCGCCGTGGTTGATGCCGATGCCGTCCAACTCTCATTGCCGGCCACTCACTCCTCACGCAAGGTGGCCTGCGCTGGCGCTCCAGACATCGGGGGTCCGCTGGCTGAGCGGGTCACAGCTTTTGAACGGGCAGAAGTGCTAAAAGAACTGGAGCGGCACAACCGTCACATTACTCAAACCGCCAGAACTCTAGGGCTCGAACGCAGTCACCTCTACAAAAAGTGCCAGCAGTTGGGGATCGATCTCAAATGCATTGACGAGCGGGAGTGAAATGGGTTCCGGTCCTGCTTCTAATTGACAAGGAAGATATCGCTGGTTCGACTCCTGTCGTATTTAGCATATTTATCAATGGTTCACATCTCCCTAGCCATTCTGGCAATCAGAAGATTTTTATCCGGATGCCCGTACTCACGCCGTAAGAGGACATCAGGCTATAGTAGAACTTCGGCCAAATCTGATACTCGAAGTCCACGGCCCGGAGACGGATTCTGCGCGTGAGGCGGAAATCGACTCCGCCCCCCGGCGCAACCACCAGGACGTTGTCGTGGGCCAGGATGTATGGAAAGGTGAACTGACCATCCCCAACAAGTCCCTTGACATAGGGCTGAAATCTCCCGAAATACATGGAGTAGCGGGGTCCGATCATATAGGTTGAGGCGTGCTCGTCATTTGTTTTGTAAAAGTTCAGCCAGCGCGCTTCGCCTTCGACCCCCAGGTGCTGCCGGCCGTCAACGTCCACAAAGGCCGACGTCCCAAGGAGTTTCTGATCGCCATAGCCCAGGGAATATCCCGAAGCCGTGCCCCCCGCCGACAGTGACAACCCGCCGCGTTCTCCTGCCGGCACCACCTGGGCATGCGCCGCATACGTAAGCCCCAGGAAAGCCGCCAAAAGCACTATCGGGAAAGCCGCAGCGCGAGAGGCCGGCATCCAGTGAATACCGCGCAGCGATGGAACAAAATGATGGAAGCTCTTCATGTCTCTCCTGATGCCTGCTTTGCGGCGCACGCTACTGAGTTATGGTCAAATTCTCGTTCTGGTAGCGCAATATGTCACTGCTGGAACCGACGCCGGTTACCTGGATCACATACGTGCCCGGCGTGGCGCTCGACTGCGAGAAGCCGCCGCAGCTGGACACGAGCATGGCTGCGACCCCCAGAAGCAGAACCAGCCCGGTGGTCATCACCAGCGCGTTTCGCCTTCTGAAGCGCCGGAAGACCAAGCCGAAGAAGACGCCCAACGGCAGGAACAGCCCAGCCAGGGAAACGCCCCTGCTAGCTGGGCGTGCATTCATGGCCGACGAGCCACCGCCCAGCGGGTTGTTGGTGTCAATGGTCAGCGATACGTTCTCGGTACCATTTGCCGGCAGGGTGATGGTGGGCGTGGAGAAGTGGCAGTTGACGCCCGCCGGAAGCGATGCGCAGCCCAGCCCAATGCTGTCGGTAAAGCCGTTAAGCGAGGTCAGCGTCACAGTAACCGTGACGCTCTGCGTCGTCGCCACAGACACACTGGGAGGAGTTACGGTGAGCGTGAAGGCCGTGGTATTGTTCACGGTCGTAAGGATTGAAGTGGAGGGGAGATGGGATGTATCCCCACTGTAGACCGCGATGATGCTGTTGGTGCCGGCAGTCAGATTCTCCGGGGGGAGCGTCGCCACGCCGGTCGAATCCAGCGGGATAGATCCCAGCTGTGTTCCGGTAATGGAGTTCAAATAGAAGGTAACCGTACCGGTGGGTATGGGCAACGGGCCTGCGTATGTGGTGACGTTCACAACTGTCGCCACCAGGATCAACTGCTGACTCGCGCCCGTGCCAATGGTCGCGGAGCCCAGGCCGGTGAGGGTGGGAATCTGCCCCACCACCTGGCTGAACGGGCTGGATATGCTCCCTACGTCGTTCGTGTCCCCGGTGTAGGTTGCGGTAATGGAGTACGTGCCCGGCGCCAGCGACGAGTTGGTGCAGGTGGCTATACCCGCCACGAGCGTACCTGCGTTGGGGTTCGTGCAGGTCAAGGGAGTGGCTGTGCCGCCGCTAGGTGTTTCCGTGAATATGACACTGCCGGTCGGCACTCCGCCGCCGATGCTCGCCACTACGGCGGTAAAGGTCACCGGAGCAAACACCAGCGAGGGACTTCCGGATGAGGTAAGGGTGGTCGTAGTTACCGCCTGCACAACCGACAGCGGAAGATTTCCTGTACTGGTGGCGTCGTCGGCATCTCCCACATAGTTCGCTGTAATGGTGTGCGGGCCCAGCGCCAGCGTCGGGTTAACAGTAGCCGTGTCCACGCCGTTCAGGGCAATGGTTCCCAGGTTAGTGGTTCCATCCGCCGTAAAGGTCACATTGCCGGACGGAGTGGAAACACCCTGTATGACCGTTACGGTTGCGGTGATGGCTTCCGCCCCGCCGGCAATCCCCGTATTGGGAATCGAACTCACGGCCGTTGATGTCGTCGCCTTATTCACCACCTGGTTGACGGTGTTGGAGGTGAGTGGCGCGTAGTTGGAATCGCCGACGTAGGAAGCCATAATTTTATCCGGCAGCGCGATCGTGCTCACAGGCAGCGAAGAGGTTGGGAAGGTAATTATGCCCGAATTGCCCGCCACCAGGGTCACCGTTCCGATCTGGATCGCCGGCCCAGCTCCGATGGTGTCAAATATTTTGATGATCCCGGTGGCGGAAGTGCTTCCGACGGTCGGAACCGTAATCGTAAAGGTGACGGTGTTTCCATAGAACGAGGGGTTGGGGTTAGAGACCAGCGTGGGGGTCGAAGAAGCCTGCACATCCTGGGGCAAAGTGGCCGAGCTGCCCAGAATATATTTGGCCGCGTCCCCGCTATAGATTGCGGTGATTGTATCCGAGCCCTGTGGCAGCGCCGCGGTGGAGCAGGTCGCCGAATACGTCCCCGCAGCGAAGGTGAGTGTGACGTTGGAGCACAGGTTTACCGCGCCACTGGTGAAGGTCACCGTGCCATCCAGGGGAACGCCTCCACCTGCTGGAGTCGTCACCGTCGCGGTGAAGGTCACGCTTGCGCCCAGTACAGATGGACTGCCGCTGGACTGCAGTACTGTGGCTGTGGCTTCGTCCACCTCCTGTTTTGGTTTAGGAGTCAGCGTTCCGGTGCTGCCGAAGTGCTGGCTGTCGCCGCTGTAAGTGGCTGTAATGGGATGCAATCCCACCGTGAGCGTGGATATCGTAAAAGTGGCCACACCGGATGTGTTAACGTCGACCACCCCAAGCTGCGTCGCGCCGTCGAAGAAAGTGACCGTGCTGCTGGTGCTGAGAGTGCCCGTGCCCGTGGTCACCGTCGCTGTGAAGGTAACGCTCTGTCCAAAATCGGATGGGTTAAGGCTGGAAGTCAACGCCACCATGGTCGAATTCAACGGGGCGGCATTCCCGATCAATTCAATCACCAGCGGCGAGTTCACGGTATCGCCGGATTTACCAATGTCGATGTCAGCGTCCAGCGGCATGGAGGAAACACCGACTCCAAACGTCAAGGATAGAGAGGGCGCGAAGACCGCGCCGATGACGCAATCGTCATCCAACGCGGCCAGGAACGGATTGCCTTGGGGGCAGGTGGTCGCAGTCGCATCCAAGGCAGCATTGGGGAAGCCCAGGGGGTCGTCCGTGTCCACAAAAATGTCGGGGGCGGTCAGATTGAGCGCGGCGTTGCCGTCGTTTTCCACTGTCTGGTCCTGTGTTCCAGACGTCGTTCCCTGGCGTGTCGACACCGTTCCGAGCGCTGTGAAATCGAGAGCGACAAAGTTGCTTTGTATCTCCCGAATCGTCATATTCAATGCGTCGGCAAAAAAGAGATTGGCGCTACTATCCAGGAAGAGTCCGAGGGGCCCGTGAATGTTGACTTGCGCGAATGGGGGCACAAGCGAGCTGACGTAGGACTCGCTGACGCCGTTTATGGCAATGGTCGAAATGATTCCGGGCGTCGAACTGGCCACCGAGCTTACCTTTCGAATCGCATTATTCTGCGTATCCGCGATATAGACATTTCCGGCAGGATCGACGGCGACTCCGGAGGGCGCGTCCATTTCCGCCGCGATTGCTGGTCCCCCATTGTCCGCCACCCGATAGCCTGTCACCCCGCTTCCAGCGAAGGTGGTAATGTTGCCGGTAAGGGCGTTCACCTCGCGTATGCGATTGTTCAGCGAGTCCGCAATGTACCAATTGCCCTGAGAGTCGAAGGCGACTGCATCGGGAAAATTGAGTTCGGCCTTAGTCGCAAGCCCGCCGTCGTCCGCCAGCCTGTAACCTGGCGTGCCGTCGCCGGCCACGGTGGTAATGATGCCTGAGATAGCATCGACCCTGCGGATGCGCTGGTTGTCCGTGTCGGCTATGTAGAGGTTTCCGCGGCTGTCGAGGGTGACGCTCTCGGGCGCATAGAGTTCGGCTAGAGTAGCAAGCCCGCCGTCGTCCGCTAGCCGATAGCCTGGCGTGCCGTTGCCGGCCACCGTGGTGATGTTGCCGGTTGCCGCGCTGATCATGCGCACGGCATTGTTTCCTGTGTCGGCAATGTACAGGTTGCCGGCGCCATCCAGAGCCACGCCGGAGGGACTGCTCAAGGTCGCGTCCGCGGCAGGCCCACTATCGCCTCCGTAACCCACAGAGCCCTTGCCAGCGATGGTCGTGATGATGCCGGCGCCGGTGCAAGTGGTGCCGCTGATGGTAGCGGTGGTGGCTTTGCCGCAGACCATGCGAATCATATTATGGAGCGTATCCGCGATATACAGGTTGCCGGCGCCGTCTACAGTCACGCCGGAGGGCAGGTACAACTCCGCCTGGATGGCTGAGATATTATTCGACACCGCATCCTTATATTGGCCATCGCCGGCCACGGGAAGGATGTTGCCGGGAACCAGCACACCCAGTCCGCCCAATCCGATCCCCGACAAATAGGCTGTGGCCAGAACGCTGCCGCCGCCGTCCAGAAGCACCACCGCGGCCGCGCGAAGGCCGGGAGCAGTTGGCTTGAAGGTCACCGATTCCGTGCAGGTCTTCACTCCGAGTGTGAACTGGAACCCATTTGCACAAGTGGACGAAATGGGGACGCCGGCGAAGTCAAGGCCTGATGCCCCCAATGTCAGCACCTCCACAGTTTGTACGGTGCCCGTAACTATCGATGTGACGGTGACGTTTTGAGCGATTGAGATTATACCCACTGGTTGCGGCGCGCTGAAGACACCGTTCTGCGCCCATGCGCCTGAAGTGGCCAGCAGTAAGGCTGCCAATACCACCGACCTCCCGCTTTGCTTGCGTCTGGCTGTGAAAGCTTTGAGAATACGGCAATTACAGTCGCGGCGGAGCTGCCTTTCTGGCGCGCTCAGGATCGCGGCGGCTGGCAGGGGCAGACTGCATTTTTGATTCTCGGGGATAATAACTTCGACAAAAATGGGGAGCATTGGGGAGGTCTCCGTGGGGTTCTATGAATGCTGCCGTTTTGCCCTGGTTTTCAGTTCATAGGCCACGTAAGCAAGAGTGCCCTCGTAAAAACCTTCGCCCGGCCAGGGGATACCAAGCGTCATTTTGCAGAAGTATACTCCGCTCTATTGACGCTGCATTGAGCATTTGGGCACTATGGGGATTTTTCATCGGTGCTGACAGGGAGAAACAGGAGAACATTGCTTTTACCTCTGAATAGTTATCCGGCAGCGCCTTTGTCGCCAGAAAGGATTCTGGGTTAGGGGGCAGGCGCGAACCCAGCCTGTTGTGACAACCTAAGAGTTTGGAGGAGTTTGCCCATCATGTCGCCCGAGAACCCTGCCGTAGTTGCCGCATCCGAAGACCTTCACGCCTGGGAGGCGGGCGGAGCCGATTCCGCCGAATCGCTTTCCGCATGGGTCGGCGCGCGCCTGAAGGCGCATGAGGCGGCGTTGACTGCGCTGTTGGCCGTCGAGGGCGAGCGCACGCCGGAAAACTCGCTACGCCTCTATGACGCGGCTATCGAACAGCTCAGCCTCGCCGGTGCGCAGGCAGGCATACTGAACTCCGTGGCCACCGAAAAAGCGGTGCGCGACCAAGCGCAGCTTGAAGCGCAAAAGGTGGCACAGGCCGCCAGCGCCCTGAGCCTCAATCGAGCCGTCTATGAGGCTCTTGTGGCGATTGATCTGAGCGGGGCCGCTTCTCCAGTCAGCGCGGCAACTAAGCACTATGTGGAGCGAATGCTGCTCAGCTACCGGTTGGCAGGCGTAGACAAAGATAAGGCTACGCGCGACCGTCTGCAAAGACTGCACGAAAAGGCTACGCAGCTCTCGCTCGAATTCAGCCGCAACATACAGGAGGGCGCGAAGACCATCGAGGCCACCGAGGCTGAACTCCATGGCCTGCCCGCCGACTACCTCACGCGGCACCCGTTAAACGCCGATGGCCGCGTCACGCTCACAACCGACCCGCCCGATATGCAACCAGTGATGACCTTTGCCTCGAGCGCCGCGCTTCGCGAGCGGATGTTTTTTGCTTACAACACCCGCGCCTATCCGGCCAACCAACAAATTCTTCTTGACCTGCTGGCCACGCGGCAGGAGATTGCTGATGTGCTCGGCTTCCACAGTTGGGCCGATCTGGCTACTGCCGACCAGATGATGGCTTCGGCAGCCAACGTTCGCTCGTTTCTGGCCAAGCTCAACGAGGCCAGCCTGGAGGGCGCGCGCCGCGAGCATGAACTGATTCTTGGCTTCACGCGCCAACGCCAGCCGGAGCTGACGGCCATCGACATCGCCGGCCGGGGATACTGGTACGAGCAGTTTCGCCGCTCCGCCTTCGACTTCGATTCGCAGTCCGTGCGTCCTTATTTCCCCTATGCGCAGGTGGAGGCCGGCGCGCTGGAAACGGCAGCGCGCCTCTTCAAGATCGAGTTCCGCCGCTCGACAGCGCCCGCGTGGCACCCGGACGTCTCGGTCTTCGAGGTCTTCGACGGCAGCCATAATGTGGGTCGCTTCTATCTCGACATGCACCCCCGCGAGGGCAAGGACAAGTGGTTCTCCGCCGCACCCGTGGTCACCGGCGTGCGCGGGCGCGCTCTGCCGGAGGCAGCGCTCATCTGCAACTTTTCTGGTGGTGACGATAACGATCCCGGATTGCTGCAGTACAACGATGTGGTGACGTATTTTCATGAGTTCGGCCACCTGATGCATGCGATTCTAGGCGGGCAGACGGAGTGGGCGGGGCTCTCCGGCTTTGCCACCGAGGGCGATTTTATCAAGGTGCCGTCGCAGATGCTGGAAGAGTTTTT
>Ga0187875_10001154_pt1 | contig 20741 bp, 22 predicted proteins | sample June2016WEW_17_1_2_FD_132978 | JGI IMG/M metagenome (GOLD analysis project Ga0187875, IMG submission 132978) | Peatland microbial communities from SPRUCE experiment site at the Marcell Experimental Forest, Minnesota, USA - June2016WEW_17_10 | ecosystem: Environmental > Terrestrial > Soil >... | reverse complement strand
TCGGTCTCTTGGTCCGCGTCTTCGCCAGCGTCGTGGCCGGCATCGTCACCTACGCGCTTGCAGCAGGACTCGCCGGAACTCTTGCAAGCTGGCAGAATTCGAAGCGCAGGCACGTGATTGCCGGGAAGGGAAGTCATGGCCGGGATAAGAGTCGTCACCGATAGCGCGGGAGACATCCCCACGCGCCTCGCCCAAGAACATGACATCCGGATCGTCCCACTCGACGTCCGACTGGGCGACTGGGGACCCGACGAGATGAGGCTCATCGAGCCCGCCGAGTTCTGGCGCCGGTGTGCCATGACAACCGCTCTGCCCGAGACCTCGGCGCCATCGCCCGGCGCGTTCGCAGAGAGCTTCACGCAGGCGGCAGACGATGGATGCACCAGCGTCGTGTGCCTCACGCTCTCGGCGGGGTTGTCTTCGACCTACCAGGCCGCGTGTGCCGGCGCTGATGAGGTGAGGGGGCGAATCGAGGTGCGGGTTGTGGACACTCGTACCGTGACTTTGGGCCAGGCGCTGGTCGTGTTGGAGGCTGCAAGGGTCGCAAGGGCCACAAACGATCTCGATGCCGCTGAGGCAGCTGCACGGGCAGTTGTCCCGAAGATCCGCGTGTTCGGCGCCCTCGACACCATGGACAATGTCCGAAAGGGCGGCCGAATTGGGACCGCGAGGGCCCTTTTGGGGTCGCTCTTGTCGATCAAGCCGATCATCGAGATTCGAGACGGTCTCGCCGAAGCCGAGTCACGGCAACGGACACGTGCAGGTTCCCTCGAGTACCTCGTCAACAAGTTGAAGCAAGCGGGCAAGTTGGACGGCCTCGCGGTGGCCCATGCCGCGGCACCGGACCTCGAGGTGTTCTTGGAGATGCTCACAGGGATATTTCCCCCGGAGGAGATCCTCGTCAACTACATCGGCCCGGTGATCGGGACCCACGCCGGGCCCCGATGCATAGGCATCTGCTATCGGCTTGGCGAGACCGTGGACGGCTAACCTAGGGGACATGTCTCCTGAGTCGGCTCCCAAAGACGACTGGGCCGCGCAGCTGACCGAGAGGGTCGGACAGCTCGTCGAGCTCGTTCGTGACCACACCGTCCGGCCGGTGCAGAGGTTCGTCCGCGCAGCAATCTTTGGCGCGTTGGCCTTCTCGGTCGTGCTCTTTGTCATCGTGGCGTTCGTCATCGGTGTCATTCGCCTGCTCAACAACGAGGTCTTCGACCAACGCGTGTGGGCGAGCGATCTGCTGATCGGCGGAATCTTCGTGGTGGTCGGGACGTTGATCTCCAGGATGCGCCACAGCCGGAGCTAGCCGGCCCGGCACGAAGGGGAAGCGACACAGATGCAGTCCGGCGCGGTACGCGACGTGGTGATCCTCGGTTCAGGGCCCGCGGGCTTGACTTCAGCGATCTACTCGGCGCGTGCCGACCTGCGGCCTCTCGTCCTCGAAGGCGAACCGTCGTCCTCGAGCGATCAACCGGGCGGCCAGCTCATGCTGACGACTGAAGTCGAGAACTTCCCCGGCTTCGCTCACGGAGTGCTGGGTCCCGAGCTCATGGTCTCGATGCGGGACCAGGCCGAACGCTTCGGCGCGGAGATCCTGACAGAGAGGGCGTCGAGAGTCGACCTGGCTTCGACGCCGATCGGTATCTGGATCGGTGATCGCGATGTGCCCGAGCCGACATTGAAGACCAGGACTCTCATCATCGCGACCGGCGCACGGTCACTCATGCTCGGTATCGAGAACGAGGCTCGCCTGCTCGGTCATGGGGTTTCGACCTGTGCGACTTGCGACGGCTTCTTCTTCCGGGACAAGCGGATCGTCGTTGTAGGTGGCGGCGATTCTGCGCTCGAGGAAGCATTGTTTCTCACGAAATTCGGTGATTCGGTGACCGTTGTCCACCGACGCAAGGAGCTACGGGCATCCAAGATCATGCAAGACCGGGCGTTTCGCAACGAGAAGATCGCATTCCGTTGGGACTCGGTTGTCGTCGACGTGCTCGGCGGCGAACGTGTGACCGGATTGCGGATAAGGGACGTCAACACCGGCGAAGAGACGGACACATCCGCCGATGGCGTCTTCGTTGCCATCGGACATGCCCCGAGCACGGAGCTGTTCGCCGGGCAGATCGACACCGATGAGGCGGGCTATCTCGTCACTCATGACGGTACAAGAACCAACGTCCCGGGCGTGTTCGCGTGCGGCGACGTCCAAGATCATGTTTACCGACAGGCCGTCACGGCGGCCGGTTCAGGTTGCATGGCCGCAATCGAAGCCGAGCGATACCTGTCATCGCTCGCAGAGACCTGACACAAGGAGATTGGAATGAACGACGTCATCACGATCAGTGACGACACTTTCGACGAGGCGGTTGGCCTTTCGGACATCCCTGTAGTGGTTGACTTCTGGGCTGAATGGTGCGGCCCCTGCAAGATGGTGGCCCCCATCCTCGATGAGATCGCCAGCGCTCACAGTGGAAAGCTCAAGGTCGCGAAGCTGAACGTCGACGACAACCCCCGAACCGCTCAGCGGTTCCAGGTGATGAGCATCCCGACGTTGCTGCTGTTCAAGAACGGCGAGACGCAGGCCCGGATAGTCGGAGCAAGGAGCAAGTCACAGATTATGTCGGAGTTCGAGCCCCTTCTCTGACAAAGCCCGCCCTGATCGAGTAACCCTTCGCACTACCGGCCGTTGCCCAGCATCTCCTACGATGTCGGAGATGATCGAAGTGCCACAGAGCTCGGGCTTATGAGCCGTCCGCGGACGGTATCTCCACGCGAAGATCTCCTGCCACTTCATGAGGGTGATTCCGGTGAGGCCGTCGTTGACCTGCAGGAGCGGCTCGACAAGCTCGGACTCCGGCATGGACACGATCTGTTTGGGGCGTACGGTCCCGGGACAGCAGCAGCTGTGCACGTGTTCCAGTCCCAGCGTGGGCTGCGCGCTGACGGTGTCTGTGACAACGAGACGTGGTCGAGCCTTGTTGAAGCCGGCTTTCGGTTGGGAGACCGACTCCTCTACCGGCGTAGCCCGATGTTGCAGGGAGATGACGTCGCCGACGTGCAGCGGAGGCTGAGCGGGCTTGGGTTCGATCCGGGAGGCGTCGACGGGATCTTCGGTGACAACACTCACGCCGCGATCACCGAGTTCCAGCACAACATGGGTCTCGTGACAGACGGGATCTGTGGTCCCCTGACGCTCTCCGAACTGGCCCGTGTCGCACCTGTCCGGGGAGGTGATGACCTCGTGACGCCCTTGCGTGAGCAACTCCGGGTCGCCGCGGCGCCAGCGACGCTCAGCTGCAAGAAGATCGCCGTCGGGGAGGAGGGGGGATTCGCTACCGGGGTTGCAGCCGTTCATCGAACGCTCCTGCTCGCCGGGGCGCAAGCGCTCGAACTGCACGACCCGGACCCGTTCGCACAAGCATTGGCGGCAAACACGGCGCAGGTCGACTGCTACATCGGTCTTCGGTTGGAGCCGAGCCACGAGTCAGTCAGGACGTACTTCTACCGGGGCTTCCGCTACGAGTCGGCAGCTAGCCGACACCTCGCTGAGCTGCTCGTGAAGGCGGCCGCGGGCCGGCTGGACCTTCTCGAAGCCGGCGCATACGGCATGGCTGACGTGATCCTCAGGCGAACTGCCATGCCGGCTGTCGTGCTCGAGCTGGGAGCACCGCACCAGGTGGCGATGAAGACTTCAGCCCTTGGAAAAGCGGTTCAGGAGTCGCTCGAACTCTGGCTGACCATGAGCGGAGAGTGAAGTGATCCACAACCTCATGCACAGGTTGTGGATCAACTTGGACCAACAGTAGAGGTCCAGAAGGTAACGGGAAAGTAAACTTTCGATGGGGTCACAAGGAGAAAAGTGCCTCTGAACAGGTAATATGGTACTGGGTTTTGCTTCCTACGCCGATTGTGACTGAATTCACACCCTGGGGATGACGGTGGTCCGACCGAGCGTTCGGGAACGGACGTCGACCTCAGGTAAAGGTCTCCCCGACAATTACCCGGTAAATCCGTTCGAGGTCGTCCAGCGTCGCGAACTCAATCACAAGTTTGCCTCGTTTCCCGCCCATGTCCACTTTGACCCGTGTGTTCAGACGGTCCTCCAAGAGCTCCTCGAGATCGTGCACCCCTGGCGGCCGAAGCGAGTGCACGGGCTTCGGATGCGGGGCCCCGGACGACGCACTGCGATCTCCACCGGGTGCGCTGATCAGGTTCCCAGCATCGTCGAGAGCTCCTTCGAGCCCGATTTCTTCAGCCTCCGTCTCTTGGAGTTCACTTCGGACGAGCTCCTCCAGCGAACGAACGGAAAGGCCACGATGAACCACCTCGTTGGCAAGCTTCTCCTGCAGAATACGATCCGGTGTTCCGAGCAACGTGCGTGCGTGACCAGCGCTCAACTGACCATCGCGCACATATCGCTGGACTGTAGGGGGAAGCTGGAAAAGCCGCAGGGCGTTGGTGACTCCGGCTCTGGAGCGACCCACCTTGCGAGCTACTTCCTCGTGCGTCAGGTTGAATTCCTCGATCAGCTGTTGATACGCGCCAGCTTCGTCCAGCGGGTTGAGGTCTTCACGGTGCAGATTCTCTACCAGCGCTTCTTCCAGACTCATCGCGTCGTCGGCTTGGTGGACGAGCGCCGGTATCGACTGGAGTCCTGCGCGCCGTGCCGCGCGGAAGCGACGTTCTCCTGCGATCAGCTCGTATTCGTCCGGCCCGACCTCTCGCACCAGGACCGGCTGGAGGATGCCAACCGCCTTGATCGAGTCGACAAGCGCGGACAGGCCCTGCTCCCCAAACTGGTTACGAGGTTGGAACGGGTTCGGGCGGATGCGAGCAAGTGGCACCTCACGGAGCATGGAACCGGTGGCAACTCCTGGCGTCTGGGGAATGAGCGCCCCTAGTCCCTTGCCCAAACCGCTACGCCGGACCACCACTGACCTCCTTCGCGAGCTCTCGGTACGCAATGGCGCCTCTTGACGATGGCGAATGGACAGTGATCGGCTCACCGAACGAGGGCGATTCCGATATCCGAACCGTACGGGGGATCACGTTCTTGCAAACCGCGGCACCGAAGTGCGTGCGAACCTCCTCGACAACGTGGTCTGCCAATCTCGTCCGTGAGTCGTACATTGTCAACACCATGGCCGAGACCTCAAGCTCGGGGTTCAGGTTGCCTCGCACGAGCTCGACATTCCTGAGCAGCTGACCGAGTCCTTCCAAGGCGTAGTACTCGCATTGAATTGGCACCAGCACCTCACTCGCTGCGGCAAGCGCATTGACCGTGATAAGCCCAAGGGAGGGTGGGCAGTCAATCAGCACGTACCCGAAGTCCTCCCGGATCGGAGCGAGCACCCGCTTCAGTCGAAGCTCCCTGCTGAAGACCGAAACGAGCTCGATCTCCGCTCCGGCCAGGTCGATTGTGGCCGGCGCCAGAAACAGGTTCTTGATACTCGTCGGTTCGACGCAATCCTCGAGTGCGACGTCGCGAAGAAGAACGTCGTACATCGAGAAGTCGAAGTTCCGACCCTCGATCCCCAGGCCAGTCGTAGCATTACCCTGTGGATCAAGATCGACGATCAGAACTCTGTAACCAAGATCGGCGAGCGCAGCACCAAGGTTGATGGTGGTCGTCGTCTTTCCGACGCCTCCCTTTTGATTGGCCACTGCGATGACTCTCGGCAGCGACCGCGCGGGGTGCACGGTGGGCTGATTCACTTTGACCTGTGCCTGCCCGATCACTCCGGAAGCCTCAACCGCGGCATCTGTGCCGGGCATTGGATCCTCGAGCTCGACCTGGTCTCTTCGGTCTTCGTCGTCCTCTTGGTCGCTCATCACACCTTCGGTTCGAGGGGATATGTTCCACGTGAAACATCTGCTAGTCGAACGGCCGAAAGGCAGTCGCTCTGGGGGGCAGGACGGGCGCAACGGGAGCATAACGCGCGAGCCCGGCCGGACCTGGTGACTGATGGTCGAGGCACCGTTGGCACCATGACGAGATCACGGCGGATCCAGCAGATGCTCGAGCCGGGCGGCAATCGAACGATAACGGGAGACGGGAATCAGGTGCACCCCCTGGAACGCTCCGGAGTCCCGGATCGCCAGTAACAACTCGCAAGCGACGTCGATTCCCGCCTTCGGGTCCCGGTCCACTCGGTCGACGACCTCGCTCGGAATGACAATGTCAGGAATCGTCTTGGCCAAGCTGCGGGCCATTGAGGAGCTGGCCAGGACTATCACACCGGCGTACACGGCCATCTGCGGTTTCACTCGTTCGCTCCAGCGCAACAACGCTTCGAGAGAGAAGCCGACCTGGACGAACACAAAGTCGGCTTCCCGTTTCCAATCAGGCAGGTCCCCTAGGCCGGTAGCCGCACCCAAACGCAACTTCCTGCCTCCGGCAAGTCCCAAAGTGCTCTCGAATGCCCGGGCCTCGGTCAGCATCGTCCGAACCGTGAGCTCGCTCGTACGACCGCCTGCTCTCGGTTCGTCGCCGCGAACCAAGAGGAACTGATCCACTCCGTAAGCTTCAGCGGTAAGCAAGTCCCGCTGGAACCCGAGCAGGTTACGATCTCTTGCATTCAAGCAGGCGATAGAGCGACCGCCCATTGCCTCTACTTCATGCGCGACGGCGACACTCGAGACCGTCGCACGGCCGATGTGGTTGTCCGGAATCAGGAACGTCCCAGCAATCGAGCTCAGGACGCCGATCTGGTGTCTAACGTGCTTGAGGTCCGGCCGCGTGGCGGGCTCGACCTCGCAGACGAGCTCGAAGCCTCCCGTTGCCATCGACCTAACACTACCGAGGCCTGAGCTTCGGCGGCGGCACTTGAGAGAAGAGCGGTCGTTTCGCTGGGATTCCCGGGCGGCGAGGATAGCGATCCGGACAAGGAGTCACCTGCCGGAGCACCGCAAAGCCGAAAGCCTCCCTTAGACCCGCCTCTGGTACCAGACCTAGCTTCTCGCAACCTTCAGCGGGCCACCGGTCCACTGTCGGGAGTGTGTCGTCCGTGGCACCAGTCGTGTGCGAATCCTTGAAGGGGGGCTCGGACACGATCAACCGGCCCCCGATCCGGAGGAGCGGCGCCGCACATTCGGCCGTCACCGCGGGAGGGCCGAAACTTCTCGCGACGATGGCTGCGAAGCTGCCCCGGTACCTCTCCTCTCGTCCGAGCTGTTCGGCTCGAGCATTGACGACTTCCACTCGCGACGACAACTGGAGCTCCTCGATCGCCCATCTCAGGAAGTCGGTGGAACGGCGCGCCGAGTCAAGCAGGACGAGACAAAGCTCCGGATCCTCGACCGCAAGCACGAGGCCCGGCAACCCGCCACCAGATCCGAGCTCGAGAACAGGGCCGTTGACGGCTTCGAGCAAGAGAGCGCGCAGGAACCCCTCCGAGTGCGCCCGCTGCACTGCGAAGGTCAGGTTGCCGATCAGTGATCGGCGCCGCGCTTCGGTGAGCACCTCTTCAAGGAGATCGTAAGCTTCGGGCCGCGTCATACGTCGGGTCTCTGCCTGAGCCGAGAAGCGAGTCCGGGCATGCCGTTTCGTGACGTTCAGCTCAGATCTGCAGGCTCCCCAGATCGATCGTCACCTTCCTCCATCGAGCTGATGGAGGATTCCTCGGCGGAGAGGGCCGGGGCCGGGCGAATGATGACATAGCGGCGCGGCTCCAGTCCCTCTGAGGTCGTTTCCAAACCCTCAAGGTCATTGACCGTGTCGTGAACCACCTTCCGGTCCGATGGCGACATGGGCTCGAGCGCCTCGGACGCGCCCGTTCGCAGCACATCAGCAGCCGCTTCGAGCACGAACTGGCGCAACGCTGCAGCCCGGCGCTCACGGTAGCCACCGACGTCAACGACAATCCTGCTCGTGTGCTCCTCCGTGTGCCGTTGGACGACAGTCCTGGTCAACTCCTGCAAAGCCTCGACCGTCGCACCTTTCGGGCCGACCAAGAACCCGAGGTTCTCCCCGTCCACGCTGATGTAGATCCCGTCATCCTCGGTCGTGCGTGCGGTCGTTGTCGCGTCGATCCCGAACCGGGCGACGACCTCCCGGACGAACTCAGTTGCGAGCTCCTGCTGGGTCTCGATGCTCATTTGCGCCTCCTTAGGCGATCCAGTGCCACGACCGGCTTCACTCGAAGATTCATCGGCGATTCCATCCGAGCCGCTCGCCACTCGTCCACGACCCCCGCGCCCCCGCGAACGCGAACGTTGCCGACCACCTGCTGTCGGAGTGCCACCAACGTCAGCACTCGCATCCGTCGCTTCCGCGGCTTCGTGCGCGGCCCGAGAGGGCGCTTTTCGTGAACCGTTCTGACCTGGTCCTTGATCTCGGCGGGATTGACGACGGGTTGTTCCTGGAGCAGAGCTCATGGCAGCTTTGCCGCGAGCTTCCTCGCCCTCGGTCTTCTCGTTCGACTTGCGTGCCGGCTCCTCGGGATGAGCGGCTTGTCGGCGGTGTCCGCGTTCGCCGCCGGCCGGTGCGGCCCTTGGCCGGCGTGACGGCCTTTTCGCCCTGGGCTGGATTGGGCGCACTCGTGCCCTGATCCGCGCACCACTTCGTCGGAGGCCGAACATGCCCGATTTCGGCTCCTCGACAATGACGATCTCGGCGTCCGTCTCGGCTACGCCAAGCTGCTCAAGTGCTGCCTCGATAGCTTCCTCGACCGTTCTTCCGGTCATTTCGACCCATTCCACGGGCTATCGGCCCTTTCGCGGTCGCTTGTCCCTCGAGCGAGGTTGCGACTTCGTCCCGCCGCCCGAGCCGGTCGACCTGGATGCCTGCTGTTGACTCGACCTTTTCGCGGAAGCGGCACTCTTTGAACCGTTCTGGCTGACCGAAGGCTTCGCGCCGTTCGTCGCGCCTCGCCTGGACCCGCTCGTTCCCGTGGGCCTTTGTGTCCCCCCGGTTGCAGGCCGAGCCGAGCTCTCGCTTGCTTCGCGCATTCGCGCGAGGAACCCCTTGCCGCTTGCGGCATCCCGGGACCCGGGACCCGCCTTGCGATTACCACCGGTGTCGCCGGCATCCACGCCGGGATTGAGCGCTTCCGCGTGCTTGCGTTTGGTGAGCTCCTGAATGGCGCCAACGATCGTCGGGTCATGCTTGTACATCCACTCTTGCTGCCCGACACGGAACAAGCTCGAGACGATGAAGTAGACGCCGACACCTGCGGGGAGCGCGATATAGAGCACCAGGAAGATGAGCGGCATGTACTTCTGCATCTGCTGCATCTGCTGGTTCGCCGCTGAAGCAGCGGGATTGCGGTTCGTGACCTGCCAGATCGACACGTACTGGAGCCCGACGGCTATCAGCACCAGCAGCGCGTAAGGGAGGACGTCCACCAGATGTGGCTGATGAGTGCGCACCGAGTCCGCGAGGTTGATCCCCAAGACGTGCATCTGACCATGAGCCGCGACGAGGTCCCGGTACATCCGGCTCGTCTTCGGGATGTTCTGCGGCGTCGCCTTGACCAGCAGCTTGGCGTGCACGTAGATCTTCTGGCCCTTGGCGTTGAGAACGTCGGCGGTCTTCGCGAGGCCCCGGACGACATCGTACAGAACGATCAGGATCGGGAACTGGAGGAACATCGGCAGGCAGCCACCGGTCGGGTTCACTCCGTTCTCGCGATAAAGCGCCATCACCTCCTCGTTCATCTTCTGACGGAGCTCTTGCCTCTCCGCGGTGGGCATCCCGGGCTTAGCCTTGTAACGCGTCTGGATCTTCTTCATCTCCGGCGACAGAAGCTGCATCCGCATCATGGAACGGGCGCTGGCACGCGTGAGGGGGAAGACGACGATCATCACCGCGATTGTGAGAAGCGCGATCGCTACCGCGTAGTTGGGGACCAGACCGTAGAAGAAGGCGAGGACATAGCCGACAAGGACGAAGATCGGATGCAGGGCCGTCCCTATGATGGACGTACCGGCCTTGGCCGTGTGGGTGGCGGCGGCGAACAGCATCTCGGGCCTCAGCCGGGCACCGGGTCGAAGCCACGGCTGCCGAATGGGCGGCACCGGGCGATGCGTTTCAGCGCAAGCCAAATTCCTCGCGCCACGCCGTGCATCTCCACGGCCTCCACGGCATAAGCCGAGCAAGAAGGCACGAAGTGGCAAGGTGACGGCCGACCCGCGCGAATTGCCTGGTAAGCACGCAAGAACAGGAGCAGTGTCCTGGCGGACGGCGTCGGCTCGGTCCTGACATTGCTCATCGAGCGCCCACCCGGCTCGCCCGTTGCATCGCTTCGATCACTCTTGTCCTCAGCTCCTGGAACGGAAGGTCACGAATTCCCTTGTCAATGGCCACGAGGTAGGTCCCGGCAGGGATCGACGCCGCGGTCTCGGCCACAACCGCCCTCAACCGACGACGGCAGCGATTGCGTTCGACTGCGGTGCCCACCTTACGGGGCACTGCAAACGCGACCCTCCGGGCCTCTTCGGCCCTCGATGCCGGGAGGAACTGTACCCTCACAGGTCCAGAGAAGACCCGCCGCTTCGAGCGGCGCAGCTCGGTGAAAGCGCTGCGGCCATGGACCGGTCGTGGGCGCGGCGCACGAGCCTGTTCGCTGAGAACTGGCAACTCACTGCCCATTATCGTCGGGAGTCGAGACGGTGTCGCGCGGCGACTCAAGCCGACAGCCGGACCCGCCCGCGGCGGCGGCGCGCCTTGATGACTGCGCGACCGGCACGCGTCGCCATCCTATGGCGAAAGCCGTGCCTTCTCGACCTCTTGCGGGTGTTGGGTTGGAACGTCCGCTTCATCTCAGCCTCGTTTCGTCGTTCCGGTGCCGCGCGTCTGTGGTGTCTCCCGACGCGGCGATGGCCCAGTGGAGCAGGTGCAATCGACCCGCCAAGAGATCTCTGCAGCTGGCGCGCGAAAACACGGGTCCACCAGACGGCAGGGACCGGCCGAGGTAATTTAGCGCACGATCCGTCCCGGGACCAAGCGGCAGCCCTGAGGCAAGCGGCGCACCAGGGTTGTACGATTCCGCGGACACCCTGCGAGCTCGCCCCGCCGTCCACACCTGTGGATGCTGGTGTGGAGAACTTCTTGACCGGAGGGCCCCGAGCTGGTGACAGAAGCAGAGCAACTGTGGAATGACTGTTCGGATTCCTTGCGCTCGCAGGTGTCCGAGGCAACCTGGCGCGCGTGGTTCTCCGCGATCAGACCAGTGGCGGTCGCGAACGGAACTTTGGTGCTCGCTGTGCCAAGTGGCGTGGTTCGCGACCGTCTGGAGGGGAGGTTCCACGGTCTGGTCCACGACGCCCTTCTCGACAGTTCGGGGAAAGAGGTCCAATTCCGCTTCGACGTGCAGATCGACGATCCCGGGCCAGAAGAACTTGCGACGAACAGGGAAGCAGCCCAGCGCAACACCGACGAACCCGCGTCTTCGCGTCCTGCGCCACGCAACGAGAGGGCGCTACCGGCGCGCGCAAAAGACGCGTCAAGTGCAGACGACGTTCCCCTCAACCCGAAATACACCTTTGACGCCTTTGTCACCGGGCCTTCCAATCGTTTCGCCCACGCTGCCGCTCTTTCCGTGGCCGAAGCGCCGGCCCGCTCTTACAACCCCCTGTTCGTGTACGGCTCAGCCGGTCTCGGCAAGACCCACCTGCTACAGGCGGTCGGGAACTACGTACGTGAGAACTTCACGAGGATGAGGGTTCGCTACGTGTCGACCGAGACGTTCATGAACGAATTCGTGGAAACACTTCGCGCGAAAGACGACATGGGAGCCTTTCGCAGGCGATATCGCGAATGCGACTTGCTGCTCATCGACGACGTCCAGTTCATGGACAAGAAGGAGTCACTGCAAGAGGAGCTTTTCCATACGTTCAATTCCCTGTACGGCTCCTCAAAGCAGATCGTTCTCACTTCCGATCGTGCGCCACGTGCGATCGCTACTTTGGAAGACCGCCTGCGCAGCAGGTTGTTGTCGGGCCTCACCACGGACATCCAACCTCCCGAACTGGAAACTCGCATCGCAATTCTGCGTACCAAGGCCGAGCACGAGCACGCTGTTGTTGGCGACGACGTGCTCGACCTCATCGCCTCCAAGGTCAAGGAGAACATTCGTGAACTCGAAGGCGCGCTTATCCGCGTGACGGCCTACGCCAGTTTGAACCGACAAATGCTCACACGCGAGCTAGCTGAGTCTGTTCTGGCCGATTTCGTAGGCTCGAAACAACCGCGGCAAATTACTGCCAAGCAGATCATTGAGATAAGTGCCCTGCATTTCGGCTTCAGCGTGGAAGAGCTCATCGGCCCCAGCCGGCGACGCCCCCTTGTCATCGCCCGTCAGATCGCGATGTACCTGTTCCGCGAGCTCACCGATTTCAGTTATCCGGCTATCGGGCGAGAATTCAGCGACCGGGATCACACGACTGTGATTCACGCTGTCGAAAAGATTTCTGCCCTTATGAAAGAACGGCGGCAAGTGTACGACCAGGTCACAGAGCTCAGTGTTCAGATCAAAAACGGTTTATGATCTGTGGATAACGCACTTGTGACTGGGGATGACCTGCCTGCTGATCGTCAAGTGCTAACACCCGCGAGCGAGAGGCTGTGCGATCGGAGGATAACCCTGCCGAAGGTACAACCCTCCCGAACAGGAAGAAGCCTGGGATATCCACAATCCCCAGGGCCTACTACTCCTGTTGTCTTTTTTCTCTAATTCGAAAGGAGTAGAGCATTCCGTGAAGTTCCGTGCCGATCGTGACACCCTTCTTGAGACCCTTGTCACCGCGTCGAGGGCGACCAGCACCCGTTCTGGGTCCAGCTTTGGCGTCATCGGGCTGAAGCTCCATCTACGTGGGCAGCAGTTGGATGTCTGCGGTTCGGATCCTGATCTCGTGATCGAGGCTCGTTGTGAGGTCGCAGGCGATGTTGATGGGTCAGTGCTTGTGCCCTCGCGCTTTGTGGTTGACATCGTGCGTTCGTTCGAGCCTGGAGCGGTGACTGTGATCGCGGGTGACGAGGAAGTTCGCTTTCTGTCGGGACGGGCCGAGTTTCGCGTCAGAGTTGCCGTCGGTGCCGAGATCACACGTCTTGGGGTGCCTGAACAAGAAGGAATCGAGATCCCCGGAGCTGTTTTTGCTGATGGCTTACGGCAAGTTGTACGGGCGGCACTTGTCGACGACTCTCGAGCACCTCAGCTAACCGGAGTGCTCATGATCGCGACCGAAGGAGGGCTCAGGCTCATCGCTACGGACTCTTACCGCCTCGCGTTCCGTGATTTCGCTGGAATGACGGTCGTGGAACCCGGTGGTCAGGTCCTTGTTCCCGCGAAGGCACTCGCAGAGGTTCAACGGCTGGCTGCAGGTGGCAAGACAGACGGAGACCGGACAATTATGTTCCGGCACAGTGATCTTGACGCGGTTTTCGACCTTGCTGACGTCCGTATCACCACACGCCTTCTTCGAGGTCAGTTCCCAGAAGTTGAACGGCTGATCCCCGCGTCTTACGCCTACCACCTTCGCATCGCGCGCGATGACCTCGAGGCAGCACTCCGCAGGGTTCGTCTTGTCGTGAGAGACACCAAGGACGCCACGACCCCTGTGCGGCTGGCCCTGCATGCCGGCGGTGTCGATCTCACCGTGCTCACGCCCGAGAGCGGCCGGGCCGAGGAAAGTGTCGAGGGAGACTTCGAAGGCGACGATCTGACACTGGCCTTCAATCCGAGCTACCTGTTGGACGGTGTCGAAGCAGTTCGAGCCGACACCTTGATCCTGGAAGTGAACGATCCGGGCAAGCCCGCTCTCGTACGGGGCGAGGGTGAAGACGAATATCGATATCTGCTCATGCCAGTGAAGGTGTCCTGAGCCGAACTGGAAGTTCCGCATGAACGAGACGGTGATCGTTCGGCTGCAGTTGCGTAACTTCCGTAACTTCAATGCCGTCGAGTTCTACCCGTCGCCGGACGGTTTGACGGTCATACAAGGTGAGAACGGCGCTGGGAAGTCCAGTCTCCTCGAGGCCATCGTCTACAGCTCGACGCTTCAGTCCTTCCGGGGAGCACCTCGTGAGGCCATCGTGCGCCAGGGTACGCCTGAGGCCAATGTGCGCTGTGACGTCCTGGCGGGTAAGCGAAAAGTCGAGATCGAGGTGGAGGTCTTGCCCGGCCGGCGCGACCGTGCCTGGAACAACGGGCAGAGAGTGCCTGGTACGCGCGGCCTTCTCGAGGTCTTACGTACAACGTTGTTCACTCCGGACGACCTCGTGCTCGTAAAGGGCTCTCCCAGCGGCCGTCGTGATTTTGTCGACGATGTGCTGGTTAAGTCACACCCCCGACTCGGTGCGGACCGCTCGGGGCTGGACCGTGTGTTGAGGCATCGCAACGCGCTCTTGCGCCAACTCAGTGGCCGACTCGACTCGGAAGCGGCAACGACGCTCGACATCTGGGACGATCGGCTGGCCCAGATCGGAGAGCGCCTGGCCTCTTCCCGTGCCGAGGTGGTAGAGGCGCTGTCGCCGTACGCCGCCGAGGCCTTTTCGATTCTCGCCACCCAAGCCGGCAGCTTCAAGATGCGTTATGTCCGTTCCTGGGATGGGACGTTGAGTGACGCACTCGCTTCGGCGCGCCGTGAGGATCTCCGGCGTGCTACGACGACCGTCGGCCCGCAGCGCGACGACGTCGAGATCGAGGCCGGCGGACTCGACGCGCGTACTCGGCTTTCGCAGGGCCGTCAGCGATGTGTTGCCCTCTCACTACGCCTCTCGAGCCACCGCCTGATGACGACGGTCACAGGCGCCGCGCCGGTGCTCCTCTTGGACGACGCCTTCTCCGAGCTGGATGAAGCAACGGCCCGGGCACTCGTGGGCGAGCTGCCCGATGGGCAGGCCTTGTTGACCACAGCCGGTGAGCTGCCCCCCGATGCAGCGCCGAAGCTCGTTGTCAGCCTGGTCGACGGTAGGCTCGAGCAGTGAGCCGTCGTTGGTCGGGGTCCGATCACGTCCCCGGGCGGTCCAACACAGCCCGCCCTGGCGAAGATGAGACAGGTACGGGTCCAACCATCGCCATTGGCACCGCCCTTGACCGGTTGCTACGCCAGCGCGGCATGGAAGACGCCCTCGTTCTCGGGCGTGTCGCCAGCTGCTGGGAAAAGGTCGTCGGTCCGGAGATCGCGCGTCAAGTGCGTCCGCAATTCGTTCGTGACGGGGAGCTTGTTGTTTCGGTCGACCACTCTGCGTGGGCGACTGAGCTCGAGCTCGCAGGCTCCGCGGTACTCGGCCGCCTCGCCGAAGAGCTCGGGGATATGGCCCCGAAGCGTCTCAGCGTGCGTGTGGTGCCGGGCTCACGCAGGTAGACTGTAGGCATCGTCGGGAGTCGTATCCGCCTCCGTCAAGGGTCCATCTCCGGCCAGGTTCGCCCGCCATCGTTGGAAGGTCGCGCCTATGGGTTTGGACAGCAGTAAGGACACTGGTACCGACCGACCCAACGACATGGATTACGAGAAGGAGTGCAACAACGTGGTTCCAAAGCCGGTGACGCCCGCTTCCTACGAGGCGGAGGACATCACTGTGCTCGAGGGCTTGGAGCCTGTCCGATTGCGGCCAGGCATGTTCATCGGCTCGACTGGGCCCACTGGCCTCCACCACTTGATCTGGGAGGTCGTCGACAATGCGGTCGACGAGGCGATGGCCGGGTACTGCACACGCATCGAAGTGACGTTGCTCGCCAACGGCGGTTGCCGCGTGAGCGACAACGGGCGGGGCATCCCCGTAGAACCCATCCCGAACTACCCGGACAAGACTGCAGCAGAGGTAGTGCTCACGGTCCTGCACGCCGGTGGCAAGTTCGGGGGTTCGAGCTACAAGGTCTCCGGCGGTCTTCACGGCGTGGGCGTATCGGTTGTGAATGCCCTGTCGACGCGGCTCGTGCTCGAGATCGATCGGGGAGGCAACCGCCATCGGATGGAGTTCGTCGACGGTGGCAAACCGGAAGGCCCACTTGAAGTGATCGGGGCTTCACCAAGGGGCCGGACGGGAACACTGGTCACCTTCTGGCCGGATCCCACGGTCTTCGAAGAGACGGAGTTCAGGGCCCAGACCGTGCTCGAACGTTTGCAAGTCATGGCGTTTCTCAACAGGGGCCTCGAGATCCGGTTCAAAGATGAGCGCCCGGAGCACCAGGCCGAGGAGACTTATCGCTACACCGGTGGAATCGTCGATTATGTGAAGCATCTCAACACCTCCAAGGAGTCTCTCTTCCGGAAGGTTGCCGCCTTTCTCCAGGCGGAGCCCGATCAGGAAGTAGAGGTCGCCTTGCAGTGGAACACCGGTTACTACGAGAGCATCTATTCGTACGCGAACGGCATTGCGACCGGCGAAGGTGGCATGCACGAAGAGGGTTTCAAGAAGGGCCTCACCAACGTCGTCAACAAGTACGCGCGGCAGCGCAACCTAGTGAAGGAATCCGGCGACAACCTTACGGGCGAGGACATCCGTGAAGGACTCACGGCGATTGTGTCAGTGCGGATGACCAGTCCTCAGTTCGAAGGCCAGACCAAGGCGAAGTTGGGAAATGTGTCCATCCGTTCCCTTGTCGAGAAAGCCACGAACGACAAGCTCGCCGAATGGATGGAGGAGAACCCGAAAGAGGCGGGCCAAATAGTCCAGAAAGCCTTGCTCGCCCAGCGCGCCCGCGTCGCGGCACGTCAGGCCCGTGACCTCACTCGGCGCAAGAACGCCTTGGATGGGGCGGGTCTTCCGGGCAAGCTCGTCGACTGCTCGTCACGCGACCCGCGCGAGTCGGAGCTGTTCATAGTCGAAGGTCTTTCGGCGCTCGGAACCGCTCAGGACGCGCGGAACCCCCGCACCCAGGCAATCTTGCCCATCAGAGGCAAGATACTCAACGTCGAAAAGGCCCGGGTCGACAAGATGTTGAAGAACGCGGAGATCCAGGCTCTGATCCTGGCGATCGGCGCCGGGGTGGCAGAGGACTTCGACCTTGCCAAGATCCGCTACCACAAGGTGATCCTGCTTGCTGATGCGGACGTGGACGGTTCACACATACGAACTTTGCTTTTGACCTTCTTCATGCGCCAGATGAAGGCCCTCATCGAGGCGGGTCATGTATACGTTGCCCAACCCCCTCTTTACTCCACGCTGATAGGCAACTCGAAGGTCTACCTGAAAGACGACATCGAACGGGCCCGGTTCCTCGGGGAGCATCCGAATCACACAAAGGAGTTCCAACGCCTGAAAGGTCTCGGCGAGATGGACTTCACCGAGCTCCGGGACACCACGATCGACCCCAGTCTCCGGTCCCTCCTGCAGGTGACCATGGAGCAGGCCTCGATTGCGGACGACATTTGCTCGATCCTCATGGGCGATGACGTCGATGTGCGCCGCGTTTACATCCAGACCCACGCGAAGGACGTTCGCTTCCTGGACATCTGATTCCCGCTGCTATCCGGCCGGCCGCGACCGGGTGGCGTCACAATTTCACGACGAGTAGTGGAGGCAGTCCGGCTCATGGCACGAGGCAACGGGAACAACCCGGGCACATCCGGCGCACGCGCACCGGGGAACGACGGCGAGGGCACGGTCGTCGGCGCGATCGAGCCGATCGAGATCCAAGAGGAGATGGAGCGTTCCTTCCTCGAGTACTCAATGTCGGTCATCGTGTCGAGGGCGCTTCCCGATGTTCGTGACGGCCTCAAGCCGGTTCACCGTCGGATCCTCTACGGGATGTCGGACACCGGGTTGCGACCGGACCGTCCGCATGCCAAGTGCGCCAAGGTGGTGGGCGACGTTATGGGTCGCTTTCATCCACACGGCGACATGGCGATCTACGACGCCCTGGCGCGGATGGCCCAGGACTTCAGCTTGCGGCATCCGCTCATCGACGGCCACGGCAACTTTGGTGCTCCTGGACCGGAGGCCGGCCCCGCGGCGATGAGGTACACCGAGTGCCGGCTGGCCCCGCTCGCGCTCGCGTTGCTCGACGGCATCGACGAAGGGACCGTCGATTTCATTCCGAATTATGACGGCAACGAGGTTCAACCTGTCGTCCTGCCAGCTCGCTTTCCGAATCTTCTGGTCAATGGTTCGCAAGGGATCGCCGTCGGCATGGCGACCAATATCCCACCCCACAACCTTGCCGAGATCATCGATGCAACGCTGCACGTCCTCGAACACCCAGAGGCGACGCCAGACGATCTGATGCACTTTGTCAAGGGTCCCGACTTCCCAACTGGTGCACTCATCCTCGGCCGGGCCGGCCTGCTTGACGCGTACCGAACTGGGCGCGGCTCAGTCAAGATGCGCGCGGTAGCAGAGATCACCGAGTCCCGCTCGGGGGCCGACCAGATCATCGTCACCGAGATCCCGTACCAGACCTCGGTTGCCGGCATCGAGATGAAGATTGCGGACGCCATCGAGTCCGGTGACCTGGCTGGTATCAGCAGCGTTCAGAACGACTCGGCTGGAAGGGTTTCACGCCTCGTCATCACATTGAAGCGCGATGCGAACGCCAACGTCGTGCTGAACAACCTCTACAAGCACACGCCTTTGCAAACGACCTTCGGTGTGCACGTGCTGGCCCTCGTCGACGGCGTACCGCGCCTTCTCAATCTTGCTCAAGCCCTCAAGGCCTACGTCGCGCACCAAGTGGAGGTTGTCACAAGGCGGTCGCAGTTCCGTCTCCGCAGGGCGCTCGCACGAGCGCACATAGTCGAGGGGCTGCTTCGCGCCATTGACATGCTCGACGCGGTGATCGCGAGGATCCGTGCCTCCGAGGACCGTGGCGACGCGAGGGCGAACCTCATGAGCGAGCCGTTCTCCTTCAGCGAAGAGCAGGCGAACCACATCCTGGACATGACCCTAGGCCGGCTGACACGGCTTGGTCGCAGCGAGCTCGAGACCGAGATGGCCCAATTGAGGGCGACGATCGAGGAGCTCGAGGCGATTCTGGGTGACCCTGCCCGGCTTCGTGCTGTGATCTCTACCGAGCTCGAGGCGGTCAAGCAACAACACGCACAACCACGGCGGACCCGCGTCATCCACGATCCCGGTGAGCTCTTTGTCGAGGACCTCATCGAGGACGAAGAGCTGGTTGTCACGCTGACCCGAGCTGGTTACATCAAGGCCGTCCAGGCCGATGCCTTTCGAGCTCAAGCACGCGGCGGGCGGGGGGTGCAAGGGACAAGGCTGAAGGAGGAAGATCTCATCGACCAGGTCCTTCACACGACGGCGCACTCTCACCTCCTGCTGTTCTCAAATCGCGGGAAGGTGTACCGGCTGAGGGCCCACGAGGTCCCTGTGAAGGAGCGCAACGCTCGGGGAACGCCGATTGTCAACCTCCTGCCCCTGGAACCGGCCGAAAGCATCCAGGCCATCGTCGAGACGCGAACATTCGATCCGGATCAGTACCTCGTTTTCGCGACCAGGACCGGTCAGGTGAAGAAGACCGCTTTCTCGGAGTATGACAAGTCTCGCCGGGAGGGCTTCATCGCCATCAACCTGAACGAGGGCGACGAGCTCGTGCGTGTCGTTCGGACCGGCGGAGACGACGACTTGTTGATGGTGAGCAAACGCGGCACGGCCATTCGTTTTGCAGAGTCCGAGGTCCGGCCGATGGGCCGCGGCGCGGCTGGGGTCCGGGGAATGCGGTTGCGTGCGGGCGACGAGGTCGTGTCGTGCGATGTGGCTCGTGACGGAGTGGACCTGCTCATCGTCACCGACGCCGGCTATGGCAAGCGTACGAAACTAGACCACTTCAACGCCCAGACCCGAGGGGGCCAGGGTGTTCGGGGCATCAGGCTCACCCAGCGCCGAGGAGCGGTTGTCTCTGCACTCATGGCATCGCTCGAGGACGAGATCATCGTCGTCTCATCGGCAGGCGTGATGATACGCACCTCGGTGCGACAGATCGCAGCTCAAGGCCGCGATGCGACCGGAGTTCGTGTCATGAACCTCGATGACGGCCAGACAGTCGCAGCAGTAGCGAAGGTTCCGCAGGAGACAGAGGCTGCCGGCATTCAATCAAGGTTGCCGATCGTATGATCGTCGCGCCGACGGCCCCACGACGTGGCGGTGCAGTTGGTGTAGCGTGACCGTTTCGTCGGGGCTATAGCTCAGTTGGTTAGAGCGCAGCACTGATAATGCTGAGGTCCTCAGTTCGAGTCTGAGTAGCCCCACACTAAAATCGCAGGTCAGCGTGTAGTTATGCTGTGGATAAAGAGCAGCCTCCGTCCGATCTGACACAAATCTGACACAGGAGTAACGGGCACGGGGGTGCGAGGACGGTCTCTCCGGGGTTGTTCGGGTCTGTTCTGGGCGCATTCTGGAAGCGCGGCTTTGGTGGTTTGAGGGCTGCGAAGTTGGTCGGTCGTTACTCGCGAGATCGGTGAATAATCGGCCGCGAAATTGGTGAACTGAGCAGTAGCCTGACGAGATGGCTCAGATGCCGGGGTACAAGCGGAGAGTTCATGACCTCGCGCTCGCTCGTCTCGAAGAGGAGCCATTGCTCTTGTTGCAAGGCCCCCGAACGGTTGGGAAGACCTACCTCCTCCACCAGCTGGCCGAGGCTCGCGGTGGCGAGGTGATCGACCTCGATGATCCTCCGACGCGCGATGCAGTACGGACTGACGCCGCGACGTTCGTGAGCGGAAGGGGGCCGATCTTCATCGACGAGTACCAACATGAGCCCGCAGTTCTCGCTGCCGTCAAGGCGGAGCTGAACAATGATCTTCGACCCGGCCGGTTCGTGTTGGCCGGATCGACCCGCTCAACGGCC
>Ga0187875_10001151_pt1 | contig 20771 bp, 16 predicted proteins | sample June2016WEW_17_1_2_FD_132978 | JGI IMG/M metagenome (GOLD analysis project Ga0187875, IMG submission 132978) | Peatland microbial communities from SPRUCE experiment site at the Marcell Experimental Forest, Minnesota, USA - June2016WEW_17_10 | ecosystem: Environmental > Terrestrial > Soil >... | reverse complement strand
GATCTCCCGCACTTCGTGCGCATGCGAAGTCACGACGGCATAGTCGCGGGTTTCGGTCAGATTCTCCGTTTCCCAGTTGAGCGACATGATCCAGGCCGATTTCTCATCGACCACCATGGATTTTTCGTGGGTCACTTCAAAATCCGGCGTGCTGTCGATGACTTCGATACCGGCGTTTTCGAGCAGCTTGCGCGTTTGCTGGTTCTCCGTCTGGCCGTTGCGCCGCGTCGGATTCAGCATGATGCGCACCTGCACGCCGCGGTGGTGCGCCTTGATCACGGACCCCAAAATGCGCGAATCGGAAAAGACGAACATCTTGATTCGCAGAGAAGTTGTGGCTTGATCGATCGCGTCGAGAAGTGGGCGCGCCGAATCATCAGGTAAAACAACCAGATATCGTGACATCGTTTTTTCTCCTTTTACTAAGCGAGCGTTGCCTGCGGAACGAGGCTCAACTGCAGACCGTCTTTTTCCGCACCCGTTTCAAACTGCGTGCGGTACAACGCCGCGTAAATGCCATTTTTGTCGACTAACTGTTCGTGAGTACCGTTTTCGGCGACCACGCCTTCTGAAATCACGACGATCTGGTCGGCATCACGAATCGTCGTCAGTCGATGCGCGATGATAAGGACCGTACGCCCTTGCATGAGTCGCTCCAGTGCATCCATCACCAACCTCTCCGACTCAGCATCGAGAGCAGCGGTTGGCTCATCGAGAAGAAGGATGGGATTGTTCCGCACAATCACGCGAGCGATGCCGATGCGCTGTCGCTGGCCTCCAGAGAGAGTCAGGCCGCGTTCCCCGACGATCGTGTCGTATCCGTGGGGCATGCGGGCGATAAATTCGTCAGCATTGGCGAGGCGGGCAGCCTCGACGATCTCGGCGTGCGTGGCACTGGGACGGCCGAACGCGATGTTCTCGAGAATGGTTCCACGAAACAAGACGGTATCCTGCAAGACATAGCCGATGTGATCACGCAAGGGGTGAAGTTTGTACTCGCGCACGTCGTGCCCGTCGATGACCACTTTCCCGGCGATCACGTCATAGAAACGCGGAATCAGGCTCACGATTGTAGACTTCCCGCCGCCGGTCGGCCCTACAATTCCCACTCGTTGTCCAGGCTTGACGCTGAACGTGACATCCCTCAGCACGCGAGGGTTGTCGGGATAAGCGAAGGCAACGTTTTGGAAGATGATCTCGCCCTTGATGTTGCGCGGTTCGATGGCATCTTCGTGCTCGGGGATGATGGCGTCGGCCTCAAGAACAGTGCGGATGCGTTCCACCGCGACGGCTGCCTGAGCGACCGCGTTAGTGGTAGTGGCCAGATCCTTTACCGGCTTGAAGAACTTTGTGAGGTACGAGAGATACACGGTCAGCGCGCCAATCGTCATGCTCCCCGCCAGAATCAGATACGCCCCCTGCCACATGACAATCGCAGTGCACAACGCAACCGTGGCGGATGCAATCGGCGTGACCAAAGATTTGACGCGCCGCGCGGCGAGCGCAGCCCTCACCGTGGCGCTGCTTACATTGATCAGTTGCTCTTCCTCGATTTTCTGCCCGTCGAATGCCTTTATCACCGGCATGGATTCCAGCGCCTGCTGAACAACGGTGACGATGTTTGCCTGCTCGTTTCTGACGGCATGCGTCGCCTTTTTGATCGCCTTCTTGAAATCGAACACGAAGAACAACAGAAGCGGCGTGACCGCCACCACAATCAGGGTGAAGCGCCAATTCAGCCAGAACATGAGGGCCAGCATGCTGACCAGTGTCAGCGTATCGACCAGGATGCCGAGGATGGATGACGACGCGAAATTCTGGATGGTCTGAACGTCTGTCGTGATGGTGCTCAGCAGGGTGCCAATCTGGTGCGTATCGTAGTAGCTGAGCGACAGGCGCTGAAGATGGTGAAATGTCCGCACGCGGAGGTCGTGGGCAACGTACTGGCCCGCGCTTTCCGTGAAGTAACTATCGATGTAACCGGCGATCGCACCGACGAGAGCAATGAGAACCGCGGCGATGCCTGCCAACAACGCGAGGTGCATCTTGCTCTCGTCGGCGAGTGCAGATCCCAACATCTCACTTAGCCACAAGGGCAGTCGATGACCACCAGCTACGTTGTCGATGATGACTTTCAGAGGCCAGGGAGCTGCCAGGCTCATCGCGGTCTCCACCATCATGGCAATTAGGATGATCAAGAGCGTCCCGCGATACGGGCGAACGAGTTGGCGAATCAGGTTGAACATGGTCATATGCTCACTTGGTGGTTTCTGTGGTAGCGGTCGTTGACTGCGCTTCTCTCGCATTTACGGGAAGCAATGCCTGAGCAATCTTCTCTTCCGCGGTCGACTGGGCCGTGGCGAGATCACCCAGGTGAATAAGTGTGGCGGCTGCAGCAAGTCTCACTTCACGTCGAGAGTCGGATAGCCTGGGCTCGAGTCCCGGCGCGAGCGCAAAGTCTCCACGCTTGGAGATGGCTTCTAACGCGGCAACCCGCAACACCCGGTTCCGGTTCTGGCTGGTGGTCAGCAGCAATTTGCCGGTGCGCGACTCCGGATCGGTTGCGAGGGCAGAAATCAGGGCGGCCTTTGCCGCCGTTCCGCTCTTCTTATCTTTCATGATCGTCTGCAGGGCTCCCCAGGGAATGTCGGCAAATGGAACGTAGCCGATTCCTTCGTTGAATCCCATCAGCGCCAACTGTCTCGGGTTGTGGATGATTTGCATCTCCTGGACGATCATGCCCGAATTGTTTTTGCGCTCACCGGTGTAGACCTCGTAGTAGACGTCGTAGCACGCCGCGTCATTCAGCAAACGCAAGGCGTGTGCCGCCGCCATCACAACCGACAGGCTCTTGTCGTTGAGGGCTTCCTTCAAGCTGGGGTTCGCTCCGGACGCGTGCATCTGGCCCAACGAGGTTGCCGCCGCCGTCCGGACCGAGCTGTTCTTGTCTTTCAGTGCGGTCTCGGCGAGCTCAGCGGCATGAGGGTCATCGGAGATGAGGCCCAGAACCCGGACCGCCGCGAGCCTTTGTCCGGCGCTCTTTTGCGCCAAACCTGCTTCCAAAACAGACCATCCGGGTTTCGCCACCGTCTGTGCGCAGCACGCCGCAGTCAGGAGAATAAGTAGGAGAATCGCTCTCCCAGCCGCTGGAATCGTCAACATCTTTTTCAAGGTTCTGGGCATGTCTCAGCTCCTTTGCACTGCGTCACCGCTCGTCATTCCTAATGGCAAGCGCCGGGCCAAATCTAACTCACTGGAAAAAGGCAACTTCGGAGATTTACGAGCAAAACCCGACTCGGAAATTCACGAGAGTTCGCGAGTGAGGCAGTGCGCAGTCAGGACGGCGTGCATAATGAGGGGAACTACAGGCTTAGCAATACCTGTTCAATCATGGTCATCGGGTGACACGCTTAGCGGGGGCCATAAGGGCAGCAGCAGCCGCCTCCCGCTTGAGTTCTTCAACGCTGACCGTGCCATTTTTGTTAGGGTGCGTCCCTTTGTCTGTGTCGGTGGCATCACCTGCGACTAACCCGGTCTTAGTCTCAACCTTCTCCTGCGATTCAAGACGTGCATCGTAGACTGCGGCCAGTGTATCCAGGCGAGAGATCACGTCTCGCGTTGCCGCAAGCTTCAACTCCCGTGCTTGTTCAGGCGTGAGGCGTCCGGCTGCCATTTGTGCGGAAATGCTCTGCAGGCTGGCATGAACTTCCCGAAGCAGTCCGTCGACCCGGGCAGCATAATCATGGGCTAATGCGGATGCGGCATCACCATTCGCGGAGCAATTCGGACTCGCCATCTTTTGCGCAGCAGCGGGAAGTACAGCAAGAACAATAACAGCGAGAAAGAGTGTATTTTTCATTTCATCCTTACCTATGAGTAGTCATTCTCGAAACCTGGCTTCCCCTTCTAAGCTTGAGTGCTGTCCGATGATTTGGCCCCAAACAGGTCCCGGCTCAGATTTCAGCAACATCTAACGGAGGCAACCTGGGGGCCAAATCGGAAGTCCTTGAAAGGAGCGCTCTTGCGGGAGTTGAAGGGTCCCGAGTGCTGGAAAAGCTCACGAGATTTCGGGATCTTGGCTGGCTTTTGTCAAAGCGAGAGCGAGTCTGGCTCACTCCCAGGCCGGTCACAGTGTCATTGCCCTGGTTGTTGGTTCGAGGCGCTTATAATCAAGGACGCTCATGCGTACCTAGGCGATTGATTCTGTCTGGCGTGAATCTGGGTATGAGTGGTAGCGCGTAGAAAGGCTCTTGAACTCGCACCGCTACAGATTGTTTCCTCTCGCGCTCCATCTTTCGACAGCGCCGAAGCCCCTCTGCCTTCGACCATTGTTCTGTTTCATTATTTTTCTGGCTCTCTTTACAATTTCATCTTCGGCACTCGACCCGAGCCGGCAGATCTCCCAATATGCCCACACCGCCTGGCGGACCGCGGATGGTTTCTTCAGCGGAACTCCACAAGCAATCACCCAAACCGCGGACGGATACCTATGGGTCGGAACCGAGGGCGGGCTGGTGCGTTTTGATGGGGTGCAATTTGTTCCCTGGACCACCTCAAGCGGTGAGCATCTGCCAAGCGCTCGGATACATTCCCTGCTCGGGACGCGGGACGGAAGTCTTTGGATTGGAACTTCGCGGGGCCTGGTGAAATGGAGCCATCTTAAGTTAACCGCCATTCATGGGGGATCTGCATTCATCGAGTCCCTCGTCGAAGGACCTCGGGGGAGGGTTTGGGTGACCCGCAGCCAGGTACGCGACCATGCTGGCCCTCTTTGCGAAGTTGCCGAAGACACGCTCGACTGCCACGGTGCTTCTGAAGGAATACCCTTCGCCTTCGCTCAGCCGCTTTTCGGCGATGCGCAGGGAAACCTCTGGTTCGGCAGTTCTCTCGGCGTCGGGCGTTGGGCATCGGGCGAAGTTAAGACGTTTACCCTGAAAGCTCTTCGGGGCAACGAGCTGCTTCGCGGTATCACCGCGATTACGAGCTTGGCCGACGGCTCGATCCTGGCGGGAGTGGAGCGAACGGGAAGAGGCCTCGGGCTTCAACAACTCATTCAGGGCGAGTGGAAGGATTACTCGCTGCCACAACTGAATGGAGCGCAATTGGGCGTGACAGCACTGTTGCGGGACCACAACGACGGACTCTGGATTGGCACTGCGAACAGCGGTGTTTACCACGTGCACGCGGGCAAGTTCGAGCACTTCGGCGGCGCCGATGGGTTATCAAGCGACTCGGTCCAAGGATTCTTCGAAGACCGCGAGGGTAACATCTGGGTCGCGACCTCCAGGGGCATTGATCGTTTTCACGACACTCCCGTGGTCAGCTTCTCAATTCGTGAGGGCCTGACTTCTGAGGATGCAGACTCCGTGTTTGCCGCTCATGATGGCACCGTGTGGATCGGAAACCTGCAAGCACTGGACTCTCTCCGCCAGGGCGAACCCTCCTCCATTGTCGCGCGCAATGGACTGCCGGGCAGGCTGATCACCTCGTTGCTGGAGGATCACCAGGGCCGCATGTGGGTCGGCATTGACAGCGGTTTGACAGTTTACGACCACGGCCTATTTCATTCCGTAAACAAGCCCGACGGCAAACCGCTTGGCATTGTTACTGCGATCATTGAAGATATCGACCACAATGTTTGGGCATCTGTTACACAGCCGGCTCTTTTCCGGATACGAGACCTTAAAGTCGCAGACGAACTGGTCCCGGCCCAAGTTCCGCGTGTCGTGTCGATGGCTCCCGATGCGAGCGACGGCGTCTGGTTGGGACTATCGAGCGGGGTTCTGGCGCTCTTCCGTCATGGGCAGTTGGAACCTCGTCCCACGCATCGTCCTCCAGATCACGCGATTCGCAACCTGCTGGTGGAGCCCGACGATTCCGTCTGGGGAGCCACGCAAGACGGCGCTTTTCTGTGGCGAGATGGAAAGGAGCAAATACTCGATTCCCACAACGGTCTCGGCTGCGACGACATTTACACTCTTCTCCTGGACAACAATGGCTCGCTCTGGCTAGATACGCAGTGCGGATTCGTAGTAATCGCTTCGTCGGAGATCCATCGTTGGTGGCAACAGCCGGACACCCAAGTAAAAGTGAGAACCTTGGATGTGTTTGACGGCGCCCAGCCGGGCCTGACCAATTTTCGTCCCGAAGGATCCAAGGCGCCGGATGGGAAGCTCTGGTTCGCCAACGAAAATATCCTACAGGTGGTCGATCCCGAACATTTGGATACAAACAGCGTTACACCACCGGTTCAGGTGGAGCAAATCGTCGCTGACCGCAAGAAATACATCCCGCGCGAGAATCTTCGCCTTCCGCCGCATACGCGAGATCTCGAAATCGATTACACGGCGCTCAGCTTCGTCGCTCCTCAAAAAGTGCGCTTTCGCTACAAGCTTGAGGGACACGACTCGGACTGGCAGGACCCGCAGAATCGCCGTCAGGCTTTTTACACTGACCTGCCGCCGGGCAGTTACCGCTTTCAGGTGATCGCCAGCAACAACGATGGCGTTTGGAACGAGGCCGGCGCAGAAGCTGCCTTTGTCGTACTTCCGGCGTTTTATCAAACGGCATTGTTTCGAGTCCTCTGTGTTGTAGCTGGGGTGGGAACGCTCGGCCTCTTTTATATGCTTCGCCTGCGCCGTCTGGCGGCGGCTATGCAAGCTCGGTTTGAGGAGCGACTCGAGGTGCGGGAACGAATCGCAAGAAACTTGCACGACACGCTTCTGCAGGGAATCTACAGCGCTTCCATTCATTTTGATCTGGCGAATAGTCGGCTTCAGGAGGACTCGCCAGCGAAGTCTGCAGTGGAACGCGGTCTCGAGCTTCTCGCGCAAGTGAGTCAGGAAGGGCGCAATGCTCTGCGTTCCCTTCGTTCCCGGCAGACCAGCTCCGAGGCGCTGGAACAGGCTCTTTCTCTGCTTCCCAAGGAATTTGCCTTGCCGGAGAACATTGACTTTGCCGTGGCCACCGACGGCCAGCCTCGCGTGCTGCGGCCGCTGGTCCGAGATGAGGCTTACCTCATCGCCCGCGAGGCAGTGATTAACGCGTTCCGCCACGCTCAAGCCTCAAAGATTGAAGTCGAGGTGGGTTATGCGTCACGCCACTTGCGCGTCATGGTGCGAGACAATGGTTGCGGAATCGATTCCCAACTGCTGCGGATTGGCCGGGAGGGACATTGGGGTCTCCCGGGCATGCGGGAACGGGCCGAGAAGATTGGCGGAAAATTGAACGTATTGAGCGGCGTCGATGCGGGAACAGAGGTTGAACTCTCGGTGCCCGGCGCGCTCGCATTTCAGGACGGCTCCGCAAGCCGGTTCTGGACCTGGCTGCCCCAGTATCCCCAGAAGCGGGGAAGTAAGCTCCAGAAATCAAGTGAGGGACAACGGAAGTGAACGAACCGGCAAAGATTCGCGTTCTCAGCATCGACGATCACCCTCTTGTACGCGAGGGGCTCGCGGCTTTGATCAACTCTCAAACCGACATGTGCGTCGTGGGCCAGGGGTCGACCGGCCGTGAGGCAATCAAACTCTTTCGTGAGCTTCAGCCTGACGTGGCTCTCATGGACGTGCGGCTGCCTGACATGAGCGGAATTGATGCCATGATCACGATTTTGAGCGGGGCCCCGCGGGCCCGAGTCATCATGGTTACGTCCTCCGAAGGTGATGTGGAAATGGAGCGTGCGCTGGAGGGCGGGGCAACAGGCTACATACTGAAAAGCATGCCGCCCCGGGAGGTTCTCGAAGCAATCCGCAAGGTGCATGCTGGCAAAAAGGCCATCCCGCCTGAGATTGCCGCGCAACTGGCCAACCACATGAGCGACGAGACACTCACCGCGCGGGAAATCGAGATCCTGCAGCAGGTAGCCGAGGGCAACCGCAACCGCGACATCGCCGATCGGCTGTTCATCTCCGAAGGAACTGTGAAGGTTCACATCCAGCACATCATGGGCAAACTCGGCGCCAGCGATCGGACGCAAGCGATTACTATCGCCGTCCGGCGGGGCATCATCCACCTCTAAGGTTGCCCAATTCTCAGCGAGTCGTCCCGTTTAGGAATATCCCGGAATACCACTTTAGTAGTATTCAAAAATTTAGAGTTCGGGCGATTCGCGCGTGCCCGGGAGCAGATATGTTTTGTGCATGCGGTTCTTTCACCGCAGTGTGTGAGGAGAAGAAGGATTTGCAGCGGTGGTACAGGACATTTCCGCACGGTTTGCCGGGCATCGGTCTGCTGGTCTTGCGACTCGCGATTGGCGCGAAGCTGGTCATCGAAGCGTCTAGCTGCATGCTGGACCCGCAGAGCTTGAAGTTGGGAGTCTGGCTGCTGTCTTTGTTCGCCCTTGGAATCGGAACTACTTTCGCGCTGGGCTTCTTGACCCAGCTGGCGGCGGGCGTTTCAGTGCTGGCCAGTGCCGCGGTCTACCTCTACCATCCTGCCTGCGTGTCTTCCTTCCTGAACCTGCCGAGTCCCGACACAATCGGCATGGCGCTCGCGATTGCGCTGCTGGGGCCTGGCGCGATCTCCCTGGACGCCTACTTCTTTGGCCGGCGTAAGATCGTCATCCCTCCTGTAGCAAGGTCTTAGGTTGTTCCTCATTCTTGGGAGCATCCCGTCCCCTTCGTAGCTGTATAAAACTGCGACTCGCTTCCCCTAACCAGCGGACCCGATATCCGAAAGTGGTATTCGATGGCGACCCTGCAGTAATAGCAAAAAAACTGCTTATCGCAAGATGCGTTCGACCCCAGACAGACCGCATAGTAGCTCCATCAAGAACGAAAATTGATGTTGCAGTGGAGAGTCGCAATGAGCTACTTGGTTTCGCACTTTGAAGCAGCTTCGATGGCGGCAGCAGAAACGCAGGAATTCGGCATGGCCCGCTCCGACCAGGCGGCGGGCCCAATTCTGGGCGCCCAGGTTCTCAACCCTCTGATGGAGGCCGACTCGGCTGCCTACATGAGCGCCCGGCACATCAGGCAGGTGATGGATGCCGTGCCGCAGCACATGTTCATCCTCGAAGCCGATGGAACTTTGTCGTTTATCAATTGCGCGGCGCGCGAATACCTTGGATCGATTGATACCGTCGCGCCAACGGAGCGTCTCCGCTCGATCATCCATCTCGAAGATGTTGACGCGCTCTTGAGCGCCTATCACGATGCCATGGCCCATGGAATTTCTGTTGAAGCCGAAGCTCGCGTCCGAAACAAGAATGGGCAATACCGCTGGTTTCTGCACCAGTTGCTTCCCTTGCACGATGAAAACGGCCAGATTGTTCGCTGGTGCGGCACGCGGATCGACATCGAGGACCACAAAGGATCGAAAGAGCAGGCGCAGCGTGAGAATCTTGCCCTGCGCGAAGAGATTGACGCAATGGCGATGTTCGAAGAGATCGTTGGCACCGCGCCCCGTTTGCAGGCCGTGTTGGCCCGCGTCACGAAGGTTGCACGCACAGACTCCACGGTTCTGATCACGGGCGAAACCGGTACCGGCAAAGAGTTGATTGCCCGGGCCATTCACAAGCGCTCTGATCGTGCGAATCGCCCGTTTGTGAGCGTCAACTGCGCAGCGATCCCCCGCGACCTGATCGCGTCCGAACTGTTTGGACACGAAAAGGGCGCTTTCACCGGAGCCCTGCAGCGCCGCATCGGCCGCTTTGAACTGGCCGAGGGAGGCACGCTGTTTCTCGATGAAATCGGCGAGCTTCCGGCCGAAACCCAGATCGCTCTCCTGCGCGTCCTGCAGGAAAAAGAATTTCAGCGCGTCGGCAGCAATCAGACGATTCGCGCCAATGTGCGGGTCATTGTGGCCACTCATCGGGATCTGCCCGCGGCCATTGAAGCCGGCACGTTCCGCGCCGACTTGTACTATCGCATCAATGTGTTTCCGCTGGAAGTTCCGGCGCTGCGCGATCGCCAGGAAGATATCCGCCTGCTGGTCGAGTACTTCATCGACCGCTATGCGCACAAAACGGGGAAGCAGATCCGGAACATCGAAAGGAAGAGCATGGAGCGGCTGCAGTCGTATCCCTGGCCCGGTAACATTCGTGAACTGCAGAACGTCATCGAGCGTTCTGTGATTCTGTGCGACTCTGAGAGTTTTTCGGTCGATGACAGCTGGCTGTCGACTGCGCAACGCTCCAGCCGGCCGCTGTCGCGGGAGATGACTTCGCAGGAAAAAGAGCTCATCGAGTCGGCACTGGCGGATTGTAAAGGCAGGGTTTCCGGTCCTGCGGGTGCGGCTGCCAAGCTGGGCATGCCGCCCTCAACCCTGGATTCGAAGATCCGCGCTCTGAAAATCGATAAGCACCGCTTCTACACGAATTAGTCTGTGGGGGCTCGTGCTACGTTGTTCACGGGTCCGAGACTATCGCAGTGAATTTTCGGCGGAACACTCCGAACACTCAACCCTGTAGACTCGCATCTCGACCCTTCCATATTCTCTGCGTGAATCAGAGGCGCTTGTAATTGCTGACCAAGCGCCAGGATCAGACGCAGAGGCTGCTCATTGCAATTCCTTTGATCGGATGATTGATTATCGGGAGACCCAACTGGATGCTTTCCGTATGTTGCCTTGGAGTTGATCTTTCCTCCCGCCCGTCGAGGCCAGCCTCCTAGTAAGTGGAAAGCACTGTAACAGTTTCGACACGTTCGCATTCGCAGTTGGGCTCCTCCGCTAGAGCGTCAGCCTCGCGAGCCACAGGCTGACGCTGCCGTGCCGCCTTCGGCCTGTAGCTTGAGATTAGACGTGCTACCACAACCGCGACGAAGAAGATGCCGGACATACTCTCCAGCGCGGCAACGATCCGCACGAAGGGGTTCAGCGGCGCGATCCCGCCATAACCCACGCTGGTCAGCGTAACCATGCTGAAATAGAGAAACGTTCCAGCCTGCGTGGACGGAATCGTCTGATTGAACGCGTGGTCCACGAAATGATTCAGGATCCAATAGAGCTGCGAATATGCGGCTGCAATTACCAGGTAGCTGATGAACGCCTCGGCGATCGCATTCCGCGGATTGTGGAAGTCGGAATGGAAATGATCGAACATGGCCCAAAGAATCGAACACGAGAACGCCATGCCCGCCACTGGAGACAAGTTGGCATAAGGCTGGTGTGGGTTTCCGAAGGCTTCAACGATTCTCGTGATCATCCAGATCCCCGCAACCGGAAGCACAACCCGTCGAACGACCAACCGGTTTGCGAAGTGACCGATGCCGGCCAGCACCATCAACAGCACCGCGAACCCAAGCAGGGCGCCGACGCGAGGATGCGAATCGGCAAGCGGCGAGGCCAGCATTTCGGCAACCAGCGCCCACATCACGATTTTGATCCGGTGCTGGGCGAAAAACCTCGAGCGCAACCATTTGTTTTTCATCAGAGTCTCCATTCTGGTTTTTGTCCCCGGGGTCTTTCCCCTTACTCGACACGTAGCCAATCGTCGCTCGGATTAAATTTCTGAATCGATGCTGCGATCTTCGCCGTGTCGCGACCCAGATCACGCTCGTAAACGACGCCATCCATGCCGCTCATGAATGTCATGATGCCGGTTTCTCCATAATTCACGGGCGTTGCCAGGACCGCGAAACCGCCGGTCATCCGGCCATCCACGATGTAGCTCCTGGCGCCACCGGGGGCATCGTCGCCCTGGGCCGTCAGGATGCGCAGCTTGTAGCCGTCAACGACCAGAGGCTGATCCGGAGAAAGCGACCTGAGCGATGACTTGGGAAGTTCGTCGAGGCTGGCCAGCGGACTGGAGTTTTGCTTGTCTGACGCGGGCCAATAGAGTCCGTCCTGCTTGCCCGAAGTGCTGATGATGCGCCGCGCAAACCCCGTATAGCCGCTGTCGGCGAAATACATCTCTTGTGCGTCGCCGAGCGCGGTGCAGGCATCGATCGCCAGCAGTTCGTTGCGCCCGATCTCGCGCGCCCGGACTTCCTCGGCTCCGGCAACTCCATCGAAGTACCACTGGCCCGAGGAGTTCTTCGCCAGGGGCACGGGGAAAGCGAAGTTGTCTGCCCCGATGTAGAGCACGCGACTGCTATCGGTCATGTCGACCCAACGATTCATTTTCTTGTACCCGGACGCGAAGGCTTGCATGGCGGCCTTATCGGCTTCCTGATCGCCAGCCGTCAGCAGCGCCTTGGGGTCAACACCCAGGATTTTCGCCAGTGCGGCTTCATCGCCGTTCTTGGCGGCCTTCTCCAATGCAGCGCCGGCTTCGACCGGTGAGTGGAAGGTAGTCTGGGATTTGTCGGTTAGCTTCCCACTGCCAATTCTGATCACCGCGATGCCAGTTGCTACAGCAACCGCCAGCCCGGCGATTAGAACCAGCTTGTTCCATTTCCGAGTTTTGCTTGCATTCGATTTCATTTTCAATCTCCTCAATTTGATTTCGTGATTCCTGAGTCCTTTACCGACGGCGTCCACCGCCGCCGGAAGAGCGATGTTGAGCCGGTGCGTGCATCCGGGCCATGGGCTGTTGGGGACGTCGTCCAGCCATACTGTCGCGGCCGCGATTGCTTTCCATGCGGTTGGCTGAGCCGTCTCCGCTGAAACGGGAGCGGTTCTGATCGGCGCCGCCAAAGTGGCTGTTGTCGTTGTGGCTTTGACCGAGCATCTGGCCGCCGTTGTTCGGAGCGGGGCTCGCGTGCTGCACACCACTGTTCCCGCCGATCAATCCGTGATTACCGTTAGCTCCGCCATTGGGCGTGTTCGCGCCCGTCCCTTTGTCGGGATGAAAGCCGCCGTTGGGAGCGACGTCGTGCTGCACACCGCCGTTCCCGCCAATCAGTCCATGGTTGCCGTTGCTTCCACCGTTGGGCATATTGGCCGGGCCGGTGCCGGGCTTGTCGGGGTGAAAGCCGCCGTCGGGACCGAAATATCCATTCGGGTGATAGCCACCGTTGGGGCCGTAGTGCGTGTCTTCGCCCGGCTTGTAGTTACCGTCGGGGTGGAAGGTGCCGTTCGCACCATACCAGGCGTGGTTTTGCGATCCGGCCGCTCCTCCGCCCCAGGGGTGGTAGCCATTGTAGTTGGTGTTGTTCCAGGTGTGGTTGTTGATATAGGTCGTGCGGTTGTAGATGATGGTTGTACGGCCGGCACCACCACAGCAGCCCCAGTTTACATTCCACGCGTGCCAGCCCCAGCCGAAGCCTCCGCCCCAGCCTCCACCACCAAACCAGGCCCCGATTGTGATCGGACTTCCGAAGTACAGTCCTACCCCCACGGAAACAGGCAGTGCCGGCGGCACGTAGTACGGCACCACAACCGGCGCACCGTAAACCACGGTGGGGTTGTATTGCGGAACGTAGATCACCTGCGGGTTCGCCGGCTGGATCACGATCGTGTTCGGCGATGCCGTTGTGACTGTGATCTGCGAATTCGATTGCAGTGTCCCAGCCGTCTGCGCCTTGGCGCGCATGGCTTGCACGGCCGCCATCACGTCGGACTGCTGATTGGCGAACGCCTGCCCGAGGCTCGATGTCCACGAGAGGTTATGCGCCAGGTTATCGAGCACCGAAGGAAACTGCGTCAAAGCCTTGACGCTGGGATCCCAGGACTGCTGGTCCACAGCTTGGGCCAGCGCCTGGCCGGTCAGATTTCTGTTCTGCGCGAGCCAGTCGTCGGCATACGCAACCTGATCGGGATTCGTGGCAGCCCCGAGCACCTGCGCAACCAACGCATCGGGATACAGCGCGATCGGAGCCACCAGAGAATTGAGCTGATCCGCCGGCAGGGGGGCCGGCGCTGGCGCAGGGGCCGGTGCCGAACTGCCTTGCGTGTTGTAATTCGCTGGCTGCTGAGAAGCAGGCTCAGCTGCGGGCGTCGGAGCAGGAGACTGATACGAAGCCTGTGTTTGGTACGACGGCTGCGACTGATACGACGGTTGGGACTGATACGACGGTTGAGACTGATTCGCCGGAGCCTGGTATGTCGCGGGCTGATATGCGGTCTGCGCGTCCGGAGGAGTCAGAACTGGCTGAGACGAATATACGGCACCGGTGCTGGGCGGGACTGGCGTCGCAGCTGTGGCCGGACGTACAGCCTGCCACGCCGCATGCTTGCCGCGGATCCCGTACGTTCCGGACATATTGTCTCCGTAAATCTGTCCCCAAAAATGAAGAACAGTTCGGGTGACCGTATTGAATCGGATGCGGTGTCCATTGACTTCCCCCTGAATCGGGCCCGACTGCACGGGACCCTCGAAGTATCCCGAAATGCGATTGCCGTATTGTGCGATCTGGACGTGCTTGACGATGGTCTCACCGTTCTCGATGTTGGTGGAGTAAATCGTCCAGTCGCCCTGCACGTTGTCGGGCGGTTGGTCGGCGAATGCTATGGTTCCCCAAGTCAGCGCCAGAAGGGCGACTGCCAGCTTCAGCGTTGCGTTCGTTTTCTTCATGACATTTCTCCTTGAATCTCTGCGACTTCCTGATTTCAATGCCGCTCGATGAGGAGAAATGCAACCGGCGAGCCAAAGCTAGCTTGTTGATTTAGGGCGAGTTACACCGGAATTGTGCTCACGAGCTCTCGGGAATTCCCGAAATTAAACGAAGAGCGGCAAACTCCGATCGGTAGGATGGATTGCTACTCCATCATGCGGAAGATCAATCGCACAGCGTGGCGTGGGTGAGCAGCGCGTGGAATACAATCGGGTGCGGGCCAAATGGCCGCACCCGATTTGTTGCGAACGAGAGTCGGGGAGTCAGGCTTGCTGGCGGCCAAACCGTCCCCGCGGCGCTGTATTGCCTGGCCCGGGCGCTGATGGGCGGTTCGGCTTCGGCTGGTCAGAGTTGGGTTGTTGAGGTGAGGCAGGTTTGCCCTGCTGCCCTGACGGTTGAGTCGGGCGCGTCGGCTGTTTTCCGCCAGGCCCGGCTGGCCGAGCGGGCTGAGGCTGATGCGGTTTGCCGGGCTGTCCTGACGGCTGATTCGGACGCGTCGCTCTGTTCCCGCCACTTGACCAACCCGGCTTCGAACCGGGCTGATTTGAACCAGGTTGCCGCGGTGCACCTGGTTTGCCCGGTTGACCAGGCGGCTGATTCGGACGCGTCGGTTTGTCTCTGCCCGGGGTTGTCGGCTGGCCTGGCCTCGGCGGATTCGGCTGGTTTGGTGTTCCCGGCTTGCTCGGACCTCCCGGACGTGGCGTCGGCTTTCCCGGACTTGGACTGCCCGGTTTTCCGGGTGTGCCGGGCTTCCCGGGCGTTGGTTTGCCTGGCGATGGACGGTGGCCGCCGGGAGGATTCGCCGGACGTCCAGGTCGAGGTGCCGGACGACTTGGCGGCCGATAGTGCGGTGGGCGAGAGCCCCAGTTGCCACGGTATCCCGGACGATTGGCCCACACGATCGGTCGCGGATGATACGAATAATGTGGCGGACGATAAGGGTTTCCCCAGCCGTTCCAATAGCCGTGATTGTAGTAGGCCCGCCTCGCTCCCCAATTCCATCCCCAACCGCCCCATCCCCAGGGGCGGTTATCTACAATCAGGGCGCTAATCCCGATTCCCACGCTGAATGTGATCAGCGATGTGGCAACAACCGCGCCGGGAACAGGACGAACATAGACCACGGTCGGGTCATATTGCGGCACATAGACGACCGCCGGGCTCGCCGGCTGGATAACATAGATTGTTTGACCGGCCGATTGCTGCACTTCCACTTTCTGTTGCTCGCTGGTGCGCAACGCCCCGGAGTCGTACGCCTGAGCGCGCAACCGTTGAATCGACGCAGTGACCGCCTCCTGATCGGCCGAGAACGCCTGACCGACCGCGGCATAATCGTCGATGTGGTCGGCCATCATGGCTACGACGGTTGGAAAATTCACCAATGCGACGAACGCGGGATCGAATCCCTGTTTCTCGGCCGCATCGGTGAGTGCGGTTCCCGTCAAGCCGGGATTCGCTTGCAACCAGGCGTTGACATCCAGGATTTCCTGCGGATTCGTCGACGCTGTGGTGATCTGGGACAGCAGCGCATCCGGGTAGAGCGCAACCGGCGCCAGCAGTTGATCCAGTTGCTCCTGCGTTGGCGCTGCGGTTACCTGCGCCCAAACCAGAGGGCTGGGCCCCTGCAACGCCATCAGCACGACCAGCAGGGAAGTCAGTATCGAACGTAAATTGCTCAGCATAAACACATCCCTTCCCTAGCTATTCGACTTGTTGGTTGGTGATTTCTTGTTGAGTTCGGAGAGCAGTGACTTCGCCGACTCCGAGACCGTAACTTCGCTGTTGAACACGATGTCGTGCGCGCTGACATTTCGTCCGTACAAGTTCTTGTTGGCCCCATTGTCCGGGCGAAGCGTCGAGCCGGACAGAGAGATTCCGGCAAAGAGTCCGCGCGACCGGGAGTACGAAAGGATTTCGGCTCTCAGGGCTACGTCGGTTTCGGCACTCAGATTGCGCCCCACTGGACCCGCGGCCGCGGAAATATCTCCCCCGAGTTTCACCTTGCTCGAAAGAATGCTGTGCGCCGATCGCGGACTCATCAGCAAGAGCACGAAGTCGGTTGCCTGTCCGCCGATCTGGAGTCCGAAGCTGCCGCCTTCGAGTGCCATCATGGTCGGAGCGCCCCATGGGCCTTTGAAGTCTTCGCCACTGCGGCAGGTCATGACACCCCTTCCATAGCTTCCGCCGAATCCGAAGGCGAACTTGATCACGGAAGGCAGGACGACGACACAATCCGCTTTGTCGATAACGCTCTGCGGAACGTCATCCGGGATATTAAGAATTTCCCTCATGACATTGCCCGCGTTTGCTACGCGGTCCTGTTCTTTCTTTTGTGCGAAAACAGGTGCCGCAATCATAGTTAGAAGTAATACAGCGCAAACTCTTTTCATAGAATTATCCTCTCAGAATTGGTTTTTCTTCTCTTAGCAAATTTGGCGGATGCGGTCCTTCGCGTTGCCCGCCGATGTTTCCTGGTTGATGGCTCTTGGAGCTCTGTTGCGTGCCAGCAAAGCTTTCATCTGATTCAGGCGATGAGTGATTCGTTTCTCGGACGCGGCGTTCTTTCCGGCCATCAGAATCAGCTTCACCGACACGAGGAACACACCTGCTTCCAGAAACAGCTCATGGGTGAATCCCTTGACGGCTAACGACATACTGAACAACCCAACCGTTAGCAGAATTACGAGGGTGGTCCACGGATCACTCGACTTGAATAATTTCATGGCGAATCACTCCTTCATCGAATTGCTTTTTACTTGTCACCAGTCAACGCACAGAAGATTTTGATCGCGGGTGACTGGAATCCTTAGCCCTAGAACGGCTGTCGATTTTGTAGGGGCCTGTTGAACGCACAGGCCCTCTACCATGCAGTGACGCTTCTCACTTCGCTGCCGGCACCCACACCGCGTTAGCAGAGGCGAGCTCCACCCCGGCAACTTCGGTGTTGATCGACAGGTTGCGAAGCTCCGCCTTTTTCCCCGATCGTGCGGAAAAGCCCAACAGGTACTGGTTGTTGAGGATGTTCTGCAGTTGATCGAGATACGGCGTGAAACTTACGGGCTGCTGCAGTCCCAGAAAGAAAGACTCGCCGCCAGTTACATCGGACAGCTTCGCAATGGCCATCTGTCCATTCGTCGCCTCCCAAAAGTTGCGGTCCCGGCGGTCCATACCCGGCGCATAGATCGTATGAATGATCGTGCCGGTACGCATGGCCACTTCGCTCGCCGAATCGACGTCGGGATTGCTGTACGGGCCACGCCAACCCATCCCGCGACGGGCGCGGTCGATTCCGTCCGTGACCATCAGAACCTCATGCCGGTTCTCGCTGGTCGGCCACCGCTTCATCAGATCGATCACCGAAAGGTATGGACTTCCGTAGGCGCCCGCCGAACCCAGGGGCAACCTCAGGGCGTTGGCGGCCGCTGCGTGGTCGGTCGTGAAATTCTGCACGATCTCGACCGTGGCGTTCCGCATGTATCCGACGCCGATCGCAGTCGTCGACGGCTGAGCGTTGATGAACGACCTCAGGTCATCGAGGTGCATTCCCAATGTTGGGTTCGAAGCGTCATCGATCAGGATGAACAGATCGAGACCCGCTCGGTCGCCCTTAGCCGGAACCCACTCCGTCACTTTCAGGCGTTCTCTGCCCTGGATTACGGCGATATCTTCCTTCTTGAGTTCAGGCATGCGTTTGTCGCTAGGCACCTCTGCCGTGACAGTCATTCTTACGGGCACGCTAGCGGCCCCGCTTTCTTGTGCGTTCGACGGAGCGACGGTCATCATCGCTGCCGCCATGGTTACTGCTGCGCAAAACACACTCTTGATCCGCGACTTCATATTTTTTCCTTTCTCCATTTCGTTATCGAGTCTCGCTCGAATCTCACTGTCGGTAATGCATCCTCCATTCCAAATGGCAAGTGATTGAAAACATGAGCGGTACTGCGAATTGACGTTTTCGAGGGTCTCGGGAATTCACGAGAGTCCGCGAAGGAGCAAGACACCAGGAAGAGAGTCAGGAAGCAAGAAGAGAATTAGGGATCGCTAGGGGAGAGGACAGAGTTGTCTGCTCAACGAGGACGGTTATTCCAAAGCTCACGGTAGCGCTGCATTTCAATTCAGAACTATCGCTGGCGACGCTTCCGCCTCTACGGTTTGGTTGGGAACAATGGCAATGCGCCTAATTCTGCGTGCTGGCTGGCGCATCCAGGCGAACCACTCGGCCGCTATCGAGCTCGTATTCCGCTTCGATCAGCCCGAGCTTGCCTGCTTTCACCGCGTCGCGAATGATCTGACTGTTCGCCAGCACATCTGTGGCACTCTGATGCACGTTTTCCCTGATCGCCGACTCGATCAGATCGTCTGCCTTGGCGTAGGTCTTGGCTTGAGTGACCGCAGGATTGATCCTCTCAACGATGGCGTCCAGGTTGCGGCTGGGCATCTTTTCACCAGAACACGCAGCACTCACCGCACCGCATTTCTGATGCCCCAGCACGACCAGCAGAGGACTATGAAGATGATCCACAGCATACTCGATGCTTCCCAATCCTACCGCGTCAGCTACGTTCCCCGCCGTGCGCACCACAAAAATATCACCTAGGCTTTGATCGAATATAAGTTCGGGACCGACCCGGCTGTCCGAGCAGGCGAGAATGATCGCTTTGGGAGACTGGCCGGAAGCAAGCTTTTGACGGAGTGACACCAGTGCGCGGGCCTGAGGTTTGCCGGTGACGAATCGAGCATTGCCCGCCCTGAGGCTATTCCAGACCTCGTCTGCAGAAGGCGCGGCATGACTGGGCGCATGCGACGAGGGTGGCGCCGGATGAGCCTGGGGCTGCTGCGCGAACCCGCAAGTGGCGAGCGTCAAGACGGCGCTGAGATAGAGTATGCGCATCATGGGTGGATTCTCCGGACGGATTATAACTCTCTTCCACTGATTCATCAGACCAAGGGGGAGTCTTCACGGTGCAATGACCTCCGATATGTGTTGGGGGTATTTGAAGGATGACCTGTTCTATTTTGATACCAATGCCTACTCTCAGCATTTACTTCATCCTGCATACGATTCGCACACAATGAGCTTTCCCATCGCAAATCACTTAAAATCACTTCTTGGTTTTTCATGCACTTACGTGGACTTAAATTGCTGACCGTGCTCGGTTAAGTCCTTTGTTTGACGATTGGAAGCGGTTTCGACCCCCACTCGTTTCCGCAATTTTTCAACAACTCACACACACGTAAATCAGTCGCAAATCAGTTCTGCTTCGACGCCAACTGTACCACCCTGGAATGGGCCTCTAGCTAGCATTTCGTTCGTGACCGCATCCTCGTATACACGCGACAGTAAGAATGTGGGGTTTCGCGGGGAGAAAACGCCGAAAGAGCTCGGACGACGAAGTGCGTAGGTCGGGCGCTCTGAAGCCAGAACGACTGGCGCCTGAGAGTCTATTGGGTGCATGGGTGCAACTGAGTTTGCACCCCTGATTTGTAAGCAATACCAGACCAATGAGTTAGCTGTTGACTCTACTGAATTCGGGACCAGGGGGTCGGAGGTTCAAATCCTCTCTCCCCGACCATATCTAGTTGATTCGGTTGACTCAATTCTCGCGGTTTCCGCAAGTTTCTGATTCCAAACATTGAGTTTTGTGTCCTAGTTGCGTCCTGACGGTCTTCGTGCAGGACGGCGAGACCGCCATGTATTGGCGCGAAGGCGGAAGTGTCTTCGGCGCGTTATGGGAAGAGTGTCATTAATCGGAGGAGAAGACGATGTCGGAAGAAAAGAACGACGCGAAAATATCCGGGACGGAGGAGGATTTCTAATGACAAAAGTAAACGACATCACTAATTGTTCCGTATGCGGCCACGAGGCCAAGCGGGATCTCGACACCGACACAAACGAGATGTCGCTGAGCTGCGATCGCTGCGGATTCTACGCCGAAACTGAGATCGTCAAGGACAGCACGGGCAAGACATTTTGGTTAGAGACCAAGCGTCTGCCGATGGACGAGGGCGGACGCGTCATCCGCGGGACGTGCGTTGCGCAAGTCAGCGAAGCACGGTGGTGGTTGCCTAGACTGCAGAAGACAGTGAACTCGATAGAGCAGCCAACCGCGGACGCAGAATTCATAAAAAATGTGGCGTACCGGCAATGCGGCAAAGCCGGCGTTCAGTGGGACGAGCACGCAAACATCCGCAGCGAAGAGGAAAGTGGATGGACCCGCATTGTTAATGACCACATCCAGCGAGCCAAATACATCGACCGCCGCCATTACCGCGTTTGCTGCTGCTGCTTCGTCGGTCACATCCATTGCGAAGAGCTTGACCTGATCTCCATATCGT
>Ga0187875_10001150_pt1 | contig 20779 bp, 18 predicted proteins | sample June2016WEW_17_1_2_FD_132978 | JGI IMG/M metagenome (GOLD analysis project Ga0187875, IMG submission 132978) | Peatland microbial communities from SPRUCE experiment site at the Marcell Experimental Forest, Minnesota, USA - June2016WEW_17_10 | ecosystem: Environmental > Terrestrial > Soil >... | reverse complement strand
ACCTACTTTGCGACGCCGCCAGCGAGTCCCGCGCCGAACAGCCCGAATTACATCTGCTCCTCGGGCTATGCCACCTGCGTGGGCGGGACGGAGTTCAGCGACACCAGCAACCCCTCCACTTACTGGAGTTCCAGTAACGGCACATACCTCTTGTCGGCCCTCAGTTATATTCCCGAGGGTGCATGGAACGAGCCTCTGACATCCAGCTCTTTGCCACAGGCGGCTGCTTCGGGAGGCGGCGTGAGCGCGGTGATCACACCCACCCCATCCTGGCAGACGGGGACGGGCGTACCCGCGGCCAGGTCTGGACGCTATACGCCGGACATAGCCTTTTCATCCGCCGGGCACGATGGCTACTTCGCATGCTTTGCTGCCGCCGGGAACAGTTGTGTCGTAGGTACCAACGGAAGTTACAGCTTTGAGTACTTCTATGGCACCTCAGCAGCAGCTCCTTCGATGGCGGGCATAGCCGCCCTGCTGAATCAGAAACAGGGGACAGCACAGGGCAACCTCAATCCGCAACTCTATTCATTGGCGGCGCGAGTGCCGGCAGCCTTCCACGACGTGACGGTTGCCACCAGCGGAGTGACTAACTGCAGCATCAGCACGCCCAGTATGTGCAATAACAGCATTCCCTCGTCTACCGGGTTGACGGGCGGTCAGCAAGGGTATCTGGTGACAACGGGATATGACGAGGTAACCGGTCTTGGATCGCTCGATGCGCAAGTTTTCATCGACAACTTCCTGCCTGCCGGGGATATTACGCCCACCGTCACAGTCAGCGGCACGACGGTCAACGTCACACCCGGTGCGACCTCTGGGAATACATCGACGATCACAGTAACACCGGCCAATGGCTTCACCGGCAGCGTCGCGCTGACGGCGGCCATTACTTCCAGCCCAGTCGGCGCACAGTATTTGCCCACTTTGAGCTTCGGCTCGACCAGTCCGGTAACGATTGCCGGCGCAACTGCTGGTACAGCCACCCTCACTGTCAGCACTACAGCGTCCTCCTATAGCTCCCTGGCCGATCCCACACACCGCGGAATTCCCTGGTACAGCGCGGGTACGGCTCTGGCCTGCCTGCTGCTTTTCGGCATTCCGGCGCGCCGCCGTAGCTGGAGGACGATGCTCGGCATGTTAGGCTTCCTTCTTTTCGTTACAGGAGGCGTGCTTGCCTGTGGCGGCGGAGGAGGCAGCACCGGAGGCGGTGGCGGAAAAACATACATCCCCGGCACAACATCCGGAGCCTACACCGTGACTGTAACCTGCACGTCAGGCACGACTGTGACAACGACGGGGACGCTCACGCTGAACGTGCAGTAGCCCAACATCGAGAACAGCCTCTCGTGGGAACAGAGAGATGGAACCTTAGCCGCCTGGCCGCCGTATCTCAATTAGGGGGATCGACGATGGCCTTCTTTTGTCAACACTGTGGGACTGCGCTGCCTGTGGGTGCGCGGTTCTGTTCCAACTGTGGCGCGGCCGTTCCCGTTGTAACTTACATTCCCGGCAGGCCGCTGGTCCGCCCGATTGTCGGCCGTCAACTTGCCGGGGTCTGCATCGGCCTTTCGCAGGCCTATGGCTGGGATCTCGCCCTGGTACGCATCCTGGCGGTCGTCGGGCTATTCTTTTCCGGCGGGACGGTAGGAGTAGTCTATCTGGCTTGCTGGATCGGTATTCCCGAGGAGCCGATTCCGCTGCGCTGAGCGTATCCTGTTGCTATGAACTGTACGTACCTATCAGACGGGGCGACACTGGCCTTTCGCGACTCTGGAGCGGGTTTGCCCGTGATTTTTCTTCATCCCACGCCGCTGGATGGGGAGTATTGGCGCCCGCTCACCGAAAACCTATCCGGCTACCGCACAATTGTTCCTGACCTGCGTGGACACGGCGCCTCAGAACTGGGAACCCTGCCGGCAGGCGGCTTTGCGCTGGTACCTGATGCTCCGGTGCTAACCATGGTGCAGTTGGCTGCCGACGTTCTTGTGCTGCTCAACCATTTAGAAGTGCCAGCGGCAGTCTTTGCCGGCTGCTCCATTGGCGGTTACGTGCTGCTGGAACTGTGGCGCCAGGCGCCAGAACGGGTGCGCGGGCTGGCTTTTATCTGCTCCAAGCCCCAGCCGGACGCGGAGGCCAACCTTTCCCGGCGCGCCACGACCATCACCCAGGCGCGAACCGGTGGTACAGATGTGCTCTTCGACGGCATGGCCCAGACTCTGATCAGCGCAACCGCCCGCCAGCGCCACCCCGAGATCGTAGCCCAGTTGCGCGCCCGTATGACGCTCAATACAGAGGCTTTGGTGGCTGTACAAGCCGGCCTTGCTACGCGGCCTGACTCGGTGCCTACCGTGGACACCATCCAGGTTCCTGTCCTGGCCATTGCTGGTGGCGAAGACACAGCTATAACCCCTGCCGAGATGGAAGCCTTCCATGCCGCGCCCGGCGGATGCGAATTCCACCTGTTGGCTGATGCAGGTCACTTTGCCGCCTATGAACAGCCGCAGAAAGTGACAACGCTGCTGGCCGGGTGGCTGCGCGAGTTCGATGGTTAAGTGCCGGATGGAATTGCCGCCTCCGTGCGATATATTGATTCGCATGAGAATGCGAGCAAGTTTGACAGTGTTTCTGCTGTTCGGGATGGCAATTCAGGTTCTTTGCCAATCGATTAGCGTGCCAGGCGCGGAGTGGAAGCAGTTGGCTTCGCCGGAGCAGGCCGGGTGGCAGGCAAATAACCTGAAAATGATTCACGATTATAGCGAGGAGATCGGCTCTACATCGGTCATGATCATTCAGCATGGCGTGGTGGTTGCCGCATGGGGCGATGTAGCTCGCACGTCGAACCTGCACTCTTGCCGCAAGAGCCTGTTGAGCGCGCTGATCGGGATCGCCGTGGCCGACGGCAAGATCAATCTTAATGACACGCTTGAAAAGCTTGGCATTGATGACAAGAAACCCTCGCTCACGGCAGAAGAAAAACAAGCCAGAGTTCTCGACCTTCTCGAAGCACGCTCGGGCGTCTACCATCCAACCGTTTATGAGACCAAGGGAATGGAGGAACAGAAGCCGCCTCGCGGCTCCCATGCTCCTGGCTCCTTCTGGTACTACAACAACTGGGATTTCAACACGCTCGGCTTCATCTATGAGCAGGCAACAGGCACAAAAATATTCGACGCCTTCTACCGGAAGATTGCGCAGCCGATTGGGATGCAGGATTTTACTCCACGCGATGGCCATTACATCACAGGTTCGGATACGCGCTATCCGGCCTACCCGTTCGAGATGAGTGCCCGGGATTTTGCGCGCTTTGCACTGCTTTACTTGCATGGCGGCAAGTGGAACGATACGCAGGTGATACCAGCGGAGTGGGTAAAAGCCAGCATCACGCCGTACTCCGATGCAGTGTCGGGCGGCTACGGGTACCTGTGGTGGACCGGAGACTCGGCCAGCGGCGCGCGGCAAGAGATTCTTTTTCCGAGAGGCAGCTTTTGGGCCGAGGGCCATCTAGGCCAATATGCTGTGGTGGTGCCATCGCTCGACCTGATCGTCGTCAATCGGCTGGACGAAAGGCTGACCAGGCGCATGATCCATAAGCGCCAGATGGCCCACCTGGTGCGAATGGTCGTAGACGCCGCACCTCGAAGCTAAGGGACTGCCGTGCTCTGGCTGGTGCAACAGATTGAAGCGTGACTGACCAGCTTGCACTAGAGCCCCTAGACGTTTACATTGCTCCGAGGGGTGATTCTTTCATGCGGTTCTCTACTCTTTGCCGTTTTCTTGCCGGATCTTTTCTTGCGTTTATTGCGCTTCCGCAGGCTCTGGCTGTAGAAGCTCCGCGAATCGTGGAAAAAGACGGCCGCTATGCCTTGTTCGTCGAAGGCCGCCCGTACTTGATTCTTGGCGGCCAGATTCACAACTCCAGCGCGTGGCCCAGTGAACTGCCGCAGGTGTGGGAATCGATGGCAGCTCTGCACGCGAACACCATAGAAGCACCAGTCTACTGGGAGCAGCTTGAGCCCCAGCAGGGCCACTTTGACTTCAGCATTGTGGACCAGATCGTCGAGGGTGCGCGCGCACACAACCTGCACCTGGTGCTGTTGTGGTTTGGAACCTGGAAGAACGGCAACATGCACTATGTGCCGGCATGGGTAAAGGAAGATCCCAAGCGTTTTCCGCACACCATCCGGCCCGATGGCGAGCCGATAGATGTTCTCTCGCCCAACTCGCGCAACACCCTCGAAGCGGACAAGGCGGCTTTCGTAGCTCTGATGCGGCATTTGAAGAAAATCGATAATGAGCAGCATACAATTCTGCTCATCCAGGTGGAGAACGAAGCGGGCAACATCGGCAGCGTGAGAGACAACTCAACCGCATCCAATCTCGAATTCTCAGGTGCGGTTCCAGCCGATCTGCTGGCCGCGACCGGCAAGCAACCGGGCAACTGGAGCCAGGTATTCGGCGCCGATGCCGACGAGTTGTTTCAGCTTTACCATCAGGCAAAGTACATTAATGAGATTGCCGCGGCAGGCAAGGCGGAGTTCGCTATCCCCTGCTACATCAATGTATGGATCAGCCCTCAGGTTCACGAGCTTCCGCAGCGCCAGGTGACGCTTCCGGGTATTCAGTACCCCAGCGGCGGTGCGGTGCAGAAGTGGGTAGGGCTCTGGCGGACTCTGGCGCCTTCCATCGACATGATCGGGCCGGACATTTACAGTTCTGATTCCGGTTTCTATCGGGAATTGATTCGCTCCTATCATCGCGCTGACAATCCCTTGTGGATTCCGGAGACGAGCCGCAGCGACGGCTATGGCAAATTCTTCTTCTATGCGTTGGCCGATGGAGCCATCGGCTTCTCGCCCTTCGGCGTCGATCAAACGGGCTGGAACATCTCCGGCGATGAGCCCTGGAAGGAACATGCCCGCAACTTTGCGCTGATTGGACCGATGAGCCGCGAGATAGCCCAACTGGAGTTCGACGGCAAGCTCAAGACAGCGGTGGAGGAGCCGGGGCGGTCCGCACAGGAGTTGGATTTTGGCGGCTGGCAGGCGACCGTCGCCTATGGATATCCACAACCTGATGGGCAGAGGCCGCCAGGAACCAAGGATGCGCATGGAGCGGCTTTAGTTGCGCAACTTGGTCCGGATGAATTTCTGGTGACGGGTGTTGACGCCAGTATTAACTTCCACCTTCCCGGAAAGCTGCCCTGGGTACGCAGCCAGATCATCACGGCCGTGCAGGGCGTTTATGAGAACGGCGTCTGGAAGCCGATCAAGTTGTGGAATGGCGACGAAACCGACCGCGGGCTGTGCTTTCACGACAAGCCGTTGGTGGCCCGGGTGAAGCTGGGGCAGTTCTAGGAGTACGCCTTAGGGGCAGAGAAGTACTCTATCAAGGATGGGGTTTCAATCAGCCTGGAGCAGCGCGGAATAGTCAACATTGTAGCGCGAGGCAGTCGCCATCAGCTCCTCAATAGCGGCGACTGATTGAATGCCTCCCCTGGCCCCGGCTGCCATGCAGTTCAGCGCAGCGGCAGCGCAGGCAAAATCGAGTTGCCGCTCGAGTGGCCAACCCTGGAGTAGGCCATAAATGAATCCGGCATGGAAGATGTCTCCGGCGCCTGTAGTATCCACCACTGGTACTCGGTAGGCGGAGCGGTGGAGAAGCCGACTGCCATCCCAGGCCAGCACGCCGGCCTCTCCCAGCGTTGCGGCCGTCAGCGCGCAACCAAAGCGCAACTGCATTCCGCGCAGAGCCTTCTCCAGATGCTTCTCTTTCATCAGCCGGGAAGGGAAGTCCCGGCTCACGATCAGATAATCGACACTTTCAATCAGATGTTCAATGCCGGGGTAGAGTTCATCCAGATCAGCGATGACAGGAATTCCCGCCGCGTGCGCCCAGCCGGCTGCCAATGTGGCCGCGGCAATATCGTAGCCATCGATGTGCAGCGCGCGTGCATTCTCAACCCATGCGCGCTCCAGGTCTGCAGGTTGCAATATCAGCCGCTCGTCTTTTCTGCACAGTACCGTCCGTTCGCCCCCGCCATCCACGATAATCAGCGATTGCGGACTGGCAGCTGCCGCAACTGTTATCAGCCGCGCATCCACCCCAGCTTTGGCAAATGCTTCACGGTGCAGCCGGGCCGCGTCGTCGTCACCCAGCTTGCCTACATAACGGGTGCTCATTCCCCAGATTTGGCAGGCAATCACGGTGGTCGCCGTTTGCCCGCCGGGCATCACAGTTGCGCCGCGAAACTCAGCCTTGGAGCCGCGTGCCGGGTAATCGGAAAGTGGAATCAGCGTGTCGGTGGCGTTCAATCCAACGCCCACCAGGTCAACCTTTGGCGGCACCGTCATACTGTTATTGTAATGGGCGATAGCAGGCCGGCTGGTTCCTAAGACCTTGAGGCTCGAATGCCACTCGGATATGTAGTAGGCTCAAGAGAGAGTTTTTCTCGGAAAGATCATCTTGACCAAGTCTTTGCCTTCATCTCCACGACCATTTCATCATCCGCAACGGGGCAGCGCTCTGCATTGTGACCGGGTCTCGTTGGAATCGCTTGCCAAGCGCCACGGGACACCGCTTTATGTCTACTCAGCCGATCAGATCGTCGAGAGGCTAGGGTTCTTTCAGCGGGCGCTGGCGGGTCGCGAGCATCTGGTCTGTTACGCGGTCAAGGCTAACTCAGCGCTTGCCATTCTGAAGCTGTTGGCGGCCCATGGCGCAGGATTCGATATCGTCAGTGGCGGGGAGTTGGAAAGGGTGTTGGCGATAGCGCCTGAGGCCGCGGGCCGTGTTGTCTTCTCAGGCGTGGGCAAGACGGCTGCTGAGATTGACCTGGCGCTCGAGGCTGACATACTCGAATTTCACGTTGAGAGCGAGGCAGAGTTGGAGCTGCTCGCCAGCCGCGCCGCCAGGCTCCGGCGCAAGGCACGCTTTGCCCTGCGCGTCAATCCCGATGTTTTCGCCGAGACGCATCCGTACATCTCCACCGGCTTACGCGAGCACAAGTTCGGCGTCGATATCCGGCAGGCGCTAAAGATTTATAAGAACGCAGCAAGCAACCGCTGGCTTGAGCCGCACGGCGTCAGCGTTCACATCGGCTCGCAGATTTGCTCAGCAGCACCGTTTGGAGCGGCCATGGAGCGGGTGAGCAAGCTGCTGCGCCAACTGGAGCGGGAGGGCATCGTTCTCCAGACGGTCGATGCGGGCGGAGGGCTTGGGGTTGATTACCACGGCGGCAAATTCGATGCCGCAGCCAAGGTGCGCGCGTATACCACGGCTATACAAAACGCCTTGGACGGTTTTCAGGGCCGATTGCTCCTGGAGCCGGGCCGCTTTATCGTAGCCCAGGCCGGAGCCCTCGTCACGCGCGTCCTTCAGGTCAAGCGTAACGGTAAAAAGACCTTTGTGGTTACCGACGCCGCCATGAACGACCTCATCCGTCCCGCGCTCTACCAGGCCTATCACGAGATCGTACCTGTCAGCCCAAGGGCAGGGAAGCCCAGGGTTGTCGATGTGGTTGGCCCGATCTGCGAGACGGGCGACTTTTTTGCCCCTGACCGAGAGCTCGCGCCGGTCAAGCCGGGAGATCTGCTTGCCATACTCGACGCCGGAGCCTACGGCATGGCGGAAAGCTCAAACTACAACACGCGGTTGCGTGCAGCCGAGGTGCTGGTGGAAGGCGCGAAGGCTCGATTGATTCGACGCCGCGAGACGATGGCCGACCTGCTTTCTCCCGAGATTTATTGATTTTGGCGCTGAATTCGTAGAAATGACAGTAGTTATCGGCATAACTATAATGTCTGATAACGTATATTCTGTATACTGCAACTCGATCAAGTGAACAGGCCTGAACTCATTGATGCTAAAACCGTTTTGATGCCCTGATAGAAGTGGACGAGGGGTAACATATTCTTCCCACTTCCCGCTCAACTACCCATCGAGCTACATCTTGTAACGTCCCAGGTCATCGTCGTTCAGGCCTTCGAGCCAGCCGCGCAACTGCTCTGCAGTCGGACCTTCGGCCTGGCCAGTGGTATTCAGCTTCGCCCTTTGCATCACGTCCTCGGTAACGTAAATGGGACAATCAGCACGTAACGCCAAAGCAAGGGCGTCCGACGGCCGAGCATCAAGAACCATCGGTTCATTGCCCTGCTTTAGCCACAATGTCGCAAAGAATGTGTCGTCCTTAAGGTCTGAAATCACAACACGATCCAGCTGGGCATTCAAGTTGCGGATGAGGTTTCTAGTCAGGTCGTGGGTCATCGGGCGCGGTGCGGCTACCTTCTCAATCTCCAATGCAATTGCGTTGGCCTCGAAGATCCCGACCCAGATAGGCATAACGGTCTCAGATGCGACGTCCTTGAGCACAACGATGGGCATACTTGTAGACGGATCCATCATCAGCCCGCGTATCCGTACCTCTATGATTCCATTGCTGATAGTCTTTTCCTCTTGTGAGTCGGTCAACTTCTTCAACTCTGCTTCGAGCCTGGGCAGTTCGCCAAACTGGATCTGTGCCGCGCGGTCCAGTTGCCCTTTGCGCGTCTGCTCCTCAGCCTCGATGCGCAATGCCTCGATCCGCTTCTTCAAGTCGCTTTCCATGGCTTCCCTTCCTCTGCCCGATGTCATCTTAGACGGCTTTGCCCACCAGGCTGTTGGGATGCGTCGCGGTTATTTTCACCTGGAGGTAACTTCCCGGAGCCGGCGCAATCGGTTGAGAGCATGTGAAGTTCACCGGTATATTCTGGCTACTACGTCCGATAACCTGCCCACGAGCCGGGTTGGCTCCTTCAACCATTACCTCCATTGTTTGCCCCAAGTGCCTGGCATAATTGACTCTTTGAATCTCTCGCTGGCGATCAAGCACAACTTGAAGCCGGGCAGCTTTCTCGGCTTCCGGAATGGAATCGATGAGGTTCAGAGCCGGAGTGTTGGGCCGTCCCGAGTACTTAAAGCCGAAGACGCAATCGTACTCTACCTCGGCCAGAAGGTCTATGGTTTGCGCAAGGTCGACCGGGGTTTCACCGGGAAAACCCACAATGATATCCGTCGAAATCGAGATGGGCCGGCGTGCAGCCTTGATCCAACTGATCCGTTCAAGGTAGCTATCGCTGGTGTACTCGCGGTTCATTGCCTTTAGAATCCTTGAGGAACCAGACTGAACCGGCAGGTGTACATGGTCGCAGAGCGTGGGCACGGCGTCGATGGCCTCGACGATATCGCGTGTGAAATCGCGCGGATGACTGGTGGTGAAACGTACCCTCCGGATGCCGCTCACCTCCCCTACCGCGGCCAGCAGTTCCGCGAAGCTCCGCTGGGCTTCCGGGTCGCGGTAGCTGTTTACGTTCTGACCCAGGAGTTGAATCTCGGTATAGCCCTGATCGGCGACGCGCCGTGCCTCCTCTAATACGGAACTCGACCTGCGGCTGCGCTCCTTGCCCCGTGTGTATGGCACCACGCAGTAGGCGCAGAACTTATCGCAGCCCTCGACGATGGTGATGTAGCCGCGATAAGGGTTTTGGCGCGCGGTAAATTCGGTCTCGAAGGTCTCGTCGGTCTGTCGGTCGTCGAGGCCGGTGATGCGCGTCTCGCCGGCTTCCAGGCGTGCGAGCATCTCCGGCAGCTTGCGATAGGAGGCCGAGCCGGAGACCAGCGAGACATACGGCGCTCTCTCGAAGATCCTTTCTCCCTCCTGCTGCGCCACGCATCCCAGCACGGCGAAACGCTTGCCGTCCCTGTGCTGGCGCTTGTATTCATTGAGGCGGTGAAAGACCTTCTGCTCGGCTTTGTCGCGGATGGAGCACGTGTTGTAGAGGATCAGGCCGGCGTCTTCTTCCGACTGGACCTGCCGGTAGCCCTCGTGCTGCAGTGTGCCGATGACCTTCTCAGAGTCATGGGCATTCATCTGGCAGCCGAAGGTCTCTAAATAAAAGGTTTTGTCGGATGCCATAGCAGCTCCCAGTATATCGTGAGGTCGATTATGCAGGTTTCGGGCTGATTTGTCTGCCCTGTTCAGCGCAACCCGGTATGCAGGTAGGCCAGCAACGCCGCCATCTGCTCATCGGTAAAGCGGCCTGCAAAGCCGGGCATCATTCCCTTCCCTGTCAGCACATTCTGCCGCACAGCCGAGTCGGTGGCAGGAACTCCGCTGGGCAGGGTATTGTGGGCGAAGACATCATGCAGATCTGGGGGTATCTTCTTGAGAGCAAGGTCGTTGTCTTCATGACAGTGGGCGCAGCGAACCTGGTAAAGATGCTTCCCTTCGGCTTCTTGCGTGGTGAGCGTCGGCGCAGCGTGACAGCCAGCAAATGCGAGGCCAAGGCTGGCCGCCAACCCTATGCAAACAAAAGCCCAGCCCACCTTACGCCAGACCATCCAAGCCACGCTCTCCTACGCCTTCTGCGCGAACTGCTCGCTTACGTAGTCCCAGTTAACCACATGGAAAAAGGCCTTCACGTACTCGGGACGCCGGTTCTGGTACTTCAAATAGTAGGCGTGCTCCCAAACGTCGACGGTCAGCACCGGCTTGTGGCCGACAGTGAGTGGGCTGTCCTGGTTAGAAGTGCTTTCGATAGCTACAGTTCCATCGGGCAGCTTGACCAGCCATGCCCAACCGCTGCCGAAGACCCCCAGCGCCGCCGCTGTCAGCTTGTCCTGAAATCCAGAGAGCGAGCCGAACTTTGCGTCGATGGCCTTGGCCAGCTCGCCGGTTGGTGCATTGCCGCCTTTGCCCAGCGTCGGCCACCAGAATGAGTGATTTGCGTGGCCTCCACCCTGGTTACGGACGGCCGTACGGGCCGATTCCGGCCAGGCGCTCAGGTTGGCCACTAATTCGTTCACGGTCTTGCCGGTCAGCTCGGGATGCGCGGCCACGGCTACATTCAGGTTGTTCACGTAGGCCTGGTGGTGCTTGTCGTGGTGCAGATGCATGGTCGCGGCGTCGAAGTATGGCTCCAGCGCGTCGTAGGCGTAGGGCAGAGGCGGCAGTGTGAAGGGGCCGGTCGGAGGCGCGGGCGGCGTTGAGGCGGCGGACTGCCCGGCGGGGAGTGTCTGGCCATTCAGCGCTTTGGTCATCAGCAGCGCGCTTGCCACGCCGCCCAGATGCTTGATTGCGGTTCTGCGATTCATGATGGGGAAACCTCCATTTGTTCGATGCGCCGGGGTCAGGAAAGTCTGCGTGAAAATTCGGAGGTTCCCTTCCCATGCCTGCTCATGCCCTCTCCGTTATGCTGGAACCATGGATGCATCTTCTGAAAAACTGACCCCCATGGCGCATACGGCTCAGAACCGCTGCTTTGGCTGTGGCCCAGCCAACGCCACAGGCTTGCGCCTTGAGTTCATGCTCGCCGAGGATGGGAGCGTAGTCTGCCTGCCGATAATTCCAGATCGCTTCGAGGGTCCGTATGGCTTAGTGCATGGAGGCATCATCGCCACGCTGCTGGACGAGGCAATGAGCAAGTCCGTTCGCGCAATCGGGCTGACGGGCCTAACCAGCCAGTTGGAAATCAACTATCGTTCTCCTGTTCACTCTGGAGAGCCTATTCGCCTGGAGGGCCGCCTGGTGCGCGCCGAGGGCAGAAAACACTGGACCGAGGCCAGGATTCTCAATCACAGGGGGCACGTTCTGGCTGAAGGGAAAGGTCTGTTTATCGTATTGCGCAGCGGCCACAGTGATGGAACTCTACGCCGTATCAGTGCTGTCTGGCCAACAAATAGATGAATTTTTACTGAGTTTTGCGGGGCGGCCCGAAGACCGCCCCGCGACGTACTTAGTGAATCATGTTGATGGTTTCCTGGGTTACGGTGTCAAAGGTGGTTACAGCCTTGGAGTTGGCCTCAAAGGCGCGTTGAGCGATAATCAGATCAGAGAATTCGGCCGAGATGTTGACGTTCGAAGCCTCCAGAGAACTTCCTTCGAGCGTGCCGAGTTCGCCCGTGCCGGCCACGCCCACTGAAGCCGTTCCGGAAGCGCTGCTCGTCTCATATTCGGTTGATCCCACGTCAACCAGCCCCTGCTGGTTGCTTACCGTGGCGATTGCCAACTGGCCCACATCCTGGGTCTGGCCATTCGAGTAGGTTGCCGCCACGGTGCCATCGGAGCCGATGGTGAAGCTCTGATACTCGCCGCTTGTATACCCGTTCTGGTTGGCGGACGAGGTCGAGTTGGCTGCCGCAGTCTGGTTGATGTTCCCCGTGCCGGCGCTTCCAAACAAGCCCCAGGTCATGTTCAGCGTTGCAGCTCCGTCAGAGAGTCCAGCAAATGAGATTCCGCTCACATTTCCGGCAGGGTTAACCAGGTTGCCACTGGAATTGAAGGTCAGCGTTCCGGTAGTGTTGGTGCCTAATGGATCCTGGATCACGCTTCCGCTGGTGGAGATGTTGGCTCCGGAGATCGTCAATGCCCCGGCAGCGGTTGAAGTTACCGTTACGCCGCCGGCGCCAACAGTGATGCCAGCCGCGCCCAGCGCGGCATTCAGGTCTGTCACATAATCGGCAACCGTCTCAGGTGAGCCAGTGAATGTCGGCAGCGCGGTGGTTGCCGTACCTCCGGCCGTGGCGGGCGCGGTAATCGTCAGGTTTGTTCCCGGATCAACGGTGCCCAGCGTGGCGCCGCTCGCCCCAAAGTCATATTTGATCGTTGTGACCGCCCCCACATTGGTTGTAGAGGATGTCAGCGTGTCGGGCATCGTGATGTTGTAGGACCAGGTATTATTCCCTGTTTTGGTATAGTTCACAGTGGCGACGTAACTATTTCCCAGCGAGTCATAGACAGTCACCGGGCCAGAGGCAGTAGCTCCTACGGCGGACTCGGAGTTCAAGTTTTGCGTCATGCTGAAAGTTGTCGTTGCCGAAGGCTGTATCACCTGTCCGGTCGGAACCACAATATCGCTCATCGCGCCGCTGGTATTCACTACGCCGTTCGTAGCAGAATATCCCATGACCGCCTGGCCGGCGGTGGACTCCAGCGTGCCATTTGAACTCAACTGAAAGTTGCCGTCGCGCGTATACAGTTGGCTTCCACTATTGTCCAAAACAAAGAAGCCCGTGCCATCGATCGCGGCATCGGTCGAAATGCCGGTTGAAGTGATCGAGCCGTCCGTGAAATCGGTGCTGTTCGAGGCCACCTGCACGCCCGTTCCTTGCTGAATCTGGTCTCCCGCGCCGGTAGTGCCCACCTGCTGGTAAAACAGGTCGCTGAAGTTGGTCGTCTGCGATTTAAAGCCGGTGGTGTTCATGTTGGACAAGTTGTTGGCGATAGTGTTCAGCGCCGTATTATCGGCGTTTAGGCCGCTGAGTGGAATGTAAAAACTGGGCATGGTGAATCTCCTCTCGACTGCATCTGAAGTTGGCGCGGGCCTAACGGCCGGCGGGTAAGTTGACTTTGCCGGGCTGTTTCAAGCCCGCGAAATCGCTGCTACATACGTGGCCGTCCGCTGAGGGACTGAGCAACGCTTTGGGCTGCGGGGTTGGCCGCGGGAACACCGAGGTTGCCTGGCGCCAGTTTGGCCGCTGCCGCGCTCAATGCGCCAGGAAGGGTTGTATCGGCTCCCGGCGTGCCCGGTTGAGCCTGCGCGCCTGCACTCGCTGCTTGAGCCGAGCCCGCACTGCCGCTCGAACTGGCTGTTGTGCTGCCCAGATCCGTAGTCAGCGTCTGGTTGATCGAGATCAATTGCTCCAGGCTGTTTACATTCACCAACTGGTTGATGTACTCGTTCGGGTCGGTGTCCGCAGTTGGATCCTGGTTTTTCATCTCGGTGACCAGCAATGTCAGGAAGTCGTTGGCCGAAATGGTGGACGATGAACTGCTGGTGTCGCTTGAACTACTGGTCGTGTCTGCCGTAGCGCTTGCATTGTTTGTCGCAGCTGCCACGGGGGTTGCGGAGTTGCCCGTTAGAGCCTGTGCCGCCGTCATGTGGTGATTCAAGATTCCTGCTAATGCTGCCATGTTGCCTCCCTGCTCTTCTCTGTTCCGATTTGTGTTCTTCTGCGTCCTGATTCCCGAACTCTTGCCCGCTGTTCTGTCTGTGTCTTGAGCCTGCCTTCAGGCTCAGGCCATCACCGATATGTGTGATCTCCCCAGGCTTGCTGCCTGTGCGCTTCCGTCGATATCACCGAAGAATGCCGGCAACTCCTGTGACGCGGCCGGCGTCTGGATTAAAGACTCTGAATACGGGCCTGATTGATAACCTGCATCGGCGTTCTGTGACATCCCCTGCCCGGTCTGCTGTCCTGCTCCTTGCTGCATTCCCTCCCCTGTGCCCCGGCCGCTGCCCATCTGTGACCAACCGCCTTCAGGCGAAGTCAGCGTAAGCGTTTCGACTGGCGTGTGGTGTTCGTCAAGATAGGCGTTCAATCCTGCCAGATGGCTGCCCAGCGCCTGGGCAGCATCGGCTGAGCCTGGCACCAGTTGAGCATGAACTCCACCCCCGCTCAGATCGGCGCGGACGCTTACCCAACCCAGGGCCGGATCCTGATAACCTGCCTCAGCTCGCTGCGCTCCGGCACGAATCCATGTCGGTTTTTCCGGTGTGGCCGCAGTGTCTAGTGTTGCAAAGGCTTCGCGGGTATCTGGCCGGGTTGCCGCCACGTTCACAGCTCCCGCAGGCTCACCGGCTATGCTCACAGTTCCGCCTGCACCGGCCAATGCGTGCACCATAGCAGAGGCATCCACGGCCGTAACAGATGAATGCCCTGTGAGTTGCTGGCTTGCATGCTGAACCGAATCAACATTGCTGACTCCGCGAGCAGGGCGCAAGGCTTCGGGCGTTGATACTTTTCCGCCACCGGCTGCGCCGGGCTTGCCCAGAACTGAGGGTAGAGCCGCGATCTGGCTGGATTGGGAGGCGGCGACGGCGGTGGACACCGGCAATGAATTCAATCCATCGCCGGGCATGGTAGTTCCAACCATGATTTGGTTTTGTTGCTGTGCCGGAGCCTGCCCCTGGCTTTGAACGAATGTTGGACTGAGGTACTGGTTTGTAACAAGCGTCTGTGACGAGGCCTGGATCGGTGCGATCGCTTCCGTCGGAGTTTCATTAGGCGCAGCAAATTGAATAGAGTGATGGTCCTGAGCCAATGAAATCGTTCGGCTCTGCGCAGGAGCGAGCGCGGGAGATGAAACCTGACTTGGCGCCGGTGGCCCCACTGGGTTCGCGTTCCTTGCATCCGTCGGAGATATCTGAATCAGGCTGCTGGGCTGCGACGGTTTTTCAGGCAAGTTCGCGTCCTCCGCAAGCACTGAGATTGCAGGTGGTGCGTCTTTATCCGCATTCGAAGTATTTGTTTCACTGAGAGTTGGCGCGGATGAGCCACTCAGGCTCGGGCCTGGCAAAGTTTGTCCGGGTTGAGCGGACGTTTCAACTTCTTCCGCGGTCTTCTGCGCGACTGAATTCACCGCTGCGGCATGATTTCCGAAAACATTCCTCTCCTGCGGTTGCGGACTTAATGAAGCAGAAGCAAAAGCAGCTGGCTGGTGCGTCGAAAGACCGGCAGAATTCTCCGTCTGGGCAGATTGCGCCTTCTCGGCCATGCTTTGTACAGCCGGAGTTACAAGAACAGCCACCGGCGCAGCCTGTGAAAGACTCGCGCTTGTCGCCGGGATCAATCCCGTCAAGGGATCTGCTAAAACAGCGTCCGCCTTGGTGGCGTTGATTGAGCGGGCTGGACGCAAACTGTGAGCAGATTCTGTTGCCGGCTCTGCAGCCTGATTCGTCTCCTCTGTTTTAGTCGTGGTCTGTTTTGTAGCTCCGGCGGCCGGTTGGGCTACAAGGTATACAGTCTGAGCGCCACCCGAAGATAATTCTGCTCCCGAGCCAGTCTCAACACTTCCCTTCTCACTTCCCATAGCCTGACGCAAACGAATGCTGGTAGCCAGGGTTGAAACAGAGGGCTTTACAGAACTCTGCTCAGATGCCGGTCCATCGAAAGTAGTCCCTAGATCCGCCTCATCTTCGCTGAAGCCTTCCACGCGGGAGCCAAGCGAGGCCAGCAGCGATTGCCAGCCGGCGCGAAAACCCTCTTCTCCCGAATCATTCGAAGAAATAAACCCTTGAGCTGTTGACCCAGACCGCCCAGCGCCGTGTGCCGTGCCCTGCGCCTTGCCCAGGCCCGGCGCCGTAGTTCCCCCCGCTCCAATCTCGATGGCTGTGACAACCGTCATGGGATGAGATAAAGCAGACAGTGTGCCAAAGGGCGACAGGAAGGGTTAGAGCATTGTCAGGAATGGAACCTGTAATCCCGATTCAGGAAGTTCTAAGGTCTTCAATGTGGATTTTCACTAAAGTTTTTCTCACGAGCACTTCTCATTATTAGCAGCCAACTGGGACGCGGCGTTTCCTTGAGAGGCGAACTCTGACATGTCAACGATGACTGGTTCAGCATCGCCCCCTTCACTTTTCCCATCCCGATACAGCCGGGAGCTGTACCAATCGTCGAGAGACTGCTGGCCGCGGCGCCCGCTCTCGATGACCTCCTGCGCTTCAGTCTCATGGATCAGGGTCTCTGCTTGGCGGCGTTCCACCCTTTTCATGAGAAATTCCTGACGCCGATCTGCGACTTCTTCCTCCATCCCGTCGATTCTGGGCTCGAGCGCCGCGGCATGAATGCTGGCCGAGCGCGTCTCCTCAAGGCCGGCAAGCCGGTCCGTCAACTGGCCGGATTGGGCACTAACCTGAACCAGGCTCCGGCCGCGGCGCTCCCGCTCGTAGGCGGCCACCAGCGCATACTCCAGGCGGTGAAGTTCGCTCACCGCAGACTCCAAGGCCAGCCGGCTCTGCTCCTCCTCGAGCTCCCGAATGCGCAACAGGCGGCGCAACGCGCGCGAAACGGCCATCTCTCACACCTCCGCGGCAAGCTGCGCCAGCCGGCGCACACATTCGTCAAAGCGGACCTGTTCGTGCGAATCCTGAGTCATGAAAGTCCGCATCGCTCCCCGGGCTCTCAGGGCACGGTCCAGGTCCGGATCCGCGCCTGGCTTATAGGCCCCGATGCGCACCAGATCCTCGCTGCGGGCATAGACAGCCATCATCTTGCGCATCAGTGCTGCATGCTCGCGATGCGCGGGTTGGGTGACAACCGGCATCAGCCGGCTGATCGAGTCCAATACTTCGATGGGCGGATACCAGCCTTCGGCAGCCAGCGTGCGCGATAGCACTATGTGGCCGTCCAGCAGCGAACGAACCGCGTCCACCAGCGGATCCTGCTGGTCGTCGCCTTCCATCAATACGGTATAAAAAGCGGTGATCGAGCCCACCCGGAACTGCCCGGCGCGTTCCACCAGTTTGGCCAGGCGGTTAAAAACTGATGGCGTATACCCTTTGTTCGTGGGCGGCTCTCCGGCTGCCAGGCCAATCTCCCGTGCGGCCATGGCAAAGCGGGTCAACGAGTCCAGCACCAGCAGTACGTGCTTGTTCTGCGCGGCAAAAAACTCGGCGATGGTGGTGGCAGCCAGCGCCGCCCTCATGCGCATCAGCGGCGACTGGTCGGAGGTGGAAACCACCACCACCGAACGGGCCCGGCCCTCGCCGCCCAGTGAATCGTCCAGAAACTCGCCGACTTCGCGGCCCCGCTCGCCCACCAGGCCCACTACCGTCACATCCGCTTCAGTATTGCGGGTCATCATGCCGATCAGCGTGCTTTTGCCTACGCCTGAGCCACCGAAGATGCCCACCCGTTGCCCCCGCCCCACCGTCAACAAGCCGTCCAGGACGCGAATCCCCGTACCCAGCGGAGTGCGAATTGCCACTCTGTCCAGCGGCGACCTCGCCGCCCCCTCCAGCGGCAGCGCCAGAGAGACGGCCGGTGGGCGGCCGTTATCGATCGGCGCGCCCATCGCATTCAGTACCCTGCCCATCAACGCCGGCCCCACCTCGATCTCGGGATGGACGCCCCAGGCTGTCACCTTGTTTCCAAAGCGAATGCCTTCAGTGCTCTCAACCGGCATGGACAACACATTGGAGCCACGAAAACCGATCACCTCGGCCAGATGCGCAAGTCCGAACTGGTCCTGAATCTCGCAGCATTCGCCGACAGATGCCAACGGCCCAGCCGACTCGATGGTCTGACCTACCGATTCGAGAACCTGCCCGCTCCAGCGCCAGGGTTGGCCGCGCTCCAGACGGCTAAAACAGCGCTCCAAAACCCGCGTCATACGAGGCTATCCTGTTCGATTCCTGTGTCAGCGCCCGTCAAATCTGCATCGCTGGAACTGAATCTGCCATCTTTTATGCCGCCGGCGCGGTCGAAGAAGCCCCGCTCAATCTCTCCCAACTGCGCGCGAATTCCCAGGTCTACCGAACCCAGTTCGGTCTCGATCACGCAGTCGCCCAGCCGCATCCCTTCGGCAGCAAGCACGGTTGGCTTCAAGGCCAGGTTGGGCACCAGTGCAATGGCTTCGGACCACAGCGCGAACTCGGCTGGGGGGACACGCAATTGCACCTGAGTCGATTGGGAGAGCTGTCCCAGCGCCACCCTGACTGCGCCGGTCAACAACAGCGGGTCCATCTGCGCTTCGCGGCGAAGAATGCGCGCCGCGACAGCCAGTGCCAACTTCACTACCTCGTGCTCAACTTTCTGCAGGTAGTGGTCCCTCTCCTGCGTAAAACTCTCCACAAGCCCGGCGGCCTGTTGCACCCGCTCACGCTGGGTTGCCGCCTGAGAGCTGCTGTGCGCCTCGCGCTCAGCCTTCTGACCCTCCTGGCGGCCCTGCTCCCGGCCCGCCTCCAAGGCACGGCGCTTCTCCTCAGCCAGGCGCGCATCAAACTCGGCGCGCAGCCGAGTCTCGATGGCTCCCGAGGCAGCATCCCTGACCGGCGCCGCCGGAGCCCTGGGCGCGGCATCCTCGACATTCTCCCACCCATTCCATTCCGGCAAAAATGGCGCATCGGGGCCGGCCGGGTACTCAAAGGCCTCAATGCGCCCGAAAGCGCCCTTGCTCGTCAATGATTCCGTCTGCCGCAAGAAGTGCCTTCCTTTAGGGATTAGGGATTAGGGACCGCTTGCGGAGCTGATCCATGACCCCGACGGCTACGTTCCGATTGTTATCCTCAACTTCTGTTTTTCTAACCCCTAACCCCTAATCCCTAACCCCTATTTACGCCAGCATCTCGTCGCCGGTCTCCAGTTTGAGAACTACTTTGCCCTCCGCTTCCAGGCGCCGTGCCAGGTTGAGAATCTCCTGCTGTGCCTGCGCCACCTCGCGGGAGCGCACCGGGCCCAGTACCTCCATGTCTTCCTTCAGCATCTCCACGGCTCGCGAACTCATGGATTTGTAGATCTGGGCGCGCAACTCTTCCTTGGCGCCGCGCAGGGCGAGTGCCAGTTGCCGCTTGTCCACGCCGGAAACGATCTCGCGGATGGTGGTCGGCGGCACTGTCACCAGATCTTCAAAGGTGAACATAAGGTTGCGAATGGACAGAGCCAGTTCCGGCTGGCCATCTTCGATGGTTTCGAGTATTTTCTTCGATTCCTCTGCGTTGAGCCGGTTCAGCAGGTCAGCCACCGCCTTAAAGCCGGAGTAGCTCTTGCGTCCCGTGTCGCCCACGTTTTCAAGGCGGCGATGCAGAATGTGCGCCACTTTCTGCGCCATCTCCGGAGAAAACTGGCGCATCTCCGCCAGCCGCTGAATGGAGAGTACCTTGTGGTCCTCACTTAAACTGTCCAGCACCATGGAGGCGCGCTTTGGATCCAGGTGGGCCAGCACCAGGGCGATAGTCTGCGGATGCTCGCTGTCGAGCAGCTTGCCCAACTGCTGGGGATCGGTGCGCTGCAGCTTGGCCAGATTGCCATGGGCTTCCTCCTGGGAGCGGCGCACCAGCATCAACAGATCGTCGGCGCGTGCCGCGCCGAAGGTCTCTTTCAGCAACCGGCTGGCGTAGTCCAACCCGCCGTGGGTCGTGAAGTTCTGAGTATCAAGAAGCTCCCAGAATTCCTCAATGATCCCGGCAGACATCTCCGGTGTAATGCCGCGCAGCTCGGCCAGCTCTTCGGTGAGCTGCTGCACGTCGGCCTCTGGCAGTGCGCGCAGAATCTCCTTAGCCAAATCCTCGCCCACCGCCACCAATAAAACTGCCGCCTTGCGCACCCCGCTCATGTTCGCCGACAGCTGGCGCCGTGCTATCGCATTTTGGTTCTGTTCGGCCAAGACCCCGGTCCTTTCCCATGTTCAGCAATGCGTATCGCGCCTTACTTACCGTCTTCCAATCAATCGGAGTGTATCCAGCTCTGCAAGAGGCGTGAGCTTTGTGTGGGCTCGCGCTTGAGGTGGCCGGTCACCTGCTCGAAGATCTCCTGTGTCCTGAGCCGCTCCGGGTCGATCTCAACCGGCTCAGGCGCCCTGAATGTGCGCGCTTCAGCAGATTCCGCATATCCCGGCAACTCCCTGCCCCCTCCCTTGGCTGGCGGACCCGGCGCAAGCCGGGCGTGGCGCAGGGCGGGACGCACCCCGAATGCCACCACCACCAGCAGGCCCGTCAAAAGGGCTGCATACTTCACTAAAACCGGCGAGCCTTCGGCAGTGGCCAGAACCTGACTGGGTAACGAGACCGGCGGCTGCATACGGTTATCTTCAAAAGCCAGATCCTCAACCTCGAGCAGGTCGCCGCGCGCCGCGTCAAAACCCACCGCGGCTTGCGCCAGCGCCGTCAGGTTGCGCAACTCCTCGGGCGAACGGGGCTGCCATTGCGCCGCTTTGTCTTTGGTTGCAAGCTGGGCCAGCCGGTCATTCACAACGATGGCTGCCGTCATCCGCCTCACTCTCCCGGGGCTCTCGATCACGTGT
>Ga0187875_10001149_pt1 | contig 20785 bp, 20 predicted proteins | sample June2016WEW_17_1_2_FD_132978 | JGI IMG/M metagenome (GOLD analysis project Ga0187875, IMG submission 132978) | Peatland microbial communities from SPRUCE experiment site at the Marcell Experimental Forest, Minnesota, USA - June2016WEW_17_10 | ecosystem: Environmental > Terrestrial > Soil >... | reverse complement strand
TCTGGAAATGATCTGTGCGGACTTCTTAGCCGGAGCGAACCTGGATCACGGAGATCCAGAGATGCTGCTGTTCTCAATGACGAGGTTCTTCAGGTTTCTGCCCGAAGAGCAGCGGCAGGCATTTCTTGAAGGACTGAGCGAGCATGCATCATGAGGTCAATTAGCCCAAGACTTCCGCTCTTGCGGCTGGATCAGAAGTCGTACGACCGGCTGCGGCAGCAGGTCCTGCGTCGCGACGCTTGGAGGTGTCAATCGTGCGGCACGATGTCAAACCTGGAGATTCATCACAAACAGTTTCGCAGCCAGTCCGGCCACGATTCCGAAGTGAACCTGATCACGCTTTGCACCGCTTGTCATGACATTGCACATCACCGCTGAAACAGGCAAGAGGTTTGCTCCAGACGTGTTACAGAGTGAACCGTTAAATCTCCGAGAGAGGCTGACTGGCCGATTTGACTGGTTTGCCCAGTTCCGGGCGCCAGCCCGCGGTGGCGGCAGAGCGAATTGTGGACTCCCGATGCATTGCGTCCGATTTGTCCTCGAAGGACATGTTTTCGGGAATCGCTACCGGCCGACCGATACTGTGATAGACAAATCCGGCCCGCGCCATCTCCTCTGGCTGATACAAATTTCTGCCGTCGATCACGATGGGATACTTCAAGACTGAACGAAGCTTCTCCAGATCCAACTGCGCGAACTGCTTCCACTCGGTCAAGATCAGCAGCGCGTCGCAGTCGGAGGCTGCCGTATAAGAGTCGGTACCGTACAACATGTTCTTATTCTTGTCCAAAACTTCTTTAGCCTTGGGAATCGCCACTGGATCGTAGGCGCATATGCGCGCACCCTCTCTGAGCAGGAGGGAGACGATTTCCATCGCAGGGGATTCGCGGATGTCATCGGTATCACCCTTGAACGCGAGTCCGAGTACTCCCAATCGTTTTCCTCGGAGAGTCCATAGTGCGTTCCGAACCTTCTTCAGAAACCGCCTCCGCTGCTCCGTGTTAACCCGCATCACTTCGGTGAGCAAGCCAAATTCGTAATTACACTGTTCCGCAACAACGCGGAACGCCTGAACATCTTTGGGAAAGCACGAGCCACCATAGCCAATGCCAGCTTTCAGAAACTTCGCCCCGATTCTCGAATCGGAACCAATGCCGGTACACACATCCTCAATGTCTGCGCCGACCGATTCCGCTATATTGGCAACCGCATTGATGAAGGAAATTTTCATAGCTAAGAATGCGTTGGAAGCATGCTTGATGAGCTCCGCGCTCTTGGCAGTGGTGACTATCAGCGGAGCTTGTTTGTGTGCATATCCACTGAATGGAATCACCGTCTTCTGACCGTAGTAGCTGCCACTGGTCAGGGGCCGGTAAAGGGCTTTCAGCACTGAGCCGCTCAACTCGTCATCGACTCCGATCACGATACGGTCTGGATAGAGAAAATCAGTTACGGCTGTACCCTCCCGCAAGAACTCCGGATTTGAAGCCACCGAGAGTGAGCCGGGAGGAGCGCCGTTCAACCATAGCGCTCGGCGCAGAGAATCGCAGGTGCTCACCGGCACTGTACTTTTCTCAACGATCACCTTTGAACCGCGATCCGCGGACGCGATCTCGCGAGCGACAGCGTCAACGAAAGACAGGTCGGCCTCCCCAGTCTCTGATTGAGGCGTTCCTACGGTGATGAAGACGGCGTCCGAGTTACCGATACTGTCTTTCACGGATGTGGAAAACTGCAAACGCGCTCCACGATGGCGCCGAAGCAACTCGGGAAGAAAGCGTTCGTGAATCGGCACTTCTCCCCGCTGCAACCCGGCAATCTTTGCACCGTCGTCGTCTACAGAGATCACGTCGTGTCCAATTTCCGCGAAACAGGCCGCCGAAACCAACCCTACGTAACCTGACCCGATTATCGCTATACGCATTTTTGCTCCTTACACCGTATTTGTTCTTTCGCTGCGTCTTGATCTGAACTGCTTTGACACTTTCAATCGAACCTGGCTAGATCGAACGGCAAGAACTTTCGCTGATCCGGACAGGGGAGGTTATTCACTAGCAGGTCTGAGCGAGAAGGCATCGTTAGCTCGATTGGCCCGCCACACACGTGTTTCTGGCGGGATGCAATTCGTCCAAAAACTCCGCAAGCAGAGAGCTACGCCTCAACGGTTCGAGATGCGAAGCGTGAGGCACGATGTCGAACCTGGAAGTTAATTACAGGCAACTGCGAAGTCGCCCGGGTGCGGCTGGGATTTAATCTGATTGCGCCGTCCGCGGGCTGCCATGCACACCTGCAAGACAGCTATGGACAGAATTATCGGCTTAGGGAATGACCAAACGGCCTATGCATTGAGCAGCAAACGCCCCGGTAACTGTCCCGAGTCGTTCTGGGACATGTCTCATTGGCCGTATCCTTCCGATATCTTCCCTCCCTGTTCTATCCGCCCTAGTATTTGTTTGTTAGACCACGTCATTGCAACGTTGCTGGCGAGATCGGACGAGGACAATGTTTCGTGTTAAACTCCCCCCCGCTGTGCCTCTTCTTCTTCTGTCGAGTTTATATCTGATTTCCCTTGGCTGCGGAGGTTCGCTGCCCGGCAATGTACCGCTTCCGGTGCCGTCGAAGGGGCCTGCTGGAGCTGCTTTCGTTTCCATTTCCCCCAAAACAGCTGTCCTTGGCGCCGGTAATTCGTTGCAGTTCACAGCTACGTCGTCTGGACCACTCACGGCTGATCTCGAATGGCTGGCAAACGGAGTTCCGGGAGGCAATTCAGCCACGGGCACGATCTCGCGATCTGGTCTTTACACAGCTCCGCAACAAGTTACCTCAAATGCCGAAATCGTTATTGCGGTGAACAGTAAAGCCGCCCCCGCAAAAGGCACTACTGCAACCGTAGCAGTCATGCCTGGTCTTACCCCGATAACAGTCTCCCTGGCCCCTGTTGTGGCGAGCCTATACACAAGCCAAGTTCAACAATTCACAGCAACGGTAAAAGGGACGACAAATCAGGGAGTCAGCTGGTTTGTGAACGGAAATCAGGGGGGGGATTCTAGTGTTGGCACGATATCTTCTACAGGCGCCTACACCGCACCGGTAAGCCCGCCGGCTGTACCTTCAGTGACCATAACCGCAACGAGTGCGTACGATGCCGCCAGCTCAGCAACCGCCGCGGTCACAATAATGCGTGCACCGGCCACGGTGACGCCTCCCGTAACAACTTGGAACCCCAGCGTGTTAGGAGTTCCGTGGGCCAGCGATTTCATAACCATTGCAAAAAATCAGATTAACGTGAAGACTGATTCACGTTTGAAGGTCCATGCGAAAGGCGACGGCGTCACAGACGACACTGCCGCTATCCGCGCCGCCATCCAGTTGGCGTCCTCGTCCGGAGGAGGCATGGTTTATTTTCCGGCCAGCAACTACAAAATTGTTACCCCCTCGGGCGCCGTCAGTGGCAGTCCGCTCGTCATCCCTTCTCGCATCATCTTGCGAGGAGACAGCTCCGCAACCTCCCGTATCTTTGTGAATGATTCGCAGGCCACCAGTGAAACCGACTGGACTGGGACTTGGGGTGGGATTGACTTTCAGGGAGCCAGCTTGAGTGGTATGACTGATCTTGGCGTGACGGCGGTAGCAGTCCCTTCATCGTCCAATCCATGTGCGACTATCTGGAATCGGGGTTCCCACGCGGTCAGTGAATTATTCTTTAATAATATGAACATCGAACTCAATAACTGCAGAACCTTTTGGTTCGATGGAGCGAATGAGCTACTGGTGAAAAACAGCCACATCGACAGTGCCGAAGATAATTCCCAGGCAGCTGGGGTTGGGCCCGTATATATCGTGGGGAATACGAACGTTTCGCTTATCGGCAACACTCTCACTTATAACTTCGGGCGTGCGCATCTGCAGAATAATGCCGGCGTAATCATACAGGGCAATACCCTAATCCGTGACGCACAAAACAAGGATCAGGACAATGAAAGCGCCATTGAAAGCGGGGGGATTGAGATCTCGTTTGATTCCAATATCCAAGTGCTCAATAATAGTTTCCAGACTTTGAATGCTCCGTCAAGCGAAGTTAGTGACGGCGAATCAATCATGAGCCAGCTGAGTACTACTCCTGATATTGTAGATGCAGGGAGTGCAACTGCAGTCGCCTCCAACACGCTGACAGACACGAATGCTTTGTGGGATTCCGTTACCGTATCGCGGCTCGCACAATATCCCAATACCGTTATTGCTGTCTTGTCGGGCCCGGCCACCGGCGAAGTGCGCATGGTCCAGTCCTTTGCCGCAAGCACGAAAACTCTCACGGTAACGCAACCTTGGAATCCCGTTCCCGCAGCCGGCAGCCTGTATTCCATTTTCAGCTGGACCCTCGCGAATGCTACTATCCAGGGGAATACCTTTGTCAACAATCCCAGTGGCATCGTGTTATTTGACGGCTGTTATAACTGTGTCGTCCAAAATAACACATTGACTAATTCAAGAGGCATCATTGTTCGTATCGTCGATGAACGGGTTAGCAAATCGACATACCCCGAGAGCCGGCGCAATCATGAAGTGGCGATTAACACACAGATTGTAAACAATGTCGTCTCCAATACTTCAGGCACAATCCCGGCATATATTGCGTTGGACGCCGAGGCGTTTGCCTCGGATGCGTATCACGGAATGGGCATGATCAATGTCCAAATGGGAGGCAACGTTGTGACTCCCTATTCCGCGAACCCCGGTCGAACCTACACCCCTCCTTATGGCGAAATAACCCAAGAAGGATTCTTCCCCTGTTTCCTGTTTGGGCCGGCACCGGTTAAAGACCCAGTGACGACGGTGTTCCAAACTATCTATTTCTGGAACAATTCACTGAGTACCCCAGTCACTTACGGTGCCAATTTCTCGCCGTCTGCCACTCATTCATGCGTTACTCCCTCGACTCCTCCGACTGGGAACGCTCCGTAGCATCCTCTTTTTACTGCAGCTAATGTCATTCGCAGGGGTGACGAGAGAGCCGCGGTTCATCCGATCTCAGGAGATGCTTGCTGTCGTAAGAACCCGCCGCCTCCGCTGATGACTTCACGTTAGCAAACGAGGAATGAGCATCGTCTGGCAGAAGCGCTTGTTGGAGCACTTGCGCTAAGACTTTCTGATTCGTCGTGCCGTTGTGCAGGCAGCGACGACGACCGTTCATCGCTAGGCGCTTTCGCCGCGGCTCATCCTGCAGCAATTGCATGCACTTTTCGGCACATTCCTCGGGGCTGCTCCAGAAAACAGCTTCTTCATCTTCCCGGTAAAGCTCGGAGTGCTCGGGAGTGCGCTCCGCACACAACACTCCGCCCAAATGAGGTATTTCGAAAGAACGTTGAGTAGTCAGGTCACGATTCCCCTTGGAGAGTAGTCCCAGACTTACTTTAGCGCACTGTATCGCCATCGCATAGTCCTGTTCTCGTTCCAGAGTCGCTCCACGCCAGCACGATCTTAAAACAGGCCATTCGCGCGCCTTTTGCCATCGACCACCATAAATTGACAATGGAACTCCTAGCTCAATCAAGCGCGCCATAAAGTGTCCGCGCTCCGGCATCCAGGTTCCCACAAACACTATTTCACTGCCCCACTTCTGCCAGTCCTGCCGGCTGATTTGCCTCGGCGCGTGTGCGATCTCATCGGCGGACCTGTGGGCCCGTAAAACATTCCTTGCGCCACGGGCGATGGCTTCTGGAACATTGCTGTCGCGCACAACGACGACCAAATCATAAAAAGGCACAGACCGCAGATAAAGTTTCCATCGCCTTCCGTCCCGTCTGCCGTATGGATCGTCAAGGTTGTAGTTGATGACAGATCCGAAGCGATTCTTCAACTCAAGGATCAGCGAGGGTCCTGCTAATTCGCCGCCGTCAACATAGACAAGGTCAAAGTTATTGGATGGAATATTTTCGAGAACTTTCCGCCGTACAAAGTGTTCGACGAACAGACCCCCAGTGTGCCAGGTCCAAGCAGATACAAAACGGCTATGCGGGAGAAAGGCTGCGGGGTCGATAATAAAAACGTCGTATCCGAGTCGTCCTAATGCCAACGCGCGATGGCGCGACGTACCCGAATTCGTTCCGATATACAAAAGAGAGCGACAATTTGTGACTCGAACGCTTCCGACAAACATCTGATTACGCCGGCTCGCCATACTGGTAGTTGACTTCACGGGCTGAAGTGCCGCCTCACTCATTGAAATCCAAGATCGAGATCACCAGCAAACGCTTGGAGACAATCAGCAGCCATCCTCCATCACGGATAGGCACAATGGAACATTCCGTGACGTCGCTGGAAGGGTCATGAACTTAAATCCGCAAGTACAGGTAATCGCTTGCGCTATGACGCGCTCAATGGCATTTCACTTTCCCTAGAGTGTTTTCGCATCGGCTCGTTGATCTTGTTCATGAGGGAAGCTATACCCTGAGCATATTTTGAAGATGAAAGGATGGAACTCGCTGTTGTGCGGGCTGCAAGGGCCAGCGTCCGACGCAATTCCTCGGACTGGTACAAGCGTAGGATGGAATCTGCTAGCTGTTCGTCATTGGCGGGCTCAACGATGAGCGCGTTCTGGCTGTGAGTGAGGAGTTCTGATGCGCCTGTGTTTGTGGTTGTGATGCACGCACAACCGTGGGCCATGGCCTCCACCAGAGCCATACCGAATCCATCGTCGATACTGGGCAGGACGAAAACGTCACACCGTCTGTAGAACTCGGCAATGTCCGGCACAAAGTTCACAAGTTCAACGCCATTCACCCGTTTCACCATCTCTTCGAGCAAAGGGTACTCAGAGAAGGTTCCAGAACGCAACAGCAGTCGAGCTTTGGGCAAGGCCAGTTTTTCCCATGCCTTGAGGAGATAGAGGTAACCCTTCCGCAGAGGATGCCCACCGACTACGCCAACGCAGAAGGTTCCGCTGCGTTGCAGATTCAAATCTTTGGGATAATGACAGCGGCCACTCAAGGGAGCCTTCACCAGTTTCTGCTGCAGACGTTTGGGAAAACTTTTCGCTGTGTACCCCGAGGGGACTAAGATAGCATCCGCAAGCGCGTATTCATCCAGCTGACGTTTGCGAAACCACTCGGGCTGACGGGAAAAGACAGCGCCGACCTTGTCCGACTCTCGCTCGATGAGAGATTGCTGAAAATCACAGTGCGGGCAAGCCCGGTCGAGGACGAAATGTGCTTCCCGCTTTTTCGCAGCGAGGGCAGATTGAAGGCATACGGTCGCCCAGCCGAAATACAAATCTGGCGAACCCATCAGTGCAGCAACGCTGTGATCAAAGAAAATCGTGCTAGCCCTGCTCATGCTAGCAGGAACATTCCAATGCAGAATGTGACCGGCAATGGACATCGGGCAGGGTACAAAACTAGTTCGTATTGAATCGTCCAGCCTCTTGAAAAATCGCCGGGGTACAGAACTGAAGATCTCGATCGCATCCGCATACGGAAGCAGGGCATTCCCCAGCATCACAGAGTGAAAAGGTCGAGGTAGTGAGATAGCTATACGCACCGGTGAGACTTTCCAATCGTTTCAAGACTTACTCGCGTCAGGTCATGCCTCTGGCGCAATCTGTAAGACTAGGGAAAACAAACAGAGGCACGACAGTTTTCTTAAGCCTGTCTTCACGTGCCGATAAGACAGATCTCCGGCCCGCGTGCCAACTCCGTGTGCGCGATCCACAAATATTATTGCTTCTTCCACCCCTCGCGCGCTGATTGCCATGCCGTACTCTTCGAATGATCCCTATGCATCGCTCAATCTTTTCCTTTCGCGAATCCAGAATCGGCACCATAGGCTGTTAGGATTCTGGTGTTCCCTGCCTGTTCTTGAGTGCACACACTAGTACATGAGGACTCGTTATCAGAGGATGTAGCCAACTCCTCCCGGGCTTCTCTGGTGCTGTTGGAATCAGCCAGACCTTATCCGCCCACTGGTGCAATTGGTCGTAGGACTCAAACACGCTATACGAATAATAAACACCGTCCCCGTCGGAGACTTTATACATTTTCCCTTTTGTCTGAAGAAACATTGCAGCATTCCACAAACGGAACTTATGAAGCGCTAGCTTAAGCGTCCGGGCTGTGAAGCTGCCTTGCCCAAAGCGATTGTTATCCGACAAAAACACTGCATGTCTCGCAACCCGCATCATTTCATTTACGACACGACTTGGTTCGGCGACATGGTGCATAACACCACACTCGAGAACAGCATCAAACGAGTTGTCCTCGAATGGCAGAGAATAGCCGTTCCCCTCGAGAATGCGGCCTTTCGGAATCCCCTTTTTTTCCGCTTCTTCGATCAGCGCCACCACCGGTTCTACACCTCGAACATCTCTTCCATGATCCAACAGAAAAGCGACACTTCGGCCCGTGCCAGAGCCCACATCCAAGAGTGTGTTGAGCCCCAGCGGGTCACAGAGCATTTCGATAAAACCTAGGGCGTAATAGTGTTCGTCCGTCTTGCGGTCGATGTGCATGGCGTCATAAATGGATGCTGTTTTTGTGTAGTACAACGCCTGCAGCGTTGCAGCTGGTATGCTCATTATTGGTACCTCCCGTCAGTCGGTGTTGAATCCCTGCTCATATCCGACTCGTAGCAAGATTCCGCAGCACTTGGATAATCCTTCGAAACGCTAAACACGAGTTTACATTCTGGGCAAGTCGGACTGACGTGCTGAGCGTACTCGAAATCAACGAAGGACAAGGTCCGCTGATGTCCCCGCACTACTCGCCGAGCTGTTGCTGCACGAATCAGGTCCAGATGTGCAGAGCCGCTTCTACGGAGAAGTAGCGGCTGTAATCTTAAGAGCTCTGCCACAGAAAAAAGATGTGCTCTCTGCCACATGCTCATGCCTCGGGTGCAGGCTTCAAGAACTGCCGAAAAGACGGGACGGAAAAAAGAGCCGCTGCAAATGTGCTGACACTATCCTGGACTTGACTTAGCGTTGTGCGCAACACCAGTCCCGTCATCCATATGTCCGTGGCAACCAGTGCTGTGGCGGCGCCGACGATACCCATTCGAGGGATGAGGATGCTGGCGATTCCCAATGAAAGTGCGGAGGTACCCACGAACGCCACGGAGATACGGACATGATCATTGGTGGATATCGGAATCACGGCGCTCGTATCCCAGAGTGAATTTGTCACCGTGACCAGCAACAGAACATGGAAGCAGGTCGCATCGAAAGGAACGCGATGCCCAATCCACACGTGGTAGATGAATGGACCTGAGATCCAGAGCAGCAAGCCCCCGAGTATCGAGAAACCAATGGACGCTTGGCACGCCCGACGATGCAGTCTCCGCGCCAAAGAAATATCTCCGTTCCCGAAAGCTCTTGAGAGTTCCGGCCAGAGACTATTCTTGATCACGCCAATCAACTGCACACTGAGACGGGACAACGTGCGAAGCGTTGAGAAAGCCACTACAGCCACAGGTCCCAGCAAAACCCCGATAACGATTGCAAGACCCTGCAAGCTCAGGGAATAACCGACGGGAAACGCGATGAAGCCGAATGCGGGGGCAGCTAGTTGTTTGATCGTCTCTACCCGAGCATGTCGAATTCCGTACTGAATCCAAGGGCTCTTACGCCGAAGCAGAAGTGCGTACCCAACCGTACCCAGGCATCGCGTGGTCAGCCAGGCGAATGCCACACCCAGTAGGCTTCCGCCCAGCACCGCAACCGTCGTAGTTGCCGCAACTTCGGCCAACCGCAGAATTGTGCCCCAGAACGTTCCCGAAGCAAAATGTCCGTCACATCGGTATCCGCTTTCCGCCACTCCGTTTTGTTGGGCTACAACTACGTAAGCCGCCAGAACCAGCAGAATGACCGCGGCCTGAGAGCTGGAGACGCTGGAGAGATTGAGCCAGCGCTGCCATGGAACCCACCACACGGCTAAGGACGCCAGCAACAGAGCCGCCCCAGATACAGCGGTTACCAGTACCCATGAGCTCTGAAACGTCCGCAGTGCGCCCGCTCGGTCATTGGCCGCAACACGCATCGACATGTCGCTTCCAGAAGCGTCACCAAAGCCCAAATCGCTCAACGTAAGGTAGGTCGGAATGGCCGATAGAAGAAGCCAATCGCCATATTTCGCCGCACCCCAAGCATGGAGGAGTAACGGAACAGAGCCCAGTTGGATGATCGCGGTAACTACCGGATTGAGAGCGGTCGCGCCAAAACCGCGAATAAGACGGTCGCGGAGGCAAAGTCGGCTGGTGGCTTGGTTGATTTCGGATTGGGCTATGGCTGGGTTCATAAGATGGTGGCGGTTATGGATGACGGACATTACGCGCGTGTTTTACTTCGCGATTTGATGTCAAAAGCGCCCCTTACTGTATGTCATCGACGCTAAGGCGATGCTAGAGCATCGGTTGACGATTTTGTCCTGGATTTCGATTGCCGCGAACGCTGTCTGTTTCGCTTCACGGGTGTTCCCTTGGGAGAGGAAATGCGGCATTCCTGGAAGGCATCGGTGCTCCCGATGAAACCTGGGAAAGCCCGGCCAAACGAAGCGCTAAATCCCTGAGTGGAGTCCGACTCTGAAATGGTCGGGACAACAGCGCTCAGGCTGGAAGGCGGCGTAACACTGCCCCGTAAAGGATGAACGTCCTGTTGAGCGTGCGAGAGTCGTGCCCGTCCTCGGCCTGAATTGTCATTTTTGTCGGTGGCGGCTGCCGTAGCAGCGGGGCTTTCCCCCGATCCTGTTTCCGGGCGGAAAGAGGAAATCCGGGCGGCAGAAACACTGCTCTTGCCGGCACTGCTTCTGTTGGAAGCGTCCGCGCGAGCGGGCCAAACTACAGTTGCCGGAGGCCGCTTTGCTGAATGCAAAGGAGAGAGCGATTTAACGGGCGATTCCGCAACACTCGGTTCGGGCGGTCGCCCATCTACCTCGGCGTGGACAGAGGCATCGACCTCGTGTACGTCCCATTTGGATTGCTCCTTGTCCTGCGCGTCCGATTGTGCTTCAGCGGAGGCACCTGCGCCGAGGACAATCCCGCAAATCAGAAGTGCCACACAAATTTTCATGATTGCGGACCTTGTGTCTTCACAGAACGAGTTAGTTATGCTGCTTGACTGATTGGCGGCGACGCCTGAAGTTCTGGCACACGGTCTCGACACTGAACCATAATTGAGACGAGATGGCGTGCCTCCCAGTAACGCGGTCCATAACTCTTGGGGTCTGCGAGGCATCGGAACGACTTTCAACGACCCGTGGGGTCCGACGCGTAAATGCTAGGTTGGCTACGCGGACTGACTGGAAGAAGAGGGCTATATTTCGCCTTTCCTGTCCAGTGATCCCTGTTGCTTTCGTAAATGTCCCTCAGAATAGCTTCTACATTATATTGGAGTTGCCATTCGGGAAAATGGCTCTTGAAGCGACTAACGTCACTTATGTACCAAATGTGATCGCCTTTCCGATTCTGCTCAACGTATTCCCAGTTTAAGGGAGTGCCGCTGATCTCTTCACAGAGATCGATTGCTTCGAGCATCGAACAGTTGCTAAATAGACTTCCCCCCATGTTATAGACTTCACCGCATCGCGGCCTCTCAAAAAAACAATGGAACGCTTGTATTAAGTCTGCGCTGTGGATACTGTCTCGCACCTGCTTGGCCTTATAGCCAAATACCTTGTACCGAGTGCCCGTGACAGCGCAGCGCATAAGATAAGCCAGGAAACCATGAAGTTGAGTGCCAGAATGGCCTGGGCCCGTCAAACATCCGCCACGAAAGCAAACGGTGCGCATGCCGAAATAGCGACCATACTCCTGAACCAGCAAATCCGCGGAGGCCTTCGAGACTCCAAACAGACTGTGCATAGTGCTATCAATCGGCATTTCCTCGGGGATTCCCTTTCCGTATGGGTGGCTGGGATCGATCTCCCAGCGTTTTTTGAGTTCTACGAGAGGCAGACTGTTAGGGAGATCGCCGTAGACCTTGTTCGTGGAAGTAAAAATGAAGACAGCGTCCGGAGAATAGCGACGCGTGGCCTCCAGCATCACCATTGTACCGTTTGCATTAACAGTGAAGTCCATCGTGGGATTCGTCGCCGCCCAATCGTGCGAAGGCTGAGCGGCAGTATGGATGACCAATGCAATATCCTGGCCATGCCGGCGAAAAATTCCGTTGATCGCCGCTTCGTCACGTATGTCCACGTCTTGGTGGTCGTAGTAAGGCAGGTGGAGTAAGAGATGTTCACGCATTCGCATAGTGGACGCTTCCTCGCCAAAGAACTGAGCTCGCATATTGTTGTCGATCCCAATAACCCGCAGACCGAGTGATGCGAAATGTCTCACAGCTTCCGATCCAACCAAACCGGCGGCACCGGTGATAACGGCAATACTCATTGGATCCTCCTTTGGAAGGCGAGGGCCGAGGCACTCTCCATTTCTTTGTCTAACCCTGGTTTGGCGATGCGTAGAAGCTCGGATTCCATTCCGGGCAAGATCACCTTTTCATCCCAGTATTCCTGTGCAAACCGTCGCCCTGCCTCACTCATTTCGCTCAGCTTGCGAGAATTGGCCTGAAGACTCGCAATCGCCTCGAATAAGGGCATAGGTTCTTCGGGAGCAACGACCAAACCAGCTCCGCTTCGTTCCAGAATGCTTGCCACCGAACTGCCGGGGTTCACCGACGCAACGATGGGGCAGCCAGCCGCCATGAACGTTGCCGTTCGCGAAGGGAAGACGACGTCGGCTACGGTGCGTTGCTGGGTGATCAGGCAGACGTCCGCAGCGGCCAGCATTTGAAAAAGCTGCTCCCGCGGTTGCACCGGGAGAAATTTCACATTCGCAAGACGGAGCGCGGCAGTTCGCGATTCTGTATCTTTTCGAACCGCACCGTCCCCGGCAAAAAGGTATACGATTTCCGTACGATCTTGAGACAACCGCGCCGCGGAAAGAATTACATCGAGCCCTTGTTTGATGCCCATGTTTCCCGTATAAAGAACGACAAACTTTCCTTTTAGTCCATGCGTCCGACGGAATGCCTCGCCACCAGTTCCGCGTCGGAGTTGCAGCAAGGCTGAGTCTGCACGCGCGGCGAAGAGCGTGACCTTGTCAGGCGCGACCTCCTTTTGAAGTATCCGGCGCCGCATTCCCTCGGTTAGCGTGGAAACTAAAGTCGCCCGATCGTAGGCAAACTTTTCAAGCCAATAGAGGGAGCGCATCAACATTCCATCTCCCAACATGCCCAGATCAGCGGCGGCATCCGGTTGCAAATCCATCACGTCGTAAACGAACGGTATTCCCCAGAGTCTTCTCAGGAGTGCAGCCGTCAGTGCCAGCCCGAGTGGCGGTGACTCGACTAGCAACAAATCTGGCCTCCCCGCAGAAAGTGCAGTCATCAGGTTGCCCATCAAAAACGTGGTTTCGAATACCATGCGCTTCGCCGAAGTTACTCGTTTCGGGATCCACGACCAGGAGCGCAGAATCCTTACGCCATTGTGTAATTCGCGTCGCCACAATGCGTGCTTGTACGAAACGCTAACTCGCCATTCTGGGTAATAAGGCAAGGTCGTGCATACCGTGACGTCGTGACCGCGAGACGCAAGATACTCGCAGCGCCATGTGGTAAGCGGTCCAATACCCGTTTCTTCCGGCCAATAATTGACACTCAAGACAAGGATTCTCATGATGAAGTTCTCCTGAGATTCTGATGGATTTCAGTCGGCTGCGCTCACGTTTCCCTTTGAAGATCGGCCTCTTATCAAGAACGCCGAGTGCCTCTCTGTTCCGCCCGCAAATAAATCGTTAGTGCGAGGACTGGTGTGCGGGTTTTATAGGCTGGCGGCTGTTACAGTGTCTTGTGTGAGTTTTTCAACACCCGCCGGCCCCGCTGACTTCCCGGTCAGCTCTTTCGTTTTCAGCACGATCATGAATTCGTAAAACGACTGCAGCGCGGAGTAATTCAGACCCGCGCGGCCATCAAGAAATCCGCGTTTGCCCACATAGAGCAGGAAAAACTTGAGCAGGGGCCGTGCCGGCATGCGGTAGAACAGTTCCTTCTGATGAAAGCGGCGCTGGTTGCGGTCTTTGGCCAGGAAAGCCTGCATCGGGCTGAACTTCTGGTTCTCGGCGCGGTTGCGCAGGATCTGCTGCGCTTCGAGCGAGCTATAGGAATTGTGCCGGTTTAGCCAGTGGGTCATCCCTTTGCTGAAAGGATAGTGGTCGAGGTAGCCGTCAAGCTCGCCGACCGGCCCATCCGTAATAGAGACCGGATTCACCAGGCGCTCGTAGCGCATTCTTTCCGGACGACACAGCCGTATGTAATAAGAGGATGCAATCGCGTGCTTGAGCCATCGCTTGCCCCAAAAGTCCCGGCGCCGCAGGCGAAAAGCAACTTTGTCGCCAGGAGTCTGCACTGCTCGCTGAATGCTCGTTGCCAGCTCAGGTGTTACGCGCTCATCGGCGTCGAGATGCAGCACCCATCGATACTTGAAAGGAATGTTTGCCAGAGCCCAGTTCTTATGCGCCGCTTCGTTTCCACCAAACAATTCCTGACTTGGGCTAGCCGATCGCTGGACGAAGCGCGCGCCAGCAGCGGCGGCTATCTCCGCCGTCTCGTCAGTGCTGCCAGAATCGTAGACGTGAACATCGTCCGACCAGTGCACCGATTCCAGACAGCCGGGAAGGTCTTGTTTTTCGTTCTTCGTGAGGATAAGGATGGAAATCAAGGTCCCTCGGAGATCGCAGTTGCGGAAGTACGTGGCTCAAGATGTTTCGAGCCGGCTTCGGAAGAAGAAAGTACAAACACAAGTAAAAGTTGTGGTTCGCAATCGCCAGAAACCGTCGTTCTTAGGCCACTTAAATTATCTGTGCTTGCGCGCCCGGAGCATGATGTTGGTTGGGCACACTAAGTCGCGAAGACCTAGATATCCCAGGCTCGATCCGCAGGTGCGTACGCTTTCCACCGACAGCCCTGCTTGCTCAACGATGTGGATAAGCGACTTTCTAGTGAAAAAGCGAACATGAGGATAGGTAGGGTCATAGTGTCTGTCAAACGCAAACAGTGCAATTCCGAGGTTTTTTATTGCTCCGTGATAGGGAACCGTACACAGCAGTACTCCGCCGAGCTTCAGCAGCCGATGGATTTCGTAAAGCGCTCCCAATGGCGAGAATAGATGCTCAAGGACTTCAGAGCACCAAACCAAATCCATCGTTGACTCATCGAACGGCAGCGGTTTCGTAAGGTCATGGATGGCAAATGAGGCCTCAGCGCACGATTTCCGAGCCAGATCAATTGCGGCCGGCGACAGGTCAATTCCCGTAACCTCGCACCCGAGCCGTGCCAAATGTCCAGAAAAAAAGCCGTCTCCGCATCCTATTTCCAAGGCTTTAGCCTTTCGGCCCGGTCCTAGACGCGACACCTCTTCTTTCATGAATCTAAGAAAAAATGGCGTGTATCCAGAATTTCCAGCTGAGTACTCCTTGGTTGTCCAACGACGGTCGTACTCGGCCTGTTCCGATAATGCCAATGACGCCGACATTGCAGCGTCAGTCTGTTGATTGCCAAATTCCATCGCAGTTTCTCCAAGAATTCATTTGTCTGTCGGAGCGCTTAGACGTCCCGCCACGTCCGGGATTTCCCTCGCCCTGATGATTCTGATCGGGTTTCCAGCAGATACGGTCCACGAGGGCAAATCCCGGGTCACAACGGAGCACGCCCCGATCACGGCCCCATCTCCAATTCGAACACCAGGCAGAACGAACGCCCGCGCTCCGACGAATGCGTCGGCCCCAACCGTTATCTTTGCTGTGAGCAATGGCGTGTCAGGATGATCGAAATCATGTGTGCCTGTGCAGAGGTAGGCTTCCTGCCCAACCACCGAACCGCGGGCCAGTTCAATTTCCCCCAAGGAATAGAGATTGGCCCGATCGCCCACGCAAGAGGCGTCGCGGAGGGTCACATGCCAGGGCATCTGAATCCGCGCTCTCTGATGGACAAAGGGACGTCCTTCAATCTTGCAACCGAAGACTCGAAGCCACAGCAGCCGCCACGCATTAAAGTGCTTTGGAGTCCACTGACAAAATAACGGCCACGTGATGCTCCAGAACAGTATTCGCAATCGCTCATGCAATGCCCAGGGGGACGCATGGCGAGAGGAGGCGTGGTGGACTTCGAACGCAACGCCGATCATGAGCAGGCAATCCCCTCGAAGTCGGCCAGGTACTGGCCGGCTATTTTCGGCAGCGTGTAGTCTCGCGCCGTCTGATATGCGCGTTCGCCGGCTTTCGTCAATTTGTCGGTATCGCTCACCAAACGTTTCAGGACGTTCGCGAGATTTGCAGCTCCCTGCTGCGAGGCTTCGTCGAAGACCCACCCATTGACACCCGGTTGTAGATAGTCGCGAAAGCACTCCAGTGACGAGACGACCGGCGGGCAGCCTTCGGCCATCGCCTCGACTGGCGCAAGAGGCGATGCTTCTCCTCGCCCAGCCAGCGACGGGTAGACAAAGATGCTCGACTCCCTGTAACGGGAGCTCAGGCGTTCCGCATCGAACACCGGCCCAGTCCAATCCACGAAAGTTTCGATGTCGCGAGCCTTGTTACGCAAACTCTGGAAATACCGCTCGCCCCCGCCTCCCATGGCCACGTCCCATGGACCAACCACTCGAAGCTTCCAATCATGGAAACCCATCGAGAGAAGACGCTGGAAAGCCTCGATCAACAAATGAATCCCCTTCTCGGGGTGTATCCGCCCGACGTACAGAATGCACTTCAACCGCAAATTGCCTGCCGGCACTCGTCCGATTTTCGGTACGAAGTTCGGAATCGTTTTCACCCTCGACGCTAGTCTCGGAGCCTCGCGGCAGATTGCTTTGTGGATCACGCTGGAAACAGTTTGTAGCCGAGCCGCCCGACCATATAGCTTCATCTGTCCCCTTGGATAGCGTTGCACGTGAACGTAGATTTTTCCCTTTCTCGCATCCGACACGAGCACGGGTAGCCAGAACGTATTTGTCACCAGGATGTCGGCTTCTGGAAGCACTTTCAAGACACGGCGCGAGTAAATCAGATCCTGCCACTTCAACCGGACCAAGGAGCTTGGCGTGTCGAATCCAGGCACGCGGACGTGACGCACGCCCTCGATGCAGTCTTCGCGCCCCATCGTCCCGTGCTGCCGAGAAACGTGAGTAACCTCATGTCCCCTTCGCGCAAATTCCTTCCCCAAAGCGAACCATATCTTCTCCACCGCGCCACCTTGGATAGGTGGAACAGGCAAGAACGCGCCTTGCACTATCGTTATTCGCATAAGGCGCTTTTGCAGAGAGCCAGAGCGTTGTGGTGCCTGGCTACTCGGCGCCGTAAGGCTCGCAGGGTAAGGAGCCCGGACATGGACCTCCCTCTCTTAGTCAAAGAGTCTCCGGATTCGTCCTGGCCAATCCAGCCGCAGCCCCTCGCGAGCTTGCCGGCCCCGGGCGCGCACTGCCTGGGCAACACCGAAAAAGATGCTTAGGCGCAGACCGCGCAATGTCGGGGAGTAGAGGTGCACTGTGCCTTCCTCATAAACGAGACATCCCAGACGGCGATTGTGCTCCTGGCCGCCTTCTCCCAAATCCATTTGCTCGACGCCGGCAGCGGACAGACTCTCCATCGCCCATGCCGTGAGCAACGATCCCACCGAGAAGCGAGCTAGGTCGGAACGGTAGCCGGCATGCTGGCAGTAAAACGTCTGCTGGTGGTGCTGTCCGACTAAAAACGCAACGGGCGATTCTTCAACGTACATGACAAAGATACGGAGCCATCCCCGATTAGCACAGAACGCAAGTTTCTGGCTGTCGTACACAGTGCCCGGCGTGCAGCCGTCAAGATGGCGCTGCCAGGTGGTGAGACGTACGGCGGCGGCATCGCGCAGACCAGTTTCCAGTTCTGCAGGGTCGGAAAAACATTGGAACCGCACCTTGTCCGGAAACGCGCGCTGCAGGATGCGAGTTTTTCTCCGCACTTCCCTTCTATTTTTTCCGGCAAGCGCCCGTGGGCGCTTGCCTTGAGGCGCCGTTAGCGGAACGACCGAATAACAAAAGGTATGGGGAACGCGGTGCTTCATCAAAAGACCCGGCACTGCTTGGATCTCGCGAAATAGTTCCGATTGCAGCGGCAAGCGTTGAAAGCAAAGCAAGTCCACGCCGCCCTCTCGGAGAGCGTTGCGCAGTCGCAGGGCCAACAGCTTGTCAATAGCTACGGACCGCCGGCCCATTCTGCCTCCTGCGATTACTTCCAATACCTTGGCTTTGGGACCACGGATGTGTACAGATGAGACAATCGTCGAAACTCTGCATTTTCTGATTCTCCCCACCAACAAGGCCTGCGGAATGCCTCGCTGGTAGACTGTGATCACGTACGGGTGAAGTATTGTCGAATCGCTGTTCAAGATGTCTAGGTAATAGTCGAGGTCGGTATTCAGGTTTTGTGTCCACTGCATCCATATTGGTCTTAGCGCCTCGACTGCCGCTAAACTGTCGGCGATTTGCGTCGAGAGCTGCTCGGATGCCTCGTCAGACGGGCAAGCCTTGGATGACTCTCCGGCCGAATGCTTGGGAAGCACAAGTGATACATCCGAAAACGCTTCCGTTATGTTCATGGGAAGGGCCGGCTAATTCGCTGAGGTGACGTTGGCCAGGACCGCTTGCAGGATTCCGGCGGCTTTCGTGATTTCAAATCTCCGCTCGAAGCATTGGCGTGCAAGTTGACGCAGGTGCAGCCTGCTCGCCTCAGGCAGATCTAAGTAGGAACGGAAGAAGTGACAGGTGCCTAAAAGGTTGTCCTCCGACACGATGCCGGCGCCGTCCGCTTGGATTTCACGCCAGATATTGACTTTGTCTGAGATTAGCGTAGGAGTGCCTGCAGCCAGTGCTTCAGCCACAGCAATACCAAAGTTCTCCTGGTGCGAAGGCAATACGAAGACCTCGGCTGCGCGTAGCGCTCCCCATTTCATGGCACCGGTAAGCATTCCAGTCCAAGTGAGCCGTGACGTAATTCCGAGCCCCTCTGCAAGGTGCTGGAGATTCCCCTGCCACCCCACCTGGTCCGGGCCGGCGACTACGAGGTGCCATTCGGAATGCTCAGCCAGTACTTTGGCAAAGGCCTGAATCAACAAATCACAACCTTTCTTAGGATGGATCCTCCCCATAAACAGCGCCAGTTTCTTGCCGCGCAGTTCGGGGTAGCGGCCGAAGAATACGCCGACTTCGATTTGCGGATTACCGGTTGGCAATGCAGTGCCGTGGTTCACTACAACTTCGTTGCAGCGATACAGCCAAAATGACTGGCGGGCCAGCACACGCTCTTCCTCGCAAGTGAAAAGTACGGCCTGAGCATCGCGCAGTACGCGATAGTCCGCCCATGGCCAGTACATCCATTTCTTCAGGTGCTTGAGAGGATACTGTTTCTTGAACCAGGGATCGAGCATGCCGTGGGTGAATACGACGTAGGGCGTGCTGGAATTGCGCAAGGCGCACCAAGCGGCAAAACTGTGAAACTGCCAGATTCCGTTTACGATGACGGCATCATAGCGGCACCGGTTGGCGCGAAGCCACGGAATGATCCGGGGGCTGAAGGCGTACCCGAGCGTCGTCGGACCGAGAGCATGAACCCGCAGAGGGCACTGATTGAGATAAGCAGCGTCCGGGGGGTCGAGAGATGCGACTTCAACTTGATGCCCTTGGCATACCAAGTTACTCCCGAGCTGGTTGACGCCCTCAATCGGCCCACCACCGGCAGGATTCACGGAGCTGATGATGTTGAGGAGATTCATATTCTTCAGTGCGTGTGCGGCGCTCCTGGAAGAATGTCTTATATACATGGCCAAGGTTCCGGGTGCTTTGCAGGTGAGGATTGCAAGCTGAATCAGTCGACAACTCCAGTCTGTCGTTTAAAGTAAGCTGCGTCAGGAGACAGGCGCTTTATGGGGCGCGCCGGAGTGCCAGCGTAGATCCAAAAAGACTCGCTATATTGTTTGTTCAGGAGCGACTTCGCTCCAAGCACGCATTGACTGGGTAAAGAACTGCCTCCTAAGAGCACACAATCCGTTCCTATGAGGGAATAGTCCCCTACCGTAATTGGAGCTGACGATTGTCGACAACTGTTCAAGTCAATACTATGCGTCAAAATCTGTGATCGAAACCCTGCTAGTGTCGAAAAGGCGCCAATCGTCACCGTGTTCGTGCAATCGATAAGGTGGCGGTTCGTGATCGCAGAGTGCCGGCCGAGGATGAGCTCAGGTTTTCGATCAAGTTGGTGGGCAAAGTGCTTGTGAGGACCAAGAGGAAATCCCGTAATCCAATTTCCTTTCCCGATGGTCGCACCTTCCTTCAAGTGCAAGAGCCTTAAACCCTTACAGACAGTCAGCGTTCCAATTCGCGAGTCGCAGTCCATAATCAGTCGTTCAGGCATGACCCATGCGAAGCCGATGCGACTCTTAGCGTGAAGCTGGTAGCCAAACACCACAATCAATGCCTGCCGTCGAAGCGACCATGGCAATAACATGGAAATCAGATATAGACATTTTTTCATAGCCTGCGCTAACAACGATTGCTGATGACCTCCATATAAAGTGCGATGTATTCCGCAATCATTTTGTCAGGCCGAAAGCGTTCGGCATTCTGTAGTCCCGCGCACCTCGACGCGGTCCACTCCTGCGATTCACGCGCGAGCCGGACGATGTCAGCAGCAAAACCCTCTTCGTCATCTACGGCACGTGATAGAACGGCGTCCGACACAATCTCTCTGAAAGGGGGGCACCGGCTGCAAACAATCGGGC
>Ga0187875_10001147_pt1 | contig 20832 bp, 18 predicted proteins | sample June2016WEW_17_1_2_FD_132978 | JGI IMG/M metagenome (GOLD analysis project Ga0187875, IMG submission 132978) | Peatland microbial communities from SPRUCE experiment site at the Marcell Experimental Forest, Minnesota, USA - June2016WEW_17_10 | ecosystem: Environmental > Terrestrial > Soil >... | reverse complement strand
GCTATATTGTCTTTAGGCCACCCCTTGAACAAGGCAGTAAATGTTTTCCCGTTATTAATAAGTGAGAAGGGATTGTGAGACACAATCAAAAGCCTTGGATAGTTATTATTGGAATTCATCCTAGTAAAGCTCCTGGACTTAAATGGGTATTTTGTAGGTTCACCTTGCATGATGTGTCGAAAGTGAATGAAACCGTTCTTCCATCAAGCCAGATTTACAGCCCTGGTACGGACAGGTCTGCCCACCCGGCCCGGTATTACTCGATGAGGCAAAGTGCGACGTGTCTTCAACCACCAAACCAGGAGAATCCAGAAGGCCGCTGAGCTTGGTGCACCTCCAAATACTGGATTATTAGCTGGAACATAAACAAATATAGTAACCAGGATTGCTAGTAAAGCAGTCGCTATTGGATTCCTACACCAAAGGATATCCAGCCAAACCTTAGCAAATAAACGAGCAAGCAAAAACATTACAACGATAGTGCCTGGAAATGTAACATCAGAAGCAATCCAAGAATAAATGCTGTGCCATCGGCCGAAATAATCCCAGTTATTGAAGACGCTCACTCTTCCAGGATAACTTAATAAATATATATCAGCGTTAGGGTCGATTTTTTTATACCATGATGTTAAATAATAAGAATGACCAAGGCCATAACTCCATGTAAAAGGCTCATTCAGGCACAGCGACAGACCATAGTAGCCTTGGGTGAGATATGAACAGAAGGAAGCAACACCGCCGCGCATGCTTTTAGGTACAGCACTTAAGACAAAATTGGAATCATTGTAGCGAATTCCTATTGAGGAATCAGACCCCGTCAGGGATGGACTCCCAGACCGAGTCTGCATGCCAAGAGAGAAGAAGGCCAGAAAAGCATAGAAACCTAATATTGTTATACAAAGGATAATCAGCACACGGACAAGTTTAAATTTCGCAATAATGTCCGGCTTGCGTACTATGAGAAAGATGGGCACCAAAAAAAGGAAGTTTGCAAGCCCTGTATTGGTGCCTGATGCAACCCAGCCAAAAACATCGGCTACGGCCCAAAAAATAAGTAAAGCCCTTTTCCAGGGACTCAACAGCGTCCAGTAAGTTATACCTATAGGTAATAATAGATACAATAAAGGGCTAATCAATATCGTTGCATAAGTAATAATCCGGAGAGAATAATCCATTCCTCTCACAAGTGCTATTTGTGTGGTGTATGCCGCGCCTGGATCTGATAGGCCTAAGCGTATGTGAGAAACAATGCCGCTCACGTCAAAGAAGCTAACCCCAGTTCTACACATGAAGTTAGGTATAATCCATAAAATGTTTAATACAAGTGAAACATTAAATAACCTCTCCCAATTCAAACGGCCGGCGTAAATTGTGCATTTATGTGAATGATACAATGTGTAACCAAACCACATGGCCAATTGTGCGAGAATTAAGTATGTATAAAGGGTAAATGGATTACAAACAGGCCATGGCCAAGGGCCAATGGCAAACAGAACCACAGTAAATGTAAGATATGCCTGGACGCAAAGCATTGGAAACAAACGAATGATACGGGCTGGTTTGTGTGGAATGTTTACACATACAGGTAACTTTCGATGCAACATTTCTATTACTTTCATAAGTATCTGGCCTCGCGATTCATTATAAAAAATAACTTTTATATATTGGCCCATAGGAGACGCCAGATTCTCGAATAGGCCAGATAAAGTTAGGCACAATCCACAGCAATGTGACAAGTAAACTGAGAAGGATCAATGTATGGACCTTCCAACGCCCTTTATATCTAGTCTCTGACTTATTGGATGAATATTATAGCCTGGAAGTCATGCCAGAAAACGTTGTCCTGATAAATCTAGCTCCTGTTGCGATAGCGGAGATGGATAATCCTCGAAATAGAACCATTGCAGTAAGAAAAAGTACAGTTATTATTGTTGCCAGCTCGACAGTTGATACCAAAGCACTGAACCTGGAAGATTCCAGAGGTATCTGATGCGATAGCCAACGGCCGCAGAAGGCGCAGGCAGCTCCCAGCAAGAGTCCTTTTATGCCTCTGATCGTCCCGGTTACGGGTAATTGGGTATTTTTGTGAAGCAAGACAATAAATACTACAGAAGCAATGGCCCAGCTAGTGGCGGAGGAAATCACCGTTCCGATGGCCCCGATCCAGAGGACTAAAGTGACCTTTAAAATGAGATTCAGAATTAGACCAACAAGAATGTATATCGTCTCAAGCCATATGATGCCGATGCCTTTGCAGACAGAAGACCCGGTTCCCGTAACCAGAACAGCCACTGCAGTGCCTGCAACCAAAAAATAGAGCATGGTTCCGACCTCGGGAATCGATCTTCCAACCCACAGAATTATAAGGCGGTCATAAAGCGCCGAAATCAAAGCGATAGAGAGCCCAACAGTCAAAGCCAACACAGTCATTACATCGGTATAGAGTCGCTGCAGACCGGGCCAATCACTCCGGGAATGCATGGCTGCAGCCGCGGCAATCGTCGGTACATACACAAAACTACAAATAACAAGCAACACACTGCTAAGGCGTGCAGCGATGCTGAAATACCCGGTCAAGACAGGAGAGGCCGCCGACGATAGGACTATCTTGTCGGTCTGGTCCCGTAAAGCAATCGAAACGGCCCCCAGCAGCATAAAACCAGCATAAGACATGGTTCCTTGCAGGATAGCCTTCCGGGGTAGCAGGGGCACCAGGCTAAAAGAGCTAAAAATGTGTCTGGCGCGCGCGTATAACCCAACCCCATAAGTTATAAATCCTACCGCGAAGCCAATAAGCAGACTCCAAAACTCGAATCCCAAAAAGAGACAGGCGATCACGGCCAAGCTGTTGCAGGTCATCGAAGATGCGTGGATAAATGCAGATATTCCGGACTCTTGAAATCCCGCGATCAGAGCCGCTATTACCTCATTGACGCTCCCAAGGGTCATCAGACCGACAACGCAGGGCAGAACTATTGAGGCGGTACGGCGAAACTGTTCGGGGACCTGGAAGAGGTGGATGAGAAGATCACGGCCGACCCAGGCCAGCGGAGTAACAATGAAAAAACCGAGCAGTGAAAATAAGATACCCACGCCCAGATATTGTCGCACGCTATCGAGGTCGTCCGCTCCGTAAGCCCCGGAAATTTTCCACAACAAAGTTCCACTGATCGTGCTTTGGAATATATTGCTGATGGTGGAGACGGCAATGATTGATTCCCAAGTTCCGTACCCGACGACGTCGAGCCGATCCACAACAATCGGCACAGAAATCAGCGCAACTGTTATGGCAATGATCCTGCCTAGCAGTATGCCTGAGCTGTTCTTAAGGAGCGATCTACGCGACAAAACTTGTGAACGCTGAGGCTTTTCTCTCTCAGTCAACATATGATTTGCGCTCCAACAGCGGGTAGGCAGAGTCGCCCGATCTTATGGTAGATGTTGGCGCACCTGTCAGTCGTCTTCAAGCCATGCCCAAGGATATCGAAGACAGGCTTTCTCACATCTGGGTTCATGTGTAAGGGATACACGAGGTCTACCTCAGGATGCCTCGCGGCGATTTCCCTCAAACGTACTCTATATCGTACCCTTGATACTTCACGACGTAAGGCGGAGAACGGAACCATTCGTGGCGGGCCAGCAAGACTGCTTTCCTCAGGCGCCATCGAATCGCATTGATAATCCTTTAAGTCACGGGAACCCTGTCGTGCTTGCCACCCTACCCGCACATAGTTCACGAAACTTTTTCCGCAATCGGACGACCGTTGCACGACATCTGCCAATGATCCGCCCTGTCGTGTGGTCGGAAACATCAAGAAGGCTTGGAACAAGTACGGTTTGAGCCATTAGAAGCACATCCAGGGCCTTGGCTTTCTGGACAGTCTCCAGCGCCGATTCAATCACCCTCGTTGATCATTCGGCCTTCTTTGGCATGAGCACCCCTTTCCCGAGTAAAGGGCCCCATCTTACTTTAGTTTTATCTTCAATGCATCTCGGTTTAAGTCAGCCCTGGGGGATCGCTCGTTTTGTCTTCAGTTCTTCAGTCGAGTCATTGTAGCTCTTGTAGTACTTGTCATAATACCTGTAATAGGCGCCATACCCCAAATGGTCCTTCTTCACCATGGTCAGGATGGCTCCCAGGATTTGGGAGTTGCTCTGTGCAAGCATCTTAACGGCCAGTCTGGCGGCTTCCCGGGTGGTGCTGCAGTGCTTGAACGCGAGCACCACCCCGTCCGACATTACTGCCAGCGTCCGGGCATCCGCAAAGCCGATTACCGGCGGCGAGTCGATCACGATGTGCTGGAACTCCTGCCGAAGGCTGTCGAGCATTTTGGAGAAGGTCGCCGAGGAGATGAGGTCGTTGGGGTTTGGAGGGGTTGGGCCTGCCGGAATGAAATATAATTTCGGGACTTCTGTCGGTCTAATAATCTCTTCGAGTGCAGCGCTGCCGGTCAGGTGGTTAGTCAGGCCGCATCTGTTCGATACTTTGAATACCTTGTGCAGCCCGGGCTTCCTCAGATCGCAGTCGATGAGAAGGACCTTCCGCTCACCTCCGCTTAAACCTATGGCGATATTGGAAGCGCTGGTCGAATTGCCCTCCCGGGGATTGCAACTGGTAACCACGATTACCTGCGGCGGCGGCATAGAGGTCGAGAGCATGATAGCCGACCGGATATGAGATACTGCCTCGCCGATCTGGGACCTCGGCTGGAAATGGGTGATAGTTTCCAGGGCCGCAGAACCTGCCGGGACCGCACCGTTTTCAGCCATGGGAATCATCCCGAGGCTCGGAATATGGCCTATTTTCTCGACTTCCTCAACCGTCTTTATAGAGCTGTCCAAATATTCGAGGAAAAAGGCAATTCCAATGCCCATCAGGGAACCGAGGACCAGGGCAAGCCCAAGATACTTCCCAGGCTTGGGCTTATTATAGGGCTCGTAGGGCAATTCGGCAGTGGCGATGACGGATATGTTGCCGGGCACCACCGTAGCCGCTACGATGGCGTCCTTCATACGGCCAAGCAATCCTTCATAAAGGGCCTGATTGGTTTCCAGGTCCCTTTTCAGCATGTGGTAATTGACGAGGCCTTTCTCCATATCGACGGTCTTGGCTTTCGCTTCGTCGAATTCCTGCTGCAACAGTTTTTCGGCCTTCAGCGCCGTTTCATAATCCGCTTTCACGCTGGTTTCCAGGCGCCTGACCTCATTGTCGAGCCTATCGCGTACTTCATTCACATTGGCTACGCTTACCTTCTGATTACCGCTGCCTGTGGCCTGGCCCTGGAGAACGATGAGCCGTTCCCTCAATTTCTGGATCAAACGATTATTGGTTATCACCGGCGCGTCGGCGCCATTTTCCTCTATCTGCTTATAAAGAGCTTCTTTAGTCGCCCTGTCCGATTGGCATCTTGTCAAGTCGTCGGCGACCTGGACGTATTTCTGGAGGACCACGTTCATTTCGGCGGCCTCCATACCGAGGGAATCAGCTTTTTGTCCTTCGACGACAGCGTTTTGCTCCGATATCTCCAGTTTCTTGCCCTGGCGGACGAGTTCACCGTCCAGCCAGTCTCTCAACATCGCAAAAGACTGCTGCCGGGTATTCATGCAGAGCTTGAGATATTCCCCCTGAATTGCCTGGGGGACCTTTTGCGCAAGCTCTTTGTCCGTGGAGTGGAATATTACGTCAACCAGGTAAGAATTTCTGACGGGTACTATTGCGAGTTGAGCCAGAAGAGCTTTTGCATACTTTTGCCGGATAACTTCCGGAGGATCGTCCGGATTTTTCTTTATCATATTTTTATAGGAAGGGTGGTCCTTGAGATTTAGAGTGTCAATCAGCCCATAGGCCAGAGCGGGGGATTGCAGGATAGAGTACGCGGTGCCAAAAAACCTGTCACGGTCGCTGGAACCCATGTTTTGCCCGAGGGGGTCCATTTTGCTGTTACTGCTGATAAGAGCGGCGCCGTTATCCTGGGTGATCTGAAGGGTGACTTTCCCTTCCCAGACCGGGGTCATAAACAGGATTACGAGGATCGCAGCGATGATCATTCCACCCGCTACACACAGGACCCACCACTTGCGCCTTTTTAATACAAACCAATAATCGCGCAGATGGGCGCCCTCTTCATACTCCTCCGGATAACAGGTGAGAGTGCTCGAAAGCGGGGGCGCCGCATCAGCCGTTATGACATCAGTCCTGTTGTTCTCATTTCGCATTGTTCAAATCCTGTCTCATAGAAGAAAGGCTCACATTTTCCATCCCGCGGCATGGCGGAAGACCTGTGCGCAACTGCCGACTGGAACGTGGGGCTAATCCCAAGGCTCCCCGGCATGAAGAACTTGAGTGGTATATCGCAAAGAACCGCTCACTTTAGGTGCTATGCTACAGGCCCATCCTGACACCCGTCGGAGAGCCATCCGGCAATAAACTCTCATCCGGTTCCGGTGACCCGTTCGAAGGCTCATCTTTCAATCCAGCGCTGCATGCTTCCGGGTTATACTCCGGGATTATCTCCTTCAGTTTGCGCTTTACAGCGCCGGTTTCTTGTGAGCCGGCGATCCGGAGGAGGTCCTGAATCTGCTGGTTCAAATATTGGCGGAAATTCTCCTGCCTCTCCGCTTTGCCCATGACCCCCTTAGACCTGACCACCATGATTCTCTCATTCTTGGTTCTGACAGCGTATTCCCCCTGTGTAATCAGCTCTTCAGAGAGCTTCTCGCCGGGCCGGAGGCCGATGAATTTGATCTCGATTTCCGTTCCCGGTTCTTTACCCGAAAGCCGAATCAGGTCCCGCGCCATTTCTGTGATTTTTACCGGAGCACCCATCTCCAATATGAAGATATCTCCCTCCTCAGCAAGTGCTCCGGCCTGGATGATTAATTGAGCAGCCTCAGGGATGGTCATGAAATATCGTGTGATTTCCGGATGAGTTACTGTAACCGGGCCGCCAAGCTCTATTTGACGGCGAAAGAGGGGGACCACCGAGCCGGATGACCCCACGACATTTCCGAATCGAACAGCTTTAAATTGGGTGCCCTGTCCTCGAAGCGATTGCATTATCAACTCGGCAAGCCGCTTGCAGGCTCCCATCACGCTGGCGGGCCGCACTGCTTTATCCGTCGAGACCAGTACGAAATGGCGCACTCCGAATTCAACAGCCGATTCCATGACCACCTGGCTGCCCAGCACGTTGTTATAAATGGCAGCCCGGCAGTTTTGTTCAAGCATCGGGACATGCTTATAAGCTGCGGCATGAAAAACAACTTGCGGACGAAACCGGGAGAAAACTCCCCTGGTCAATTCCCTTCGCTGAATTGAGCCCAGGACTAACTCGCAGTTATGGTAGTTAAGATCGCGGAGGTCCATCTGGATATAAAAAAGGTTTGCTTCACATATGTCGAACAACACAAGCTTTGCAGGGCTGAAGCGAACCAACTGTCGGCAAAGTTCCGAACCGATCGAACCACCAGCCCCGGTTACGAGGATTGTCTGTCCCATCAAGTAATTCTGGATACCGGTCATATCCAACTGAAAGGGTTGGCGCCGCAGCAAGTCCGCATAATTAACATCGCGCATTGCCGTGATGCTGACTTTGCCGTCCATGATCTCGGCGATCCCTGGCAAAGTCTTGTAGGAGACACCACAACCCTTACATGCCTCAATGATCCGGCGAAGCTCGGTCCCGCTTGCGGAAGGAATAGATATCAAGACCTGGCTGACATTAAATTTGTGAATCACTTCCGGCAGCAGCGAGATACCTCCGTATACCCGCGTGCCATGAATCGTCCGGCCCCACTTGGATGGATCGTCATCAAGAAAGCCAACGACACATAAGCTCAGATTGCGGCTTTGAAGAATCTCCCTGACTATTTTTTCACCACCAGACCCGGCTCCGATCACTATGACACGGCGCTCTTCTTTCAAGGTGGTCCTTACAGCCCGGAGGCCAAAGGCAGTGAACCCTTTATGTTTCATCCTGGCAACATAGAGAGAACGAGCAAAAATCCTGGCGCCGCCGGCCATCAGGAACATCAGGACTGCGTTCAAAATGAGAATCGTCCGTGGGAAACCTTCGAATCTGAGAAGAAACACATATGTGTAGTTCAGAAGCATCGAGATCAGACAAGCCTCGGCAAGACGCCAGAAATCAACCACGCTGGTGTAGCGCCACATCCCCCGGTATAATCCAAATATGTAAAATAAAACCAGGTCCGCAGGGACAATGAAGGAAACTACCATTGCCATTTGACGCATATATTCATGAGTAATTCGAAACTCAAACCGCAAAGAATAAGCTCCGGCGCAGGCCATCGCAAAGATGACTGAATCACAGAGCATCATGAGGTAAAATTGTGGGTTCTTGAATTGTCTGATCATAAGCCCGCAGAAGGCCCCGCAGCTCCAAAGCTAAAGATGGGGTTTCGATATAGCTCCGCCAACTCGATTACATGGGAGATTTGAGCGAGATGGTGAAGTGAAAATGAACATTCGGATGCCGCTTTAGCCAGAGATCCCGCTTGGGTTTGTGGGTGTTTAGGCTGTCCAGGATAACGTGAATCTCCTTTCCGGGATGGTCGAGGTTATCGAATGTGAAACGTGGTGCTCGCCCTCCAGGATGAAATCCCCCGTACGGATTTTGGACTCAACGTTAATCTCCGGGATGGACGTACGATAAGGGCCAGGGCGTGGCGAAAAACGAGTTCGAGGGGCAGCGAAGTGACTCCGTAAGTCATCGGAGCAGAGGCTCGCTGGAGCACAAATCGATCTGGAAGTGATATACAATTTTGGCCAAGGCATGCAGCAGGACCGTGGAGACGCAGTAAAGTTCTACCGTAGGGAGGCGGAACAGGAAGACATTGGGGCACAATATGGCTCTGAATAAATCTTGATGATATCAGGGTACCCGTTACCAGTTCATCCCTTGGCTTTTCAAGAAGTTCTTTGCAGCTTGATTGTCAAATTTTGCCGCTGTTTTAAGGTCCTCAATAGCCTGCGTGCGATTGCCAAGTTTGGCATAAGCAACACTGCGGTAATAATATGCCTCTGCATGTTTAGGATTGATCTCGATGGCCGTGTCAAAATCCGAAATCGCCTGCCTATAGTTGCCAAGTTTGCAATAGGTAACACCCCGGTTGTAATAGGCATCAGCATTAAAATCAATTTGGGAGAGGGATTCAATCCGCAACTCCGTAAGTCCAATGCCTAGACTCCGCTGATCGGCACGCAGCCCTAACTCCTTTGGCGAGCAGGGTGTCGGAACATCAATCTTTATGATTTTAGATCTTTGGGGGTTGCTAAATTCGAGCACTCTCTCCCCTGGTGAAGCTGCCAATGTAAATCTGACGTCGCTATCCCCAGCGTGGGCCACAAACTTTTTCCCAACATTTGGACCAAAAGCGCGTGCGACGAGATGAACAGCGAATTTTTCCGGAAGAGCTTTAGAAAATTCCAGAGTCACAACATCACCTGAAGACCATGTCCCCCACGGCTCAGCGGAAAACAAGCCTCGTGCGCTCGCAATAACGCCAAGCCATAAAGATTTTGTGAAGTCTACGGTGGTTGTGCAAGTCGCACGTGCGAGTGTAAAACCACCCATTGGCAGTTGGTAGCACACATTCTCAGGCAATGAATGGTCTCCGATAACTAAAATCCATTCTTTACCAACTGGGAGCCTAGACAAATCATAGGCAGCTCCCTGGGGAACCTCCTCAAAAGATGCCGTGGGGTTATCAAGGTAAAACATTGATCGCCACAAGCCGTAGTAATCTGAGCCGACAATTACAAGCCTGGAAAGTTCCTCCTTCGACAGCAACTGTTTTGTAATAATCCCCACCCTGTCAAAACCGCTCGGCACACGACGCGCCCCGAGTTCTTCATTAACATCGTAAGTTGAAAAACCCACCGCAAGCGGCACGAGCAGACAGAGGAAAATTTTAGCCCCGGCCTTGGCTGAATATACCCATAAAGCAAGGGCAAAGAAGGATATCCCACTCAGGACATAGAAGACAATCGAGTTAAAAGTAAAACCGTGTAATTCTGGGCAATCGGTAAGGTTCGGCGTATAGGGAGCCAAGAATGTATAAACGGCGTACAAAATCGCTGCTCCAATTGGAAAAGCAACAATCACCCTCCGTTTGAGCATGTTAGTAGATTTCTCTAAAGATAATTGAGAAGCGGCGATAACGAGCAGCAAAGGAAGCACACAATTATAGTAGCGCATATGAAGACGCGCAACCGATTCGTCTCTTAGGCCGAAACCATAGGCATTAACGAGACTCACAACCAAAATAAAGGTAATTAAAACCAAAAGTGTATAAACAGCAACCCTATGGCCGGATCTCGTTTCCTCTTTAGAGAGTAGGGAGTCAAATGAAGCTTTGATTGCAAAAGCGATCGGCGCCCCAAACATTAAGCAGATTGCCAGAATATGACCTTTGGCATTTTCAATGGATAACGAAAGACGCTCGAAGTAGGGCCCCAATTTGGATATTGTTCCGCTCGCAACTGAAGAGTGAACTGAGCCGGAATTGGATATTGTTTCGCTGACTGGACCGTGAACTGGGCCGAAATTGGATATTGTTTCGATAACCGAACCGTGAACTGAGCCTAAAATGGTCAGCCCGGCTTTACCTGCAAGAAAATAACCAATTGAAAATTTTGCCGCAAATGCAAAGGCAACAAAAATAATCGCGTTTCGTATTGCCTGCACCACCCATTTACCTTCTTCTTTTCTACTGACAAACAAAATATAGACTACGATTGCCGGCAAAAAAAACAGGGCGCGCGACTTAACCAGTGCACAAAGACCTAATAGTATTCCGGCAAAACACCATGATCTTAAATCATGTGTGTTATCTAACCGCAAGATAAACCATGTGAGGAGCCAGAACGATAAAAAATAGAGTGCCTCTGGCATGTAGTAAGTTGTATAAATATTAATTGGTCCCAAAACGGCCAGCAATGCAACAATTGATGCCATCAGCCTGGTGGAGACTTGTCTAGTGGTTAGATAAATAAATGGCATGGTAGCAACAAAAAATGCGGTGTTTAGTATGACTGCACAATTGTGAGATCCGTTGCTACAAATGTTGGTTGAACGATAAATAGCTAGATATACGTAACTAGGGATCGTTGAATCCTCGAACGGTAACAGTCTGGAAAATACGCTATAACAATACTCATCTGGAAAAACACTAGGATAAATGTCACTATTTCTAAATACAAAAGCGAAAAACAATACGATCCCTGCAAAATAAAGCCAATTACTTTTAAGTACTGTACCCACGTTTGAGTTTTCGGCCATACGCAACCCTCATCGCTACTGTGGTTTCGAAACAACGTATATCATGTCACAAGTAACATCTTGATGACATCATTAAATATGATCACATCATACTTTTCACCGTCATTAAGTGCATAGGGAAAGTAACCCATGCGAACCGGTAGACCACCATGCCAAGCGGCTTCAAAGATATTCCTGTCCGGTTCTAAGCCAAAAACCTCAAAATCATTTTTCGCAGTATCAAGGATACCATCCGTGAGCACAACCTACGTCAAGAAAACGCCCTCCATTAGGTTTTAGCGATTTGATGGTTGACAATAGTTTTTTGAAATTGCTTACGCGCAGCTCCTGCAGCCCTGTTTCGCAAGCGTTTTCGTCAATCGATTGGTGGGCTGAGAACAAATTTATTGTTGGCTGCAAATCTGCTTTTTCATAACCACAACGCCCACACAACAAATGCCATGGCTGATATCCGGCAGATAATTCACTCAGGCATAGAGGCCAAATGTCATTAGATATAACCAAGGCCCTATTGTTACACCGATACCCATACGTCAATTGCTATCAAGGAGGGTCCTGCGAAAGTATTCCAATTTATGCTCTCTCCAGGCAGGAAATGGGCAAGTATCGGAACGACAAAAAAAGCTAAAGCTCCAAAAGGATACGCAACCTGCAATGGAGTGGCTTTGAGCACAAACCGGGATGAGTTGGCCAAAGCCTGTGGGAAGTGCCTTATGGCTACCCGCATGGGCAGCGTTTGAGAGATCAAAGAACAAGTACTTACCAGGCCCGACCGATTTAGAACGATTGCCGAAAACCTCCAGGCCAAGGAAGTGACCGTAGCAGATGGAGAGTTGCGGCGCCGGTATATCCTCTGCTTCAATCTCCGTGAGGCTCAAAGGGAGCGAAGCCATCGGGAACAAGTTGTTAAAGAACTTGAAGAAGAGCTCGAAAACCATCCGGATCATCAGGCCACTGCCAGATGGGCCATAGATCTTCTGGCATCCGGCAGCTACAAACGCTGCCTTGCAATCGATAAGCAGGATCGCATCCAACTCGACCAAGAGGCCGTCGAGCAGGCTTCAAAGTACGATGGGAAATGGGTTCTCCAGGCCAATGACGATACCATCACCGTAGAAGATGCAGCCGCGGGTTATAAGGGACTCCTTGTGATCGGGCGCACCTTCAGAACTCTCAAGAGCACCCGGATCAAGATGGAGCCGATGTATCACTGGCTGCCCAAACGCATCGAAGCACACGTGAAGCTCTGTGTGTTCTGCTTGCTCATCGAAAGAGTCGCCGACTAAAATGCAAGCAGTCCTGGCCGCATATCCGAAGGGTCCTTTTCACGCTCCAGGCAACCGAGTTTCACACTCCAAAAAATCAATTCTTTCAGCGCAACGAGCCCACTTCAGATCTCGTCATAACACTAAAATCTCTTGAGATTTCAATGCCTAAGACCGTTCTGGACATCAACACGGCGCCATAGAAAACGTAGGCACACGACGAATTCAACCCATTCCCGTAAGATCCTGGAATTATGGCCTTTTTATGACTGTGTTTGCCTACCCCGCAAAAACCCAGGTCTAAATAATATCAAAAAAATAAATCTCAAACGCGCCCGCCAGGCAGGCAAATGTGATACCGCTCCACACGCCATCGTCCGGGCTTGTCTAAGTCCTGCTGAGCACGTAAAGGGAGACTTTTCCTAAAGCTCCGCCAACTCGATTACATCGAACAGCGGAGGGAGTGATCCAATCAGCCACAACACGCTCCGGCGAGAAATGAAGAAAAACTGAGGGCCTTCGTGGGAACATGCGCCTGACAAGCGGGAAGTGCTTATATAGATGCTTCTGATTGATGAGACCGATTCTTATTATGGGAGTATTAAAAAGTCAAGAGGTAAAGAGGGGGGTAGAAATAGGCAGCCATTATCAGTTCAGAAGAAAAACCCTTGTTAATTCGCCACATAGTTTTTCGTGTCGTCGCTGCAGGATTTTCGAATTTTGAAGGCAAGTTATTGATTTCATACGGTCTGCTTTAGCATTTTGGACCGAAACTGATAATCTCCGGGTGTCGCTATAATAGCCCTCAAGCTGACACGCGCCACACTAATTGTTAATTCATTGTCCAGTTATTGAAACAGACCAGGATTTCCAATCAATGGAAGCCAAAATCATAGACGAGAAAAAACTCGCCACGCGTATCGCCTCTGTGCTGAAGGTTGACAGACTCCACCATTTTGAGACCTTCACGGTCGAACGGCTAAAGCAGATAACGATCGAGGGCAAAATTCATCTTTCCAGCCCTAATGATTTTAACGACCCTTGGGATTGTCGCCCTTGCTTCAATATGGCGACGTTGGATGATCCGGAAATCTACGAGCATCACGCAAAATGGTCCGATACTATCAGCCGTAGACATAATCCAAATGTTACTGAAGAAGAACAAGTCCGGCTCGCGACGAGGTTGCATGGAGATCGGCCTTCCCTCGTATGGCAGACTTATACCTAAATCGAGCGATTCATGACAAAAATAAATCCCACCCAAGGGGTTAAGTTTTTGGTATTGTGGAGAAAACGTCGGCCACGACGGATTCCACAATGTCAACCCGATGGGTGGGAGGTTTACGTGAAGGATTCTATCACAAGTAATAAGAGTACCAAATACACTATTGATGATGTGGCGCCTACAAGTGAAGCATTGAGCGGCCGCGGCGGGCTGAGCCTGTTTGTACGGTATCTGACGGGGATCGCTTTGTTTGCGCACCTTGACAGACTCTTCGGCTCCCTTCGAAAAAGCAGCAAAGGGGAGTCCATCAGCGAGATTTTCAAACAAATCTTTTGTTTTTTTGTGGATGGAACGAGTCGCCACCTCGTCTACTTCGACCAGTTGAGCGAAGACACCGGTTACGCCCAAACCATTGAGACGCCAACCGATGCGATGCTCTCCTCCCATGCCGTGAAAAGATTCTTCGGTTCTTTTTGGTGGCCCAGAATCTATCTTTTCCGCCGTCTTCTCCAAAAGCTCTTTATCTGGAGGCTCAAATTGGAGAAACCCGAGGCCGTTGTGCTCGGCATAGACGTCATGGTCATGGACAATGACGAGGCTCCAAAACAGCACGGTGCAAGGCCGACCTACAAGAGGGTCAAAGGCTTTGCACCCCTGCAGATGACCTGGGGTCGTTTCATAATCGATGCCGTGTTTCGCTCCGGGGACAAGCACAGTAATCACTCGGATACAGTCCAGAAAATGGTCGAACATGTTGTGCGCCAGATCCGAAAACATTACAGAGCAGACATCCCAGTGGTGATTCGTTGCGACAGCGGCTTTTTCGATCAGAAGGTCTTCAATTGCTTCGAAGCCCTCGGTATTGGGTACATCTGTGCGGGGAGATTGGTTTCGGACTTGAAAGGCTTTGCGGAAACGGTACCTCAGGATGGATGGAAGATATACCAGGAGAAGCGCACCGTCTGGGAATATGTCGAATTCGGAGACAGAAGAGGCGAATGGAAAAGATTTCGCCGGGGCGATCTACTGCCGCAAAGCAAGTGAAAATCAGCAGCTTCTCTGTGACTTAGCCCGCTCGCATACCGGCTTCTATACAAACCTTGGGCGGGGGGAAGCAATCGATGAGAGGCTGCGAGCTTGTGGCCTGGGTTATCTCATGGAGACGAAGAGAATCATCCAAGACTACCACAGCAGAGGACGAGATGAGCTTGTCCACAGAGCCTTGAAGGATTTTGCCGCCCATGAACTCCCCTTCAAGCGCTTTGCCCAGAATGCCGCCTTCTATCATACGATGCTTCTTGCCTTCTTCCTATACGAGGCTTTCAAAGAGGATGTCGGTGCATCCGTTCTTGCTCCCATTGCCTATCCGACAACTTTCCGCAGAAAAATCATCGACATAGCGGCAAAGATCGTCCGTCATGCCGGACGAGTGACAATAAAAGTCCCGGAAGCCATCTGGAAGCACCTTCGTTTTGATGAACTTTGGAAAAGGAGCGCTCAGCCTCTGATATTTGTATGGGTGTAAATGACACTCTGCGATTTTTAAGAATCGCTCAATTTAGGTACAACCCTGCAGAAGGTGAACTTATTGCCGTCATTTGTCAACCTGACGCGAAAAAACAGCCGGTGTTTATAGAATACAAAATCCCGGAAGCCACCCCTATCGATGAAGCTGCAGCTTCTTTCGTCCCTCCGGAGGCCGTGGCAGCAGCGGGTAGTTCCTTCCACGGCTGGCTTGCCTTGTTGCCTTTGACCTCTGTTATCCCATTCATCCCGACAGGACCAAATCCTCCACCGGATCCGCCCCCTCCCTCCTCTACACCCGTTCCTGAGCCTTCCAGCTTGTTTCTGTTAGTAAGCGGAATGGCCGGCATCCTGATATCCAGGACAGTCGGAAAACGTATCAAAAAACTTCGCCGCCAACTGCAAAAAGGTGGTCTTTGGCGGAAGTCATCCGCTTTGGGCGTTCGCGGGAGGCCTTCCGGAGTCGTTCCCTGACGGATTCATATCAGTTCCCGGTTCCGGGTATCTGTGTTTCTAATCTTTGTTTCCGCTGGTCATTGCGAAACTACCTTTCGCAGAAATCCTTGAATCGAAGAAAATCTTCATAGCTCATGCCCGGCATAGACATGCCGCAGTTGGGTTTATACTCACCGTGGTAATCTGAGCCGGCAGTTTTCCAAAGGCAGCAGCGCAGTGCCAAGTTTTCAAAATACTCGGTTTGCTCCCGGGCATGGTTGGGGTAATATGTTTCTATTCCCGAGAGTCCCAAATCCACCAAAAAAAAGAAAAGTTCTTCAAAATCCTTGACGCTCGTTCCGCCAGCTATAGTATAGGTCGAGAACATCCCCGGATGAGCCAACACGGCCTTTCCTCCGGCGGACTTAATAAGCCCCATGGCCTCTTCCACTGAAAGATAAAGACCCTGTAAAACGGGATTTTCAAAAGTGTAGCGGTTATCAAATGCAAACCTCTTGAAATCACCTTTCTCGATGCCAAGATAACCTTCCAAAAACCTTATGGTCGGCAAGGCAAAATTGATTGGCCCCAGTTGGCCAGTCTTTTTCTTAATCGTTTCTCGGGAAAAATTGACCGAGTAGCGCACGACAAGTCTTTTCATTATCTCATCATACACTCCATCGTGAACTTCCCAATTTTTCCGAAGACTTTCTCGAAGAACTAATTCTTTGCGGGTAATATCAATCCCGTAAGCCAGGAAGTGAACGTAACTGCGGTTTTGCCAGTGCGCCGATACTTCCATGGAAGGGATGGTCTTGAGGTCAAATTTTTTCGCCTCCGCTTGGAACTCCTCAATACCATGGTAGAGATCATGATCTGTTAGACAAACCGCCGACAAACCTTCCTGCACGGCTTTCCTGATCAATACTGAAGGTCTATCTTTTCCATCCGAAACGCAAGAATGAACATGCATACCAACATTCTTCATTTTTCATTGGCCTCTTTCGGGCCGCCCGAATTGCCGCCGTCAGCCACCACCATACTGAAACCTTTCCCTGCCCCAGCGCTTGAGTTGTTGCCTGCCGTGCCAACATCTGAATTATTCGGCATTCGTACCATACCTGCCCCCAAGTTCAATCATAAATCTTCCTCCCCATTCATTGCGGTCCGCAGAACGTTGGAGTACTTGAATGGCACTACCTTCCTCGGCGGTAGTGTAATGGGCTTCCCAGTCTGGGGATTCCTCCCTATACGCAGATGTCTTTCCTTCATCGATACAGTTTGGGCACTTCGCCCCATTTTCCCCCGCCTGACATCCACGCTCGGATGTTTTGGAAAAATCAGCCGTGGGTGATTATCACTTTGGCATGGCAGATAGTTGCACGATTGCAATCGTTGCAAGCAGATGCAATCCTGCCACGCCCAAGTGTGGGCCGGGAGTAACCGGGGAAAATATTACCGCATGTAGACAAAACACCTTGCCCACATGTCTCTAAGGCAAAATCAAATGAATTACCCGACTACATCCAATCAGAAAGGAATGAGGAGTTGAAAATGAAACTGCTGGTTTTTAGTATCTGCCTGGCCCTTTTGTCCGTCTTCACAGCCGTTGATGTAAGCGCCCACCCTCCTTGCGAAAAGGTCTGGGTTGACGGCCACTACAACAAACACGGCAAATGGATTGAGGCTCACTGGAAAAAGCAGCACTGGGTCCCAGGTCATAATAACAGCCATGGCGAATGGGTCCCGGGGCACTGTCGCTAATTTTACTTCAGATCTTTAGTTTTCTTTCCGACAATATCACTGGAGCTCTTTCCCTCCTTAGAGAGCCGTGAGCGGGGCCAATTGTGGCGCCTTCCTTCTCGGCTCTCACCATTTTAGCGGGTTCATCACCAGGCCTCCCGCGAACGCCCAACGCGACAAGTCTACCTGGCGCGTTGGGCGTTCGCGGGAGGCCTGGTGTCCCATGACATACTTCCCTTCAACAACAGGGTCAGGTTGTTTTTTCTATTTTTTCCAGTTTAATGACGACGCGGCGATTTTGCGCCTGGTTTTCCGGTATTGCCTTGCCGTTTGCGTCGCGGTTGGACGCCTTCGGAAAAGTATCGGCATAACCGGCCGCGCGAAGTTTTTGCGCAGGAATCCCTTCATCCAGAAAGAAACGCACCACCGCAGCGGCCCGTGCAGTCGATAGCTCCCAATTGGACGGAAACAACGCAGTGTTGATCGGCGCATCGTCGGTATGGCCTTCAACGGTGACCTGATAGTCATTGAATTTTTCCGATTTCAGGTTTCCGGCCACCTCGTGCAATATCACCTTTCCTGCCGGGTTCAGTATGGCCGAACCACTGTCGAAAAACGCAGCGCTGCTTATCTCGAGTGAGGTAATTCTGTCGCCTTTTTGCTCGAAGTTCGCCGCACCCTGAGATTTGAGGTTATCGACAATCTCGGGCAGAGAGGCCGGTGGGGAGATTTGCTCGGTCGTTTTATCAGCAGCAGCTTCGACCGCGGGTTCGGGGGGGTCGGACTTTTCAGTTTTTTCTGCCTTAACGGGATCGGACAATTCAGGCTTTATAATCTCATCAAGACCGGGGAGAGACCGATGGACCTCGATCGTCTTTGGCTCCTGCGCCGGAAGTTCCACCTTTTGCGCCACGTGAACTTTCGGTGTATTTTTCTTTTGAGAAATCGAAGCCGACACAAACAGGACACAAAAGCATAACAACAATGTAATCATGTCCGCGTAAGTCATGAGCCAGTCATCGGCGTGGCTGACCCTCTTTTGTTTCCTTTGCCGGCGGTACATCATGGGTTCACAGCCTTTAAGAGTTTTTAGTTTTTAGTTTTGAGTTTTGAGTTAACTAAAAACTAACAACTGATAACTCATAACTCCCAGGGGTGGCCGCCCGGGACAACTAATCAAGCTGTGCATACGGCAAATTTTTAAAAATTTGGGTATGCTCCCCAAAAACATTGTAATAATCGTGATTCTCCGGGCGCAGGAAACTATTCAGACGATCCTGAATGCACATAGGCGATTTGTTGTTGACCAGCATCACCATGCCCTCTGTGATCAACTGGTTGCGAAAACGGCTCTTTTCGACCTCCTGACTCAACTTGGACGCCGCAGGCACATAGACCATCCGCGCCGATACCACACCGTACAGTGTTGAGAGAAACGCTACGGCGAGGTTTGATCCTATGCCCGTCATATCGCTGTCAAGGTGGCACAGCATGGTCACCATGCCCACCAGCGTGCCAACCATGCCAAAAGCCGGCGCATGGCTCGCCATGGCTGTCAATATGTCAACTGGTATGCTGTCTCGCTCATAACAGGCATCTGCCGCCGTTTCCATCATCGAACGCACTTCCTCGGGCGTGTATTCGCTGACCACCATATTGAGCCCATATCTGACAAAGTTATCGTCGATCTTGCTTTTTCCGATGCTGGCCTCCAGCGCACGCATTCCCTTTTCTTTCACCATACGCCCCCATTTCATAATGTTCATCGTATCGCGATGAAGGTCTTCGTGCGTTATGGGCGACTCTTTGAGCATACTCGAAATCGCGCGCAGCGCCTTGTGCACATCGCTTGCCTGAAAACTCATGAAAGCGACGGCCATCACGCCGCCTACCACGATCATCAACCCTTCAAGGCTGAAAAAGGCCAGAAAACCGTGTGCGCTCATTACAATCGACCCCAAAACCAGCAACAAACCAAAAGCCGCTCCCATCACCGGAGCCCGCGCATAAAGAGATGGTCCCGTTACTTTGCGCATTCCTTAACCTCTGTGAGAAAAGGGTTTTGCACCTCATTTCGGATGTAATATCTCCTGCGAATAGAGCAAAAGACATGCCAAAGGGTGCAACACCCCAACGCGCTGATATATAATAAAATCAGCCGGACTCCGGCCCCCGGATTAGTCACTTCCGGGGCAGGCTTCGCCGGGGTGAGGTTTATTCAGGTTTTTCCCTCAGGGTGGCAAATTCACTCATTTTTCATCACCCTGCCAGGTCAATTGTTCCGTCCTCTGGCCTGACATCACGGTCTTAACACCGGCAAAATTTGCCTTCATCTTTAGATTCGAAGGGAAGTCTTTTCTTCGTATGGAGTGAAAGAAAAATGAAATTAAGGGCCCAGCGGCTCGCTGCTCACCTTGAACCCGCTCTTCTTTCTTGCTTTATTTTGTGAAAATCAGCATTATTTTACCTTCTGAAAAGGAGGACTTCCATGAGCCCCAGACAACAGGTCAATGCAATGGAATGGGTAAAGTATGCAATCGCCTTTTATAAATCTTCGGGTAAAAGGATTGCTTTGGCGGCGTTCACAGATCCCCACGGGATGTTTGTTCAAGATGAGCTGTATATCTACGTCCTGAATTCCAAGGGGACTATGCTGGCCCATGGGATAAATGAAAAATTCGTGGGCGAGGATTTCATAGAACTCATGGACTCAAACGGGAAGAAATTTATCCGGGAGATCGTCGAAACCGCTAATGCCGAGGGCAGTGGCTGGGTTAACTACAATTGGTATCATCCGGTCAGCAGGGAATGGCTTCCCAAGGCCGCTTATTTTGAGAAAGTCGATGACTTGATCATTGTCAGCGCCGTCTACAAGCAATAGGCCGGAAGCCGGATAAGTGTCCCCAGCATTCAGGTATCCGGGTGCAACACCGACTCGCACATTCCCGGGCAAGAGGCCGGTCGTTCGAATCCTCGTGCCCCGGCCATTCTCTTTCAGACATTACCATGAGCTGTTTGGCGGCAGGGTTCTGTATCTCCCTTTTTTGCAAACGGAGCTTTGCATGAAGAATTTATCGACCCTTGGGCTTGTCGTTTGGTTTTTTCTAGTTCCCGCCGGTTGTGCACATGCTCCCGATATTCCCGGCAGCATGCCTGAACATCAGGAGACTGCTACGGCGCAAACAAATGGAACGCCGGCAGTGGAAGTTTCAGAGACGGCCTTCGATTTCGGAGAAGTAACGGAAGGAAACGACTACGTTCATGCTTTCAAGATCAGGAATACAGGAACGGGGGTTTTGGTGATAAAAAAAATCATCCCTGGGTGAGGAAGCTCGGT
>Ga0187875_10001145_pt1 | contig 20838 bp, 19 predicted proteins | sample June2016WEW_17_1_2_FD_132978 | JGI IMG/M metagenome (GOLD analysis project Ga0187875, IMG submission 132978) | Peatland microbial communities from SPRUCE experiment site at the Marcell Experimental Forest, Minnesota, USA - June2016WEW_17_10 | ecosystem: Environmental > Terrestrial > Soil >... | reverse complement strand
GATGAATGGGGCCGAAGGGATCGTGGCCCTGCACCATCGTGACCTTCCCGGTGAGCAACCATTATTCACCCTTGCCATGAAGGATGTTCAGACTGTGCAGTTTCGCATCCTGGGGGCGAACGCCGCGCGGTTGGTCAAGGGAGAGCCTCTGGTTTTTCAGGATGAACTGCCGTCAGCCGGGGAAGTGAACCACTCTGAGGACTTCTTTTATAATGATCCCAATGAATTAGTGGACCTGATCGTTCGGGTGGTTTTGGAACTATTAGCGAAAGAATAAGGGAAACCCATGGAAAAGGGAAGCCTGGGATTGATAGAGACGTGGGGATACGTACCGGCCATTGAGGCTGCGGACGCTGGATCCAAGGCGGCAAATGTCACCCTGCTCGGTTACGAGGAAGTGCGGGCAGGCCTGGTTACGGTGAAGTTTGTCGGCGATGTCGCGGCGGTAAGAGCTGCTGTCACTGCAGGTTCGGCTGCGGCCCGAAAGGTCGGAAAAGTGGTGTCGGTCCATGTGATTCCCCGGCCTGATCGTAAATTGCGTATTACTCCGGGCGGTCCGCCAACTCCTGGCGAAAAACGACCCGATCCACCACCTCCATCACCACCCGGTGAAGAAGGTGCCGAACCAACTCCGATTCCATCAGAGCCAGCCGAGGGACCGGAAGATGAATTGCCTCCAGGGCCTCCGACAACTCCAGTCAAGGGGAAGGCTAGAGGGGGAAAAATAAAAAAGAAGCATTAATCCATGATTTTGAGATCGCAGGGTTCAGCTTTCACGGATTGGTATTGCGTTTCCGGTGGAGCGCTTCCGTAATAACGTTACCATATAAGCAAATTAGCTGAGTTGACGTGCCAAGGAGAGTGTCATGGTAGTAGAGCTTCGTGTCTATGTTTACCTGGATCGATTACAGCCTCAGTTCACAGCCTACCTGGGAGCAAACGCGAGAGGCTACCTCCCTGTGGTGGGGATGGCCGCAGTTCTGATGGAGATCGCTCCGGGAGTGCTCATTAACCAGGTAACGGATGCAGCTCTCAAAGCAGCCAATGTCCGACCGGGTCTGATGGTTGTCGAGCGCCATTTCGGAGTGCTGGAATTTCATTCGAAAGCGCAAGCCGATGTTAAATACGCAGGAGAGGCCGCTTTGAGGTCTCTGGGAATGAAGCTCGAAGATAGGATGAAACCCCAGATCCTGAATTCGAAAATCATTCATAAAGTCAACGACTATCATGCCCAGATGATCAATGTCTCTCGCCTGTGTTCCATGCTTCTCGCAGGTCAGGACATGTACTATCTGGAAGTTCAACCTGCCGGCTACATTATTCTGGCTGCCAATGAGGCGGAGAAAAACGCTAACGTCACTCTGGTCGAGTGTAGAACATTCGGTGCGGTAGGCCGCCTCTATCTCAGTGGTAAGGAATCAGATGTGGCCCGCGCAGCAGGTGCGGCCGAGACCGCTATTTCGAGGTTAACAGGATCAGAGAGCTCCGCCTAGCTGAAAAAAACAACAGAGAGGATGCCGTGGCGATCAAACCATCTTGCAATCAACTGTTAAATGCCTTCGAGGCTTCTCTTGTGTTAAACGGGGGCGGACATCGCAGGACCCCCCTATTTACCGGCGTTGATCTGGGAACGGCTTATACCGTAACGGCGGTTGTAGACAGCGAGGGAATCCCCGTGGCTGGAGCATTGACCCGGAGCCGGTCCAGCATCAGGGATGGTTTGGTTCTCGATTACATGGGTGCTGTCACCATCCTTCGCGAACAGGTCAGGATGCTCCGCGCTGCAGGCTTTCCCATTCGGAACGCAGCCGCTGCCTATCCACCGGGTACTACGGGCCGAAACGCAAAGGCCTTTGCACATGTTCTCCAAGGTTCGGATTTGGAAGTCACGGGGCTTATAGATGAACCCAGCGCTGCCGCACAAGTGCTCGGCATATCCGAGGGAGCCGTAGTGGACATCGGCGGCGGCACTACTGGAATTTCGGTTATCCGTGAGGGCGAAGCGGTTTACACTGCTGATGAAGCCACCGGAGGCATTCATGCCGATCTGGTTCTTGCAGGCCATTATAAGATTGAAGTTCACGAGGCGGAAAAGATCAAAACGGACCCGGCACGGCAAGCCGAGGTCTTTCCGCTCATTCGGCCCGTATTCCAGAAAATGGCAAGCATCGTAAAACAGCACCTGAAGGGACACCCTGTGGACACCTTGTATCTGGTGGGGGGGACTAGTTGTTTTCCCGGGATAGAGGGTGTGATGGAAGAAGAAACGGGCCTGTCCGTGGCTCGTCCCATCAATCCATTATTGGTCACTCCGCTTGGGATCGCCCTGAGTTGTGTGAAAAACTCATAAAGCAGCCGTCGCCTCCGGATTCCCGCTCTTGCGGGCTATGATGGACCGAAAGTTCCGGACACATGCAGTTTCGGGAACACTCAAGTCAACGCTGGTCGAACTTGCCATGAAAGAGGAGCAGATTCAACAAATTGTTGCTGAAGTGCTCAAGCGTTTGTTACCGAGGCTGGGGGCAAACGGCACTCGCGGGACGGTGATCGTAGTGTTCACCGGTGCTACCGTTGGACTCAACAAGGCGATCCAGCAGGTACGTTCGCTCATTCTAAGCGGTTTCCGGATCCAGTTGGTTTTTTCTCAGGCGGCGGAAAAGCTCTATTCTCACGTGGTAGTTAACCAGTTGGCAGGTTTTCCCCATTTGGTTCCGCTGAATGCGTCCAAGTGGCTCCCCGCCCTAAAGGAAGCTCGTGGGGTCGTGGTTCCTTTATTGAGTGTGAACACACTTTCCAAGCTTTCCCTGCTTATAGCGGACAATCTGGACACTAATCTCATTCTGCACGGACTGTTCATGGGAAAACCAGTCATTGTGGCGCAAAATGGAGCCGATCCGGCAGAACTTGGCCGTGCCGAGCTAGGATTTCACAAAGGGCCTCCGACCCTTACACGGGCCCTTCGTGAACGTTTGCAGGTGATAGCCGGCTACGGCTGCCTCCTTACAGACATTGACCGCTTGAGTGTTGACGTCAGTGCCGCGCTTGTGGAGGAAAAAGACTCGCAGAGAGGGGGTTCTGATCTTTCTGCCGCCCCTCAGCGCCTCGCTCTCAACCACGCAGCTAAAATAGTCACGGCAACCGATGTGCTTCAGGCTTATCGACTGGGGGCTGACCTGAGACTGCCCTCCAAGGTTGTGATAACACCCATGGCGCGTGATCTGGCGGTGAAGCATGGCGTTTGTCTGCTGAGGGAATAAGACCTGTTAACATTCAAAAATAAGGATAGCTTGACATGTTGATAGCACGGGTCATTGGAACAGTGGTTGCCGTCCGGAAACACGAACGGCTGGTCGGGAGCAAGATCCAGATCGTCCAGCCCCTGGACCCGCGCACGCAAACCGCACAAGGTGATCCACTCGTGGCAGTGGATGCTGTGGGGGCCGGAGTTGGTGAAAACGTGATGGTGGTCCGGGGGAGTGGCGCCCGCAGGGGGGTGGATGATGAACATTGCCCGGTCGATGCGACCATTATTGGTATCATTGATAACATCGATATTTTAGAGTAGCAGCAGCCATTACCGGACTCCAAGCAGAATCTGAGACGTCAAACAAGATGAAGGATACGGTCGGAAGAATCTACACACGCAGGGGTGATCACGGCGAAACCAGGCTGCTGAGCGGGGAAACGGCGCCGAAAGACGATCTGCGAGTACAAGCCTACGGGGCGCTGGATGAGCTCCAGGCGCATCTCGGCATGGCCCGTGCTTTGATACGGGAAGATTCGGTGCGCACCACCATCTTTGATATCCAACAGGATGTTTTTACGGCCTGTTCTGAATTGGCTTCCACCCCTGGTGGATTGTCCCGCTTAGAACGGCGTATCGGCCCTGGCGATACCGTGAAACTGGAAAGCTGCATTGACGCATTCGCTGCATCTTACGGTTTGCCTGTCAGCTTCGTCGTTCCAGGAAGGTCCCCCGATAGCGCCGCGCTTCATGTGGCGCGAACGGTTTGCAGACGCTGCGAACGTTTGATCGTCACGCTGAACAGGCAACTGGGAGTATACGATGAACAGGTTATCTATTTCAATCGGCTTTCGGACTTACTGTTTGTGCTGGCCTGGGTTATGGAAGTTATGTTTGTCGTGGAAAACGTTGTTCATCAAGTCATAAACCATACGTCGGAGAGCGAGTATAAAGAATGAGACTCCCCTACGTGGTCGCACAGATTCTTGCCAATGTTGCCGAAGCCGAGGCATCAAACACGGGCGTGCCCATGGCCATAGCAGTGGCGGACGCCGGGGGTGGGCTCCAGTTGTTTACGCGTATGGATGGAGCCTTGCCGGCGAGCAGCGAAATTGCCGTCTCCAAGGCCTACACAGCAGCGGTCTTGCGCATGGCCACCCATGAAGTGGGCAAACTTGCTCAGCCTGGCGGAATACTCTACGGCATCCAACACACTCACAATGGCAAAATCATCCTCTTCGGCGGGGGCTTTCCGTTGCTCTTGGACGGGGAAGTGGTGGGGGCGATCGGAATCAGCGGCGGTAGTGTGGATGAGGATATGCGCGTGGCGCAACCAGCCGTGCAAATGCTCAAAGATATGGAATGCTGGTCGGGTAAAATCAAAGAATTGGTTCCTGCAACGGTGCTGGGACCTTCCAGCATGATACGGGTCAAAGATGAGTTACAGAGAGTGCTCGTACAAATGATCCCTTCTGTTTCCACGGACACGGTCGCTGCTCTGACTGGCGGTGTCCTTTTGGCCCTTTCATGAAACGGGCTTCAGGCTGCAGGCTTCGGAGCAGCTTGGATTGGAGCCGGCCGCCACAGGCTGCGTAGCGTGTGCAAGCTCACACATAGTGCATCTTAATGATCCTTTTCATGTTTTCCCGTTGTTGGCGGGATGACTCACTGAGTCAAGGTTATGGAGGAATAGTGATGGAGATCAACCAGGAACTCATTACGGGCTTGGTTGCCAGGGTACTCCAGGAACTGGCTGCTGGAAAAGCCACGCAGTCCGAGGATGAGAACGGTCTTTTTGAGACGGTGAACGATGCCGTGGATGCTGCCCTGGAAGCCCAAAAAAGGCTCATAGCAATGTCTTTGGAGCGGCGCAAGCAGATCATCGCAGCCATTCGTCAGGCAGCCCTGGACAATAATGAGACGCTCTCTTCACTGGCGGTGCGGGAAAGCACGCTTGGCCGTTATGAGGACAAGATCAGAGAGAACATCCTGTGCGCTACCAAAACTCCTGGAGTGGAAGACATCCAACCGGTTGTCTTGACCGGCGACTATGGTTTGACCCTGCTCGAGCATGCTCCAGTCGGAGTGATAGGGGCCTTGACCCCCATTACCAACCCCACCGGCACTCTCATTAACAACAGCATCAGCATGACCGCCGCAGGGAATGCGGTGATCTTCAATCCACATCCGAGCGCTCGGGAAACCAGTAAGCTAATGGTCCAGATCATCCATAAAGCAATTGTCGGCGCCGGCGGGCCGCCGGCATTGGTCTGCTCGGTTCGAGAACCAACGCTTGAGACCGCCGGAGAAATCGTCGCACACCCCAAAATCCATATGCTGGTGGCAACAGGCGGCAGGCCAGTTGTAAATGTTGTCCTGCGATCCGGTAAGAAAGCCATAGGCGCCGGCGCCGGCAATCCTCCCGTCCTGGTGGACGAGACCGCCAATATCAGGAAGGCTGCGCAATGTATAGTGGATGGCGCAAGCATCAATAACAACATCTTTTGCACCTGTGAGAAAGAAGTGATCGTGGTGCAAGAGGTGGCGGACGCCCTTATCAAATTCATGCAGGAAACGGGCAAGGCCTATCTGCTCACACCCGAAGAGGCAGATAAGATAACCAGGCTGGTCGTAACTTCGGAACGTAAAATCAACACTGCCTATATCGGGAAAAATGTGCAGGTGATTTTGCGGCAAATCGGCGTCGAGGCAGGTGAAGAGTGTCGCTTGGCCATTCTTGAGACCCCGCATGACCATCCACTCGTTTGGCTGGAGCAGATGATGCCGGTGATGCCGATCGTGCGTGTCAAAGATATCGATGAAGGCATCGATTTTGCCGTAAAAGTGGAGAGGGGCAACAGGCATACAGCCGTCATGCATTCCACCCACGTAGACCACATGACTGCATTTGCTCGCGCAGTGCAGACCACCATCTTTGTAAAAAACGGACCCTCTTATGCAGGCATCGGGCTTGGCGGGGAAGGCCACACATCTTTCACCATCGCCGGTCCTACGGGAGAAGGACTGACGTCGGCGCGCACCTTTACGCGGCAGCGACGCTGTACCCTGGTGGAATCCTTTAGAATCATTTGATTGGATAAGCGGCTGCTTTTTGGCCCGGTGCTGTGTGCTCCAGCCTGTGGCCTACAGCCTGTAACCTCTGATTTGCATTTTTTGCTCAAGGAGCAAACTCATGAACATGGGTCTCGATCTCGCGTTGCAACTAATGGCGGCGGCCCGCAAAAAGTCCGAAGAAATCGGAGTTCCCATGGTGATCGCGGTTGTGGATGCGAGCGGGAACCTGGTGGCGGAGCAACGCATGGACCATGCGCTGCTGGTCAGCATCGACATCGCGCTGAATAAAGCCTACACGGCGGTAGCCGTTAAGATTCCAACCCATGAACTCGCTCCACTATCCCAACCCGGCCAGCCCCTGTTTGGCATTCATAATGCGGACGGTGGCCGCATCATCATCTTTGGAGGCGGCTTTCCGCTAAAACATGGCAATGAAATCATCGGCGGCATCGGTGTCAGCGGCGGAAGCGTAGAAGAGGACATTCAATGCGCAACGGCCGCCCTAGAACGTTTTAACGAGTTGACGCAGGGTTGATCCATATACATAGGAGCGTTCCTCAAATTCAGCGATATTTGAATTGCGGGAAATTGTGCTGTCTTATATTCCGGTAACAATATAATTGGCAGATGACATTCTTTCACTTTGGCCCTCACAGACCTCTCGGCGAGGGGCGTAATCCTGGTAAATTTTCACCCCGGTCCCTCATGTCCCGCCGGGCCACCCGGATTTCCACACTCCGCGGGGCGGCGGCCTTAAGTTTGTTGCCCGCCAGAACTTTTCGAACCAGAGCGCATAAACGGCAGCGCCGCCTTCCACGGCGGCGACTATCCGTATCTCTTAAATTCCTCTGCATGGGAGTGATGGGCCTGGGGGTGGGGCGGCGGCGGGAAACCACCCCCTGGGGCCCTCTCTCAAGTAGTGGCTGCCTTTTCCTTTGGCTTGAACCATTCCGGGACTTTTGCGGAAAGAATTCCGGCTAAATTGCCGATCAGCATACAAACGGCTGTATTGAGCAGAACGTCTACAAGACTCCATTTTTGTGGCGCGTGGGCGGCAAAATTGCCGAAAAAAACCGCAGCTCCGACAAACTGCCCTGGAATCGCTGAAAGCAGCCCGATGTTTCCTTCGATAGTCATAACGAAGCAGAACAATCCTATCAATACGGACAAAGCGATCATATTGCCACCGCCAAACTGAAGCCATAACCAGAAGAAAATCGCGCCCTGAACCATACCGGCAAGGTTGGCCGCACACGATTTGAGTAGCCCTTCTTTATTGCCTCCGGCATAGTAAAAGCTGGCCCATGCGGCGTAGCCTACCCACGCAACGAGCCAGGGGGCCAGGACCGTAACATGAAACCATATACCGCAAAGCACTCCGATACTGATGGATATAGGTAGTAACGCCATGATCATACTCCTTTCTTGTAAGCCTTGGCCAGGGCGTCAGCCGTCCAGATGGCGGCCTCGACCATACCTGCAGTCACATTGAAACATGTGGCGTGTATGGTTTCACCCGGAGCGGTTGTGGCCTCGGCCACCTTGCGGATTTCCTCCTGCGTAGGATTGTGAATCCCCAGATCATCCAGGCAGACAGGCAATCCTACCGCCAGGCAGAAATCGAGCACTTCTTCGATTTGATCCTTTGGACGTCCTTCCATGATGAGCTGGGTGAGGGTCCCAAAAGCCACTTTCTGGCCGTGGAGTTTATGATGGGAACTTTCCAGAACCGTGAATCCATTGTGAACGGAATGGGCCCCTGCAAGACCGCCGCTCTCAAACCCCAGGCCGCTCAATAGAGTGTTGGCTTCCACAATGGCTTCAACGGCCGGGGTCACCATGTTCTTTTCAACGGCCAGCTTCGCCTGCACGCCGAATTCGAGCAAGGTGTCGTAGCACAGTCGGGCAAGTGTGTGAGCCGAGCGGAATGGAGGGCATCCGCCGGTGAGCACATTGGGCTTACAGCTTCTGAAGCAGGTATCGGCCTCCCAGAAAGTGGCCAGAGCATCTCCCATGCCGGACACCAGGAATTCAACCGGAGCTTGGGCGACAATACCCGTATCCACCAATACGCAATCGGGATTTTTCGGCAGAACGAGGTAGCTCTCAAAGACACCTTTATCGGTGTAAACTACCGCAAGTGCTGAGCACGGAGCATCGGTTGCAGCGATCGTTGGGACGACGACGACGGGTATTTTCATGTAGTGAGCTACAGCCTTGCCGGTATCGATGACTTTGCCGCCGCCGGCGGCGATGACGACATCACATCCCGCCTTTCGTGCGACTTCCACCAGACGGTTGATCTCGTTCGTCGAGCATTCGCCATTGAAATGCTCCTGATGACACGAGACGCCCTTCTCGCTAAGGCTTGCCTCAACTGCAGGGCCGCACGCCTTTAAGGCCCTCTTCCCGCCTGTGAACAAGGCCTTGGTTCCAAGCCTGGCCGCATTCACACCGATCTCATTAATGGCGCCCTCTCCTTGAACATAACGACTTGGTGCGATCAAGATCCGACTCATTGGATTCCTCCCTTGTGATCGGGTTGTGATAATGAAGATAAATGCAGGTGAATTGCGCTTCTCCCCGGTCTATCACCTAATGACCGACATGATGAAAACTTCGTCGAGGCACCCACCGCGCAAGTGCCGCCAGGGTTTCTTAAGGAAAGGTGAGAGGAGTAGACAAGTAATCGCTGTAACCGGGTCCGCTTAACCTTCAGCTTCAAATACTTTTCAACCTCTTACACACACAGAACTTTTAGCCATTTCGCCATTAAACAGGAGATAGTTTCAAGAGTAAATCCCTCAAAGGAGTGGAAAATGCTCCCTCAAAGGGGGGATTTTTCATGGGGCGGTCGAAGAAGAGGTCTCAGCGGGCTTTCTATCGATAGCAGACGTAAGAACCGGGCAAAGGCGGGAGGCAGACGAACGTGACTTGGCGGAATACGGACGGCGCTAATGAAGTGGAAACAGTCTCTTCCTCATGGCCACCTGCGCGGCCTCGACCCGATTCCTTACGTGCAGCTTCTGGTAAATGCTCTTGACGTGGCTCTTGACGGTTTCGATGCTGATGAAAAGAGAATCGGATATTTCCTTGTTGCTCAAACCGTCGATGATCGCTTTCAATATCTCTTTTTCACGCTGAGTCAGCACGATGGACCCGGTGGGTTCTTCTGAGCCGTCGCCAGTGCCGCCTTCTATAGCCAGGTTCACAAGGAAGGGAGATACTATTTGCCTTCCTTCACACACTGACCGGATAACCTTCACCAGGTCTGCAACCTCAACGCACTTGAGCAGGTAACCGTCTGCTCCTGCCAACATGGCTTCATGAATGTATTTTTCGTCGTCATAGGTTGAGAGCACAAGTATTTTCATCTCAGGCATGGCCTTGCGCAGAATTCGAATAGCCCGAATGCCTGAAATTCCAGGCATGTCCACATCAATCAGAGATAAATCGGGAGGATTGCTTTGGATCTTTTCAACCGCACTGAAACCATCGCTTGCTTCTCCGATGACCCTCATCTCTTCTTCCTGATCCAGGGCAATTCTTAAACCGATGCGAAACAGCGGGTGGTCGTCCGCCAGGAAAATATTCATAACCCTTCTCCTTTTATTGAAGGTTTAGAGCAATCAACCTGGGACGGGAGGCACGAAACCCTCCGGCGTTGCTTTGCAATTGCGTGAGATCCAACACGCACCGATGCACGGGCGATCAATCGGCAGGCTTGCCGCCACTGAAAGGCAATATAAAATTGAAACGGCATCCGCGTTGAACACCACTCAGGCTATCCATCACAGGGGACTCAACCCATATCCTGCCGCCATGGGCTTCAATCGCCAACTTACAGAAGGCAAGGCCAAGTCCCACTCCATCTCTACACGCCACTTCACTGGTTCTGAGGGTACAGTACTTATCGAAAATGCACTGGTGATACGTTTCAGGTATCCCGATACCTTCATCTTCCACGCTCACAACGACATGGCCCTGCTGCCCGGCATCCATAAACGAATCGTCCTGCGGAGGGACAGCCGGAGGCCGTCCCGGATGGTCGTCGCCATTCCTCTGTCCTTGAATCCGGATGGCAATGTGGCCGCCCTCCGGACTGTACTTGATGGCGTTATCCAGCAGGTTGATACATGTTCTCCGAATCCGGTCCTGATCAATAGTGATCTCAAGCGGAGCCGAAGGGGCCTCAATCTGCAGAGTGATGCGTTTTTCCCTGGTAAGTAATTCCATCTGCTTAAGGCTCTGCTCAACAACCCGTTGGATCGCCACCTGCGTGCACCGTAAAACGAGCTTCCCGTTTTCATTACGGTAAATATCGAGAATGTCGCTCACCATGCCGAACAACTGATGGCTGGTTAACAGTGCCAGCTCCATGACATTTTTCTGATCCCGGTTGAGCGATCCAAGGCTCCCTCCAACAACGATCTGCAGGGCCCTCTCCAAAGACAGCACAGGGTTTCTCAAGTCATGGGTAATCATGCGGATAAGGTCTTCTTTCATCTGCTCAAGCCTTTTCTCCTCGGAAATGTCCCGGATAACCCCCACGTACCCTACCCTGCTTTCTTGCTCGTCGTGAATTTCCGAAAAGGATACCTGCACCGGGAATGTCGAGAAGTCCGCCCTAATGGCAGTCAAATCGGCTCGCCAATTACCACCCGAATTTGACGCCGCGTTCTTGAGGTAGGTGGATCGAGACCGCTCGTCTGCCAGGAGCATATGGACAGGCTGACCGATAATTTGGTTTGTTTTATATCCAAACATTGCAGCGCCCGCCTGATTGACCATGCCCACCGTATTGTCTGCGTTAGTTGAGATGATGCAATCGGAAACGCTGTTGATAAGCCTGCACAGGTAGCGTTGTGAATTCTTCTGTGCGATATGCTTCTGGAGAGCCAGTTCGCTGATCGTGACGGTGATCTCAGACATGAGATTGGCGATGTTTAGGAGTCTCTCGCGGCTCATAAGAGGGACATTCGCGAGTTCTCGCATATAACCGTCGATGTCTTCGATACCAATAGCTTTCGCTCGCCCGATGGCTATCTCAGTATCGATCGGCTCCTCGAGGACCTGGCCGCATAGAACTGTAGCCAGGTGATTGCCGTTGATGGTCACCAAGGCGGCGCAATCGGCCAGACCGCTGTTCAAGCATGTGTAACTGATAGGCGCTTGCACCCGAGCCGATTCAAAACCCCCGTAGCGGTCACTTTCAAAACATTTACTCCTGCCGATGGGAGTAGCGCGGCAATAATTAAGGCAGAAGGGTGTGAAATTGTGGGGATCAGTGATTGGATGGCCGTCCGGATAAGTAATGATTGAGGCCACCCCGGCCACTTCCGTGAAAACCTCGAGAATTCGCTCAAGTTTTTCCCTGCTGACCAAGTCCAAGAGGCGAATCGGGCGACCCATAATTTCATTCCCTCCATTGGTGAAAAGGGCCCACCGAATAATTTAAATTTTGCGGGGATAGAAAGTCAGAGCAAAAACTGGCAGGCCAATAACCTTACGACCAATAGAACCACCTGCCCGAAGCGTCCGTGACACTTACGCCGACATTGCGGCAAGTTATGAGTCGTTGAGTACGCTCTTGCCCCTAACGGCATGCACAGCTACTTGTGCGAAAAATCCGGACGAAGGTGCCGATCCCCTTGGGTTGCTCAAAGGGCAGATGCAATATATCCCGAGAGCTGACAAGCATAGGGGGTCCGCATGAGAGGTGATCGGGTCAACACAGGGACGAATGGAGCTGTACCCGATTTATATCTTTATGGATATCCTTGCTGAAATTCGTTTTCAAGTCAATACATTTTTTCTATCTATTCTTGTCTCACTGTTGGCAATTGGAGCGGCGGCCGGTGGAGGCGAATTAACCGCGCAGGCTTCACGGGCAATTCTTCAGGAAGGCCGGTTGCAAAGTGCGGCTGGAGCGGGATGGCTAACGCCATCCCGCATTTGTCCGGATATACACACTGGAGGGCAACTACGCCGGGTATTTCCCTTCAGACCGTCTACTTCTTCCCGGCCCTCTGGAAAAGATGCTTCACCTGGGAGAAGCCCATCTTGCGGCGGAGCATGCCTAGCTGATCCTGGAGCGGGATGTCCTTCGGACACATGTCCTCGCATCCGAGAAGCCCGAGGCAGCCGAAGATTCCGTCGTCGTTTCCCACTACCTCAAAATACTCGTCGTTGCTTCTCTCGTCGCGCGGGTCCATCATAAACCGGGCAACCCGGTTAAAGGCGGTGGCTCCCATGAAGCCATCGGGCAGCATGTTCGCCTTCCCGCAGGCGGCCACACAGCAGCCGCATTCGATACAGCGCTCGAGTTCGTAAATCTCCTCGGCGAGCGCGTTGTCCATCCGCTCTTCTTCCTCGTTTGGCTTGAATACCTTATCGGTATGGACCCACGACTGCACCTTCTCGTTCATCCCGCGGAACCAGGTGCCCGTGTCGACCGAGAGGTCCCCGATCAGCTTGAATACAGGCATCGGCATCAGGGTGATCTCGTTTGGCAGCTTCTTGGTCTTGGTATGGCATGCAAGGTCTGGCCGCCCGTTTATCATCAAGGCGCATGAGCCGCAAATGCCGGCCCTGCACATGAAATCGAACATGACGGTTGGGTCCTGTTCTTCCCTGATGCGGTTAAGAGCAATGAAAAGAGTCATGGCCTCGGTTTCCTCGAGATAATACGCATCCATGTGCGGAACCGAAGCCGGGTCCTCCGGGTTAAATCTGAATATGTTGAACTTTAGAGTTCTTCCCATCAAAACACCTCTCGCTTATGCTAGTTGGTTTCCGGCTTTGGGACGCAGACCTCGGGGTCTTCGGTGCAAATTATCTTTGTAGAACCATACCCTCTCTCACCTGGCGGAATCTCCCAAACCTTTGAAGGCTTCTCGTATTCCAGGGTCGGCAGCGTGTCTTTTTCACTCTTCCAGTAGGCCAGAGTACGCTTCAACCAGTCTCTGTCATTGCGTTCCGGGTAGTCTTCGCGTGCATGCGCTCCACGGCTCTCGGTTCTCATCAGCGCCCCGTAGGCAATACACAATGCAAGCCGCAGCATTCCGGGCACCCGCAGTGCCACTCCCAGTTCGGGATTTGGGCCGAATGTACTGGTGGATCGAAGACCTAAATTTTTCGCACGCTCATAGATCACCTGCAGCTTATCGACGGCAGCCTTGAGGTCCTCTTGCTTGCGGAAAATGCCTACCCCTTCCATGAGCGCATCGCCCATCGCCGCACGGAGGTCGTAAGCGCTTTCTTTCCCGCTCCCGCCAATCAGGCTCGCAATCCTTTCCTGCTGCTTGCTGACTGCATCCTTCACAACACCGGTCTTGAAATCGCCCTGGTAGCCCTTAAGGAATTCCACTATCTTTTCGCCCACGATCCTTCCGGCCACAATGGTCTCGGCCAGTGAATTCCCACCGAGGCGGTTAAACCCGTGCATATCCCAGCACGCGGCCTCGCCTGCCGAATAAAGGCCCTTGAGGCCGTAAGCGGCGCCGTCCTTGTTGGTGCGAACCCCGCCCATGCTGTAATGCTGGCACGGACGAACAGGGATCAACTGGGTAATCGGGTCTCGATCCAGGAACTCGTTCATTATTTCTTCGACTTCGCGGAGTTTGGTCTTGATGTGATGCGCCCCCAAATGGCGAATGTCCAGCCACAAGTGCGGCCCGTAAGGGCTCGGCACCCCTTTCCCGATCCTCATGTGATGAAACATCCAGCGGGAAACCACGTCGCGTGAGGCAAGTTCCTGTTTCCCGGGCTCGTAAATTTGCATGAATCTTTCTTCATTGACGTCTAAGAGTGTTCCGCCGTCACCGCGGCAGCCTTCGGTTACCAGGATGTTGGTGGGAACGATTCCCGTTGGGTGGAACTGCACCGCCTCCGGGTTTCCAAAGGGGACAATTCCGGTGTCAAGCGAGACTGCGACGCCGTCACCCCAGCAGATTACCGCATTGGTGCTTTCGCGGTAAAGTTTGCCGTAACCGCCTGTGGCAATCAATGTCGCTTTGGCCAGGTATGTCCTCAGCTTGCCTGTCTTCAGGCAGCGGGCCACAACCCCTGTGCAGGTCGTGCCGTCATGGATCAGGGACAGCACTTCAATCCTGTCGTGGACGGTTACGCCCAGGCGAACGACTTCATTGTCCATCGTGAAAAGAAGAGTATGGCCGGTCCCGTCCGACGTGTAACAGGTGCGCCATTTCGCCGTCCCGCCGAAATCGCGTGCAGCGATTGTGCCCTCTTTCTCTTCCTTCTCAATCTTGTCGTATTGTTTTCCGGCCTTATAGTACATGCCTTTTCCGGGGACGACCCGGTTCCAGGGAATGCCCCAGAATGCCATTTCTCGAACGGCGATCGGCGCAGTCTCCACGAAAAGACGCGCAACTTCCTGATCGCACCCCCAGTCGGACCCTTTAACAGTATCGGCAAAATGGATGTCCGGGCAGTCGCCCTCCCCCATGCAGCAGTTCCCCAGAGAAGCCTGCATACCGCCCTGAGCGGCGGAAGAGTGGGAACGCCTCGGCGGAACAATACTGAGGCAGATAGTCTCAAATCCTGCTGAGGCCGCCGCCACCGCCACACGCTCGCCTGCCAGGCCCGCTCCGACGCATAACAGATCAGTGTAGAAGGTGTCCAATTTCAGCTCCTTATATTGCTCTAACGATGAAAAAGAATGTGAACAGAGTGACAAGCCCTATGGCAATCATTACTATGGTGAGCTTGTTTTCGAAGCCATGCAGCGCTTTGCGGTTAGATCTCTTTATAAATCCCCATTTTACCCCGATTCTGTATATCCCGATCCCGACATGAAGCTCTATCATCGGGAGCAGGAAAAGGTAGAAGGCAAGCCACCATCCGGTCTGAACTCTTGCGGCGCTCCTCGCTGCGGTTATTGGCAGATTGGTGAGCACCGTCCACATGTGGATGCACCCCATGATCAGAATTATGAAAGCGGTCACCGCCTGGATAATCCACAACCAGGTATCGAAGTGGTTGAAATTGACGGTGTGCCTCCACATGGCCTTCTGTTCACGGGCACGGAAGGGAAGCTTGCGGGCTGCCAGCACAAAATGAACCAGCATAGTCAGAGCAATCAACGGACCGCCGATTTGAGCCATATAAGTGGCTTCAAAGAAATGAGCGATCCAGTCCATCACCCTGCCCTGGAGCCCAATAAGGTAGAAGTTAACACTGGCTACCAGAATCATGTGGCACCACATAAATGCCACGAGCCCGACTCCGGTAAGCATTTGGAGAAAATCCAAATACGCCTCAGTTCGAACAGGTTCCACTCGAGCAATAGTTTGATCCGCCATCATCTTCCTTCAACTCCTGAATAGGTGTTGTGGGGTGGGTTAAAAAGTACCTGAGTTCGCGCGTACCCTGTCACAAAATGACAGAATATCCAAAAAGTCAAGTACTTTTTATCACAACTCAGCAGACAGCACAGTGCATATAGCGGAAGATGTGAATGGGCGGTTTTTATCCGGAATCAAACATCCAATGCCGGTTCATCACCCCCGGGTCAGTTGGCGGTACTTGATCCTGTGCGGCTGGTCGGCTGCTGCGCCGAGGCGGGACCTTCTGTCGGCCTCATATTCGGAGTAGTTTCCGTCAAACCAGACGACATCGCTGTCGCCTTCGAAGGCGATTATGTGTGTCGCGATCCTGTCGAGAAACCACCTGTCGTGACTTATCACTACGGCGCACCCAGCGAAATTCTCGAGAGCGTGTTCCAGCGCGCGCATGGTGTTAACGTCGAGGTCATTTGTAGGCTCGTCGAGCAGAATTACATTGGCGCCCTGTTTCAGAATTCTTGCCAGGTGAACCCTGTTACGCTCGCCTCCCGCGAGCAGACCGACTTTTTTCTGCTGATCTGTCCCCGAAAAATTGAACCGTGAAACATAAGCGCGCGAGTTGACGGACAGGCTTCCAAGTTCGATGATTTCCCTGCCCTCTGAGATAGTCTCCCAAATGGTCTTTTCGGGCTCCAGCGTATCCCGGTTCTGATCCACATAGGCCAGCTTCACTGTATCGCCGAGTTTGATCGCGCCCGAATCGGGCTTTTCCAGGCCGGTTATCATTCGAAAAAGGGTGGTCTTGCCGGCGCTGTTCGCCCCTATTACCCCAATGATGCCGCCGGGGGGCAGGGCAAACGAAAAGCCTTCCATCAGAAGGTTTTCTCCGAACGCTTTGCTCAGGTTATTGGCCTCAATGACAACATTTCCGAGCCTCGGGCCGGGTGGGATGTATAACTCGAGCTCCCTCGCCTGCTTTTCATGGTCCTGACGAAGAAGCGATTCATAAGCCTTTATACGGGCCTTTGATTTCGCATGCCGCCCCTTCGGCGACATCCTGATCCATTCGAGCTCACGCTCCAACGTTCTCTGCCGTTCGGTTTCGCCTTTTGTTTCCTGCTTCAATCTGGCGCTCTTCTGTTCAAGCCAGGACGAGTAATTCCCCTGCCATGGAATCCCCTGCCCTCTGTCAAGCTCAAGTATCCATCCGGCTACGTTATCGAGAAAATACCTGTCGTGAGTAACGGCTATTACGGTACCGGGATAGCGTTGAAGATGGTGTTCGAGCCAAGCGACGGTTTGGGCGTCAAGGTGATTGGTAGGCTCATCGAGCAGCAAAATGTCGGGCTGCTGGAGCAGGAGCCGGCAAAGGGCAACGCGCCTTCTCTCACCTCCTGAGAGGACCTTGACCCAAGTGTCTCCAGGAGGGCACCTAAGAGCGTCCATAGCCATCTCGAGCCTGGAGTCCAGGTCCCATGCGCTCATGGAATCGAGTTTTTCCTGCACCTCTGCCTGCCTGTCGATCAGTTTATCCATATCCTCATCGGACATGGGTTGGGCAAACCGGTCGTTAATACTGTTGAATTCATTCAGCAGATCGACAGTCTCCTGGACCCCCTGCTCGACTGTTGCCCTCACGCTCAGGGTATCATCCAGTTGAGGCTCCTGTTCCAAAAAACCCACCGTATGGCCGGGCGCAATGGCAGTCTTGCCGTTGAAATCCCCGTCCACCCCGGCCAGTATTCTCAAAAGCGAACTCTTGCCGGCGCCGTTCAGACCAACCACTCCGATCTTTGCGCCGTAGAAAAAGGAAAGATAGATGTCCTTCAGGATCGGTCGTTTGTTAATGAACTTGCTTACCCCGACCATCGAGTAAATGATTCTGTTCGGCTCAACACCCATTTGGTCTCCGGAAATTTTAAATAATGCTCATTGGAATAAATAGTAAATCATTGCGGCTCCACTCTCCCGATCAGTCACTCCATTCAACCAGGTGGAAAGACTTGATGTTGACCCCCTTAACACCGGGAATGGAGCCGGTAATTTTTTCCATTTCCCGGACCAGATCAGGGTCCTTCATGATCTGGACGCTGGCGCCAAGAGTAACGACGCCGTCGCGCGCGAATACCTGGATGTCGGGTTTGAGCTCGAGCAGGGTCGTCTTTACTTCGGATGCCAGCACCAGGTCTTCCATTGCCTTCTGAGACTCAAAAGTCGTCTTGAAAGTTTCCAGTCCTGCCGTATGGCAGATCACATCCGCCGCGTCATCCACGGTCATTTTCCGTACGCGAATCACCAGATCGTACAAAATCGGATCGGAGGTGTCCATCCCGTATAGATGCTTGCTCCATTTGATCCTTTCGAGATCATCCTTTTTGATCCGCCCCAGGGCGCTTTCATGAGAGATTTTCTCCCGGTCCATAACTATTTGAATCCGGTCCTTCATGTCGGCAATAATCCTGACATTGAGAGCGTGGGAGACACCTCTGACATAGAAATGTCCGGCCAGGCCGTGATAGACCACGTTGTCCCTTTGGAGGCACTTCAAAAGAGCGGCCTGAAAGTATGCGATGAACTTCTCCTTGCCGTAGGAGAACCTTTCCAGAACGGAAGGAGCGTCATGTATTGCTTTCACCAGCTTGATTTCGGGGATGTTGAACTCTTTCGAAGCCTCCAGAATAACCTCACGGGCGTAACACTGGTAGCCCAGCTTCTGAGCCACTGCTTCGGCCACTTCTTTGCCCCTGCTGAAGGAGCCTCTCGAAATAGTTATAATCGCCATTTACGCCTGTCCTCCTTTAGTTGAGACGGGTGGCTCAGCCGAAATTTCGTCCGCGCGCCGCCTGGCAGTCTGATTACTGGAGGCTGTACCTCTTAATTTTCCTCCAGAGCGATACTCTGTCTATGCCCAGAATTTCAGATGCCCGCGTCTTATTGTCATCCACCTGTTTGAGCACCCAGAAAATGTAGTCCCGTTCATTTTCATCCAGGGTCAGAAACTCCTTCTGCGGGCGCCGCACTCTGAATGCGAGTTGCCGCAAATCAGGCGGCAGATGGCTGGGATCTATGGTGTGCCCGTTTGCGAGTATAACCGCCCTTTCAATGATGTTTTCGAGTTCCCGCACATTTCCGGGATATTCATAAGAGAGAAGAATTTGGGCTGCTTCGTCCGAAATGCTCCCCACCTTCTTTCCCTGCAGCACTGCAAACTTCTGAAGGAAATGAAGACTCAGCAGGAGGATGTCGTCCTTGCGATCCGCAAGCCGTGGCACATGAAGTGTTATCACGTTGAGCCGATAATAGAAATCCTGGCGAAAGGTCCCGCACTCGATCTCCTGTTTTAGGTTCTTGTTGGTCGCTGCAACAACCCTGATGTCAACAGGTATTTCATGTATGCCTCCCACTCGCATCATCACTCGTTCCTGAAGAACCCGCAGCAGCTTCACCTGCATTGACAGAGGCATATCCCCGATTTCATCCAGGAAAATAGTGCCCCCCTGGGCGGCTTCCAACAGACCCCGTTTTATGCTCTTTGCGCCGGTGAACGCCTCGCGCTCGTGCCCGAACAGTTCATTTGCAAGAAGCTCTTCGCTGAACGCACCGCAATTGATCGCAAGAAAACGTTTCTCAGCCCGAAGGCTCATATTGTGAATGGTCCTGGCCACTAGCTCCTTGCCGGTCCCGGTTTCGCCAAGAATAAGCACACTCGAATCAGTAACGGCCACCTGTTCGATCATCTTTCGCAGGGTATCCATATCAGGACCACTGCCGACCAGCAACGAGCCCTTGCTCTGATCGTGAACCCGCTGCCGCAGATCTATCACCTCCCTGCGCAGACCTCGCTTCTCAACGGCCTGTTTTACAAGGACCCTGACTTCATCGATCTTGAACGGTTTCGCGACATAGTAGTAGGCCCCTTTGCGCATAGCCTCGACAGCGGAAGAAACTGAAGCGTATCCCGTAATGACTATCACCTCAATATCGGAGTAAAGCTCACGCGCGCGATCCAGCACCTGAAGGCCATCCACAGGCTGCATTCGGATGTCCGTCAACACCAGGTCGAACTCTTCCTTTTCGAGTTCCCCGATCGCGGCAAGCCCGTTACTGACGCTCACCGTCTCATAGCCCTCCCTGCGCAGCACATGTTCGAGATTTTCCCGGGCTATCTGTTCGTCATCGACTATCAGAATGCGGCTTCCGGCCATCGAGCCTCTTTTCTCAGCACTCCGTTTCGATTGGAAAGCGCATCGTGAATCTGGTGCCTTCCCTTTCCCTGCTGTCAACCGTTATCGAGCCGCGATGCTTCTGGACTATCCCAAAGACTATCGACAACCCAAGCCCGGTCCCGGCGCCCACTTCCTTTGTGGTAAAAAATGGATCGAAAATCCTTCCAAGTTCTCCCTGCGGGATGCCTTTTCCGGTATCTTCAACGGTAACGAGCACCTGCTTTTCAGCCACGCCGGCTCTTGCCTTGATACTGATCTGCCCGGGAGGCTCTATTGCATGAACAGCGTTTTCAATCAGATTCAAGAAGACCTGCTGCATCCGTTGAGCATCAAGATTGAGTGAAAGGTCCTGGGGGACATCCAATAAAATCTCGACCCCGGGCGGGACATGACTGGAAATGAGTTTGACGGCTCGCTCCACCACCTGGAAAAGGGCTGTCGGGGCGAGGCAGAATTCCTTTATTCGTGAGAATTCCAGCAGGCCTCGCACGATATCGCGGGCGCGATGTACTTCGTGTTCGATATTGTTGAGCATCCGGTGAGAAAACTGGGCGTCCGACTTATCGAATTCCTCCAAAAGTATCTGGCAGGAGGTGGAAATATTGTTAAGTGGATTATTTAACTGGTGAGCTATCCCCGAGGTCAATGTCCCAAGGGAACTCAGTTTTTTTGCCTGGAGCAACTGGTCCTGCCGCTTCTCCAGCTCGGAAATCATCCGGTTGAACCCCTCGACTACACGCTGTGTCTCATCGCGCGTATCGTAAACCTTAATGGGCCTGAAATCTCCTCCGGCAATTCGGTGCGTAGTTTTTTCGATATAGCGAAGCGGGCGTACGATTTTTCTGGAAATGACCGGGACCAGCAGACCACCGCCTATTATCGTAACACCCAGCGAGATCAGAAGCTGGGTCTTGAGTGAGTTTACGATATGAAGAATACGTTCGCGCTCGAAGGAGACCAGCCTTTGGGACAAGTCCACCAGCGTCTT
>Ga0187875_10001137_pt1 | contig 20867 bp, 14 predicted proteins | sample June2016WEW_17_1_2_FD_132978 | JGI IMG/M metagenome (GOLD analysis project Ga0187875, IMG submission 132978) | Peatland microbial communities from SPRUCE experiment site at the Marcell Experimental Forest, Minnesota, USA - June2016WEW_17_10 | ecosystem: Environmental > Terrestrial > Soil >... | reverse complement strand
GGCTGACCGGAGGGTCTGGCGGCGTGCCGCGCGCTGTGGTTGGGGGCTGCTGCTGGGCTTCTCGGTGATCTTTAACGTGTTGGTGATCGTCAAGAACTACGCGTATATAGACTGTTCGATGGGGCGGATGCTGGCAATAAAGGACCGGGTGCCGGAAGCCATCCGAGTCCTCGAGAACGCGCTCCGAATCGAGCCCGATTACGCCGAGGCGCACATTGATCTGGGGGCGACTTTGGCACAAACGGGCAAGATCGAGGAAGCCATCAAACACTACGAACAGGCCCTGCGGATCAACCCCAATATCCCCGAGGTGCACTACAATCTGGGGACCATTTTGGCGCAAACGGGCAAGATCGAGGAAGCCATCGCGCACTTCGAACAGGCCCTGCGGATCAACCCCGATTTCACCGAGGCGCACAACAGCCTCGGGGCCATTTTGGAGCGAACGGGCAAGATCGAGGAAGCCATCGCGCACTTCGAACAGGCCCTGCGGGTTAACCCCGATTTCGCCGAGGCGCACTGCAATCTGGGGACCGCCCTGAGCCAGGCAGGCAGGATACCGGAAGCCATCGCGCACTACGAGCAGGCCCTGCGGATTGATCCCGATTACGCCGACGCGCACTACAATCTGGGGATCGCTTTGGCGCAAACGGGCAAGATCGAAGAAGCCATCGCCCACTTCGAGCAGGCGCTACGGATCAGACCCGATTTCCCCCAGGCGCACAGCGCGCTCGCGCATCTGCAAGCTCGCCAATCGGCTCATTGAGTACGGTCGGGATGAGGAAGCCCTCTCCCCGCACACGATCTCTGGCAACTGGAACATGCCGTGAAGTTGGAGTGTCGATTCTGAGACCACACGCCGCTCCGCCCAGTTGCGTTGCGGCCTTGTTACCGGTAAAATGTCCGAAGAAAGGTTTGGATGAGCACGTTGCATGAAGCGGCCTCGATGGGGCGGATGGATTTGGTGGAATCCTTGCTCGCGCATCACGCGGACATCAACGGTCGCGACGGTCTCGGTTGGACTCCCCTGCATTGGGCCGCCGAGGCCGATCGCCCCGCCATCGTGAAGCGGCTGATCGACAAGGGCGCCGATGTCAACGCGCGCGACAAGAGTGGTTCGACGCCGTTACACCGCGCCGCCGGGATGGGCAGCCGGGCGATCGTCGAGTTGCTCGTGGCGCACGGGGCGGATGTGAACGTGCACAACGGCTTTCGCTGGATCCCGCTGCACACCGCGCTGTTCTCGCAGCACCTCGATGTGGCCGAATGGTTGGCCCAGGCCGGGAGCCAACAGGATATTTTCAGCGCCGCGGGCCTTGGTCTGACGGAGCACGTGGCCGAAATTCTCCAGGCGAAGCCGGCGTTGGCGCGGGCCACGGACGGCTATCACGCAACGGCGCTGCATTGGGCCGCGCGCAACGGCCACCAGCAGATCGTGGAGCTCTTGCTGGCCCACGGCGCGGAGGTCGACGTGCCGAGCCGGTACGGTTCGACGCCGCTGCATCTCGCCGCGGAATACGGGCGCGAAGCGGTCGCGCGGACGTTGCTGGCGAAGGGGGCGCGGTTGGATACGAGGGGGAGATATGGGTCCACACCCTTGCATTGGGCGGCCCGCAACGGGCACACGACCGTGGCCGAATTGCTCGTGGCGCACAAGGCCGATGTCAATGCGGTGAACCAGCGGGGGTTGACGCCGCTGCGCGTGGCGCTCCAGAACGGTCGCGCCGAGACGGCGGAACGATTGCGGCGGTTCGGCGCGCGCGAGTAAGGCCGGGGCCGACCGGCGCTTGCGCGCGGCGCGGTTCCGCGCCATCATGATGACAGCGCATCACCGCAGCGGTTTTCATGAATGACATTGGCAAAATGCTGGTCCTCGTCGGGCTTATATTGGTAGTGCTCGGGGCACTGCTCTGGCTCGGCGGCAAACTGCCGTGGTTCGGCCGGTTGCCCGGCGACATCCGCATCGAACGCGAACACTTCAAGCTGTATTTCCCACTGGCCACGTGCCTGCTCCTCAGCGTTCTGCTGACGCTGCTGTTCCGTCTGCTGGGGAAACGGTGAGGCGCGGCCCTCGCGCGAACACGCCACGCGTTCCATGAAGACGTCGGAATTCGATTACCTGTTGCCGCCGGAGCTGATCGCGCAGCAACCGCTGGCCGACCGGGCCGCCTCCCGCATGATGGTGGTGGACCGCGCGACGGGCGAGATTCGCCACGACGTGTTCCGCCACCTGGGCCGCCACCTTCGCGCGGGAGATCTGTTGGTGCTCAACGACACCAAGGTCATTCCCGCGCGGATCTGGTCGCAGGAGCCGGCAGTCGAACTGTTGCTCGTCGAAAAAATCGGGCCGGACCGCTGGACGGCGCTGGTCAAGCCCGGCAAACGGGCGAAACCCGGTGTCACGCTGCAATTTGAGGATGGCGTGACAGCGGTGGTCGATGGCGAGACGGATTTCGGGGGACGAACGCTGCGCTTCTCGGGCGATGTCGATCGCTATTTGGCGGCGCACGGGGCCGCGCCGTTGCCTCCGTACATCAAACGGACAACGCAACCACTCGACGCAGACCGCGACCGGTACCAAACCGTGTTCGCGCGCGCGCCGGGCGCCGTGGCGGCGCCGACGGCTGGACTGCATTTTACGGCGGACATGCTGGAAGAACTTCAGATGGCCGGCATTGGACACACCTTCATCACGTTGCATGTCGGCATCGGCACGTTCCGTCCTGTGAAGGTCGAGAACATCGAGGACCACAAGATGCACGCCGAGAGGTTTTCGATTTCTGCGGAAGCGGCGGCGGCCATCCGTGGCGCGGGCCGGGTGGTGGCGGTCGGCACGACGGTGGTGCGCACCTTGGAGTCGTGCGGCGACATCGAGGCGCGGGATGGCACGACGGACATCTTTATCCGTCCGCCCCATACGTTTCGCCATGTGGACGTGATGCTGACGAATTTTCATTTGCCGCGCTCGACGCTGTTGATGTTGGTGAGCGCGTTTGCCTCGCGCGAGTTGATCCGGAAAGCGTATGCCGAGGCCGTGCGTGAGCGATACCGCTTCTTCAGCTACGGCGATTGTATGCTCATCCTGTGACGATTTTGTACACGTCGGCGGCGCGCTGCTTCCGCGAAAGTCGGCGTTAATCGTTCGGTACACGGTTGAATCCCCCCCAAAAACCTTCGGGCACGCTGAGTGCTATTTATATGGCTCTTTGTTGATTTTGGTCGCGTGATGACGGAGGAGACAGTGGCGAAACGGAAACCGGCAATTTGGAATGCGATACTGATTCTGGTGCTGATTGCGGCAGCGGCATGGCTGGTGTCGCGACGCCTCGCCGGGACCCGCATTGTTTCCGGCACCGTCGAGGTGGATGAAGCCCACGTGGCGTCGCGGTACGGCGGGAGAATCGAGAAGATCGACGCCCAAGAGGGCGACACGCTGACCAACGGGCAACCCATTGTCGAACTCGATGCCGCCGAACTTCACGCCCGGCGCGATTATACGGCGGCGCTGCTCGATGAGATGGTGCACGGACCCCGGCCCGCCGAGATCGACGCCGCCAAGCACGATTGGGAATCGCTCAACGCCCAACTCGATTTTGCCATGGCCGAAGCCAAGCGCCAGCGCGAGTTGTACCAGCAAAACGTCAATTCTCCGACCGATGTGGATGACGCGACCAGTCGCGAACACAGCCTTCAGGAGAGCGCCGATGCGGCCAAGAGACGGTACGACCTGCTGGCCGAGGGCACGCGCCCCGAGCGCATCGCGCAGACCAAAGCGCAACTGGCGGAAATCGACGCGCAATTGGACGAGATGCGAGTCGAGGCGCCGGACAACTGCGTGTTGGAAGTTTTAAGCGTCAAACTGGGCGACGTGCTGGCGGCCAATCACGAGGTGGCGACACTGTTGTACCCGCAACATTTGTGGGTGCGGGTCTTCGTGCCCGAACCGTGGCTCGGGCTGATCCAGGTCGGCCAGGCGGTGAACGTCCGCACCGATTCCTCGAGCGAGGAATTCACGGGCACGGTCGAACAAATCAACCGCGCGGCCGAGTTCACGCCCCGCAACGTCCAGACGGTCGAGGACCGCGTCCGCCAGGTGTTCGGCGTCAAAGTCCGCCTGCCGAGCGACACAAGCAAACTGCGCGCGGGGATGTCGGTGGACGTCTCCTTTCCCAACGTCCCGCCGTTTCCGAAGTGATGGTGCCATGCCCCAGGAAGTCATGATCCAGTGCGACAACCTCACCAAGAGGTTTGGCGATTTCACGGCGGTCGACCGCGTCAGCTTCTCCGTCCAGAAGCGGTCCATCTTCGGGTTCCTCGGCCCGAACGGTTCGGGAAAATCCACCGTCATCCGGATGTTGTGCGGCATTCTGGAGCCCAGCGACGGGGTAGGGCGCATTGCCGGCCACGACGTGTCCGGCGAGACGGACGCCATCAAGGGAAAACTGGGGTACATGTCGCAGAAGTTTTCGTTGTACGACGAGCTGACGGTGAACGAGAACCTGCTGTTCTACGCGCGGTTGTACGGCATCCACGGCGAGGCGATGAAGACGCGGCGCGACGAGTTGATCGCCCTCGCGCATCTCGGGCCGTACGTCGACCGGCGGGCGGCGTTGCTCTCGGGCGGCTGGAAACAGCGGCTGGCGATGGCCTGCGCGCTCGTCCACAAACCCAGCGTGCTGTTTCTCGATGAGCCGACGGCGGGGATCGACCCCGTGGCGCGGCGCGAGCTGTGGGATTTGCTGTTTGAATTGTCGAGCACGGGGATGACCCTGTTCGTGACGACACATTATATGGATGAAGCGGAGCGCTGTTCCCACGTCGGCTACATCTACATGTCCAAGTTGATCGTCTGCGGCGCGCCGGACGAATTGAAAAAGCTGCCGGCGGTGAACCCACCGGGGACGCGCCGTCTCGAGGTTGGCTGCGCTCACGTCACGCTGGGCCTGCGGGCGATGCGCCCGCTCGGCGGGGTGCGCGCGGCGACGGTGTTCGGCCAATCCATGCATTTGTTGGTCGAGGGGACATTGCCCGAGGAAACCATCCGCGAGACGCTGCGGGCGGTCGGCATTCACAAGGTCGACATCCGGACAATCGCGCCGTCGCTCGAGGATGTATTCGTGGCGTTGACGGGCCAATTTGCGGGAGGGCCGCCCTGATGTTCCAGATGCCGAAATTTCTACGCGGCTTCCGGGCGATCCTGTACAAGGAATTCATCACCATTTTGCGCGACCGCGCCACGTTGTACTTCATGTTTTTCCCGCCGTTGCTGCAAATCATCGCCTTCGGGTTCGCGCTCGACAACGACGTGAAGCACATGGCCATGGCCGTGTACAACGAAGATCGCACCACGGAAAGCCGCCAACTCGTGGACGCGTTTGTGAACACGCAAACGTTCCGCGTGGTGAAGGAAGTGAACAGCGCGGCGGAGTTGGAGGCGATGGTGCGCCAGGGAAAGGCCTACGTTGGGCTTGAGATCCCGCCGGATTTCACCCGCAAACTGCGCGCGGGACAAAAGGCGGACGTGCAGGTGTTGATTGACGGATCGAGTTCGACGATTGCCTTGCAGGCGCTAAATACCGCGCTGGGGGTGGCGTTCCAGCAATCCGTCGGCATTCTCCTCGGCGAGACGAGCCGGCGCGAGCTGCCCGTCGAAGTGCGGCCGCAGGTGTTGTACAATCCGTCGATGCGCGCCCCGAATTTCTTCGTGCCGGGCGTCATCGGGACCGCCCTGCAAATCGCCACGGTCTTCGCGGCGGCGATGTCGATCGTGCGCGAGCGCGAACGCGGCACGCTGGAGAACCTGTTCGTAAGCCCGATGTCACGGTGGGGAATGATGCTCGGGAAACTCGTGCCCTACCTGTGCATTTCGATGACGATGGCGCTGTTTTTGTTCACGATCCTGCGGTGGGTGTTTTTCGTGCCGATCCACGGCAGCCTGGTGATGCTGTTCGTGGCGGCCTTCGTCTACATCTTCGCGCTCATCAGCCTCGGGTTGCTGGTGTCCACCAGGGCGCAAAGCCAGAACGAGGCGTTGCAGATCAGCATGACGGTGATGTTGCCCTCGATCTTCTTTTCCGGGTTCATTTTCCCGCGGGAAACGATGCCCTGGATCTTCTACGCGTTCAGCACGGTGCTGCCGGCGACGTATTTCATCGAATTGATGCGGGCCATCATCCTGCGCGGGGCGGGCTTCCTGGAATTCTGGCGGCACCTGTTGATTCTCGCCATCATGGGCGCGGTGCTCTTCTCGTGGTGCGCGCTACGCTTCCAGCGCAAGATTGGCTAGCCAGGGGGTGAGTTACCACGGACGAGGCCCGCCGCATACTCCGCGCAAGCAACGCATGTCGGACGAGGCAACACCAGTCCCGCGGATTTTATCCCCTGACTTCGAGTTTGTACTGGTTGGAGTGGCGATTGTGGGGCACAGATGCCCCGGAATTGCCGCTGGATTTGACGCAACATGCTGGCATTGAACGCGAAACGCATGTCCAATCGCTTCGGGCACAGCCAGATGCCAATCGACGTTGCCTCATGGTTTTATGACCCGTGACAAAAATTGGACTCTGGGCACTATTTTCTTAAGCCCCCTCAATTTTATCCTTGCATCACAAGAGGGAACCCGTAAAATAGTTGACTATTGAGAGGCAGTTGTGGCGAGAACGTTTCTCGGATGGCAGATGGCCGTAACAATCAGGTGGTAATGGTGAGAGCGAAAGGAGACTACATGCCAAGCATGGCGGGGGCTTCATCTCAAAACAAGATGCGCGCATTTACATTGATTGAATTGCTTGTGGTCATTGCGATCATCGGAATTTTGGCCGCGATGCTGCTTCCTGCCTTGAACAAGGCCAGGGAAAAGGCCAATGCCGCCGCCTGTATGAGCAACATGCGTCAGTGGGCCTTGGCGATGGGAATGTATGCCGACGACTGGAACGATTACATGCCGTATGAAGGAGACGGCAGCGCTATTGACACCTCGTATAACCTTCAAGCTTGGTATAATATTCTCGCTCCCTACATCGGTAGTCCATCGCTGGCTGCCCTGTACGACTCCACGCCCCCGAAAATCCCATTCCCCGGTAGAGGCGGTCCCCAGACCATATTTCTGTGCCCCAGCATAAGGAAACCGTCTACGGATTATACTCAAGCGCCGTCCACGTCGTACCCGTACTTTGGCTACGCAATGAATCGCGTCCTGACCGGGGGAGCCGGCGCGGTCTACAAACGCAGTATTGCTGCGCTCCCCGCCCAGACGATTTTCCTCTCGGAAAGTGAGAACGACACTTTCTCCTTCACCGACGGGTACTTTATCGGGCCCAACAACATATCCCCAGGTCCGTTGGTTCCGGCACGGCACTCGGGGGGAATGAACTTCATCTTCTTGGACGGGCACGGGCAGTGGTACCCCATGATCGTTTACGGACGGGGACAACTGATGACCGGCCAGCACTCCGCGGAAAGCGAGTGGGGTGCTCCGCAGCAGATTTACTGGTTCCCCTGCTCCACATGCGATAAATAGCTAGTCTTGACATCCGGAAACCCAAAATCAAAAACAATTAGTGACCGCTTTTGTAAAAGGGCCAAAAACGAAAGGGAAAAAATGAAACGAATTATCCGGTCCAGCCTCATGCTGCTCGCCGTCGCGCTCGCAACGGCCACACAAGCACAAACGTTCACGGGAGCAGGCTTCACGGCAGGTAATCTTGTCATCTATCGCCTGGGCGGCGATGCCAACGGGAACGCTTCGAGCGCCGTCGGCGGCGTATTGACAAACCGCGGCACCACTGTGTGGCTCGACGAGTATAACACCAGCGGGATTTTCCAACGGTCGCATATGATGCCGACCAATTTCTGGGGGGGCTACAGCCCACTGATCGGCGACGGTACGGCGTTTGGGAGTGGGTTGATCACCCTCTCCACGAACGGCCAGTTCATTATCGTGTGCGGTTACGCAACACCGTTCGGAGTAGAGACGAATTACGCCCTGGACGGAGAGACCGGCACCGAGGTTCCGCGTGTCGTCGGGGTGGTGGACGGGAGCGGTTACGTTGACACCAAGACCGTTCAGACCAACTCCTTTGCCGACAACGATGAGATGCGCAGTGCGGCGAGCGGCGATGGCACCGCCTTCTGGATGTCCGGTTCCGCCAACGGTATTCGCTATGCAGCGTACGGTTCCCCGCTTGCCACACAGCTTGCTACGAGTGACGAAAACACCCGACAACTCCAGATGGTCACCAATGCGCTCTACTTCAGCACTTCGTCCGGCTCCACCTTCCGTATCGGCCAGGCGGGAACGCAGCCGCCGCCAACAACCAATGGCAGTACCTACGTCGAACTTCCCGGGATCCCGGGCAACACCAACAGCCCGTTCGGCTTTGTTCTTCTTAATCTGACCGGCGGCCCGGGTCCGGATACGTTGTATTATACCGATTCCAACAACGACGACGTGTACAAGTATTCCTTGGTCAGCGGCACGTGGACCTACAATGATACCATTGAGTTTAACGCCACGGTCGGGTTGGCCGCGCAGCTTCAAATTAGCGGCACCACCACCAATGTCACCCTGTATACAACCGGCGGCGGCAACACCCTCAGCGGCGGCGACAGCGTCTATATGGTAATTGACTCGGGCGGTTGGAATCAACCCGCGAACCTTACGAGTACGGCTTACGAGTTCGACGGGCTCATAAACCCCAGCGGGACTCCCGGCACGTCTTTCCGTGGCATCGTAATTTTCCCGGCTGGTGCAACCCAATCCATTCTTTATTCGGGTCCGAGCTATCTCTCTGTCGGGCCGATCACCGGGTTCTTTGCGACGGACCTGACTTGCGGTCCGTTTGGAGATTCGCAGGTATTCTCGCTCGCCAATCCGGGCTCCAGCGCGATCAATTGGACGGCCAATGTGGACAGCAACTGGGTGTCGTTGTCCTCGGGGACTACCACCAACTCGCTCGCAGGCGGCGCGGTCACCACGGTCACGGCGACGTTCAACGGCAGCGCCGCCAGCCTGTCCGCCGGCACCAACTTTGCCAACATTTATTTCTCTGACGTATCCGGCACGGACATCACGACCCAGCAGGTCAGGCTGATTCTGAGCCCGCAGTCGATCTCGCCATCATCGGCCTTTGCCTCCAGCGGTCCTCCGGGTGGACCGTTCAGCCCGACGAATGACGTGTACACGTTGAGCAACGGGTGCGGCACGGTCAGTTGGATTGCGACCAACACGCAGTCGTGGCTGACGATCAGCCCGACGAGCGGCACACTGGGTCAAGGCCAGGGTGTGACCATTACCGCTACGGTCAACTCGGTCGCCAATTCCTTGGCCGCTGGCGCCTATTCGGACGTCATCACCTTCAGCAACGCCACCGCGGGAACAGTGATTGACACACGGAACGTCTCCCTTGGCTCCGGCTTCGTGTACTGGTTCGATGACTTCAGCACGTATGTCCAGAACGAGCCCGTCGCTGGCCAGAACGGGTGGACGCAATTGGGCTCGACGGCGAGCCTTCCGCCCACGATCGTGAATGGCGCGCTTGTGGAGAACGCATGTGCCGTGGGCGTTTCGGGGCAGACGGTCTACAAGAACTTCCCGCTAATCACCAATCCGGTTACGTTTGTTGGTGCGGTGATGACCGTCACCAGTGTGCCACAGACGAATGGCAGTCCCAATTACATGAGCGTGATTTACAATGGTAATAACGGCACAGCGACCAGCGGTACCTATGGTGACTACCGATTCGCGCCAGTCGGCACTAACGACTTTGCCCACTTTCTCTTGGGCGCTCGCTGCACGGGCCAAGTGGCCAGTTGGACCTTTGGCGCCCAATCTTGGCCGACGGGAACGGTGCTTCGTGTGATCGAGATGACGAGTGTCACCGCCACCAGTCAGACTGTGTATGTCAACCCGACCAGCGCCGACTTGGGCGCCCAAACGCCCTATGCCATAAGTTACCTGGGAGGTAACGCCGCCGACGAAGGTGCGGGCTCGTTCGGCTTGTCGGGTGAATACGGTGGGACCGTGGGCTCGGCTGGCGCGTTGTTCTGGAAGCTCGCCGCATCGACCAATTACGCGCAGGTTTATAGCTTCCTCACCAACTGTCCGGCGTTCTCGCTGTCACCCAGTGGAACGAGTCCGTATGTGCTGACCGCCGGGACGGCGGGCACATCGTACAGCCAGGCGATCACGGCCGAAGGCGTGGTCGCGCCGTACACCTTCGCCGTAACGTCGGGCGCCCTGCCCGGGGGCCTGGGTTTGTCATCCGCGGGCGAGATCTCCGGTACGCCCACGGCGACGGGGACGTTCCCGTTTACAGTCACGGCGACGAACGCCATCGGATGCACGAGCAGTCAGGCGTACAGCCTGACGGTGACTTGCACGGAGACGATCTTGCTGTCACCGGATACAGGGAATCCGACGCCGCTGACCGCAACGGCGGGCACGCCGTACAGCCAGACGATCTCGGCCACCGGTGGAACTGCGCCGTACACCTACGCCGTAACGGCGGGTTCGTTGACAGGATCGGGCCTGACTTTGTCATCGGCGGGTGTTCTGTCCGGTGCGTCCCCGGTGCAGGGCACGTACACGTTTACCGTCACGGCGACAGACAGCGTCGGCTGCTCGGATGGTCAAGCGTACAGCCTGACGGTGTCGGCGGGAACCCCGCCATTCAGCCAGTGGGAAGAGAACTATGGGCTGACCAACTGCGCGGCCTGTGGCGGAAACGCCTCGTACACGGGCGACGGCATGAGCAACACCAACAAGTTCCTGGCGGGCTTCAACCTGACCAATAGCGCGGCGTATCTGCACATAATCAGCGTCGCCAGGGTGAACAATGGCAAGGACATCCAGGTTACCTATCTCGGCGCCAATGGCGACAACTCGTCCCCACTGGGCGCCCTGACGTACACCAACATCCTGGATTACACCACCGGCACGACCAGTGGCGGGTACTCCAATATCAACTTCGCCACTGCTGGCGTGACCAATATCCTCAGCGGAGGAAACGGCTACGGCATGGTGACGAACATGATCGATGCTGGTGGGGCGACGAATGTCCCATCGCGATACTACCGCGTCCGGGTGTTGGTGCCCTAACACGGCGACGAAATAACCAGGCGCTGGCGCTTCCCGATAACGGGAGGCGCCAGCGCTTTTGTTTTGCGATCCAAGGGTTTGGTTTTTTCCCGGGCGCAGACAGAAGTCACGCCCGGGGAATCTCTTGGAAATGGGGCGAATACCTGGTCGGGTCTGTTACGCCGACGGATCAGCCGGCCAACATTCACCCGGCGCTACGGCAGGTCGGTCTGCCCCATCAGGTACCGATCGCATTCGCGGGCGGCGCCACGGCCTTCGTTGAACGCCCACACCACAAGGCTTTGCCCCCGGCGACAATCACCGGCCGCAAACACCCCGGGGATGCTCGTCGAGTACGTCTCGTACCGGGCCTTGATGTTGGAGCGGTCATCCCGTTCCAAGCCCAGTTGTTGCACGAGCTGGTCTTCCGGGCCGAGGAACCCCATGGCCAGCAACGCGAGTTGGCACGGCACGATCTTTTCCGTGCCCGGAACTTCCTTCGGCACGAACCGGCCCTTGTCGTCCTTCTGCCATTCGATCTGGACGATCTCCACCTGCTTCAGGTTGCCCTGTTCGTCGCCGATGAATCGCCGCGCGGTCATGCAATACACGCGGGGATCGTCCCCAAAAACCGCCGCAGCTTCTTCCTGGCCGTAATCCAGCCGATACACCTTCGGCCACTCCGGCCATGGATTGTTGCCGGCCCGCTCGAGCGGGGGCTTGGGCAGGATCTCCAGTTGGACGAGGCTCCGGCAACCATGCCGCATCGCCGTGCCCACGCAGTCCGTTCCCGTGTCGCCGCCGCCGATCACCATCACGTCCTTGCCCTCGGCGGAAATGAAATCGCCGTTGCGCTGTCCGTCCAATAGACTCTTCGTGTTCGCTGTGAGGAACTCCATGGCGAATTGCACGCCGTGAAGTTGGCGGCCTTCGATGGGAAGATCGCGCGGCTTGGTCGCGCCGGCGCACAGCACCGTCGCGTCAAATTCCTCCAGCAGCTTCTTGGCGGGATAATTCTTGCCGACCTCCGTGTTGGTGACAAACGTCACGCCCTCCTGCGCCATCAGGTCGATGCGGCGCTGGACGACGCTCTTGTCGAGCTTCATGTTCGGGATGCCGTACATCAGCAGCCCGCCGATGCGGTCCTCCCGCTCGAATACCGTCACCGTGTGGCCCGCCTTGTTCAACTGCGCCGCCGCGCACAGGCCCGCCGGGCCGGAACCGACCACCGCCACCTTCTTGCCGGTCCGCGCCTTCGGCGGCTCGGCCGTCACCCAGCCCTCATCCCAACCGCGGTCGATGATGGCGACCTCGATGCTTTTGATCGTGACGGGCGGCTCGTTGATGCCCAGCACGCAGGAACCTTCACACGGGGCCGGGCAGACCCGGCCCGTAAACTCGGGGAAATTGTTCGTCTTGTGCAGTCGCCCGAGGGCTTCCTTCCACAGCCCGCGGTAAACCAGGTCGTTCCACTCGGGGATCAGGTTGTTGATGGGGCAACCAGACGCCATGCCGCTGAGCAGGGTGCCAGTGTGGCAAAACGGGATGCCGCAATCCATGCAGCGCGCGCCCTGTTGCTGGAGTTTCTCGACCGGCAGGTGCAGGTGGAACTCCTTCCAGTCGCGCGTGCGTTCCGCCGACGTACGGTCCGCCGGCAACTCGCGTTTGATCTCCAGGAATCCGGTTGGTTTGCCCATGGCTGCTCTTTAGCGGATGTCGGAAAATGTTACAAGGGACAAAAAACAATTACCACGTGCGGCGACGTCGTGTTGACAGTTTCTAACTGCGTCAGTTCCCCCCCACCCGCGCGAGATCGTGGGCGTTTTGTTCGAAGGCGGCCATGACGGCTTCCTCACCACTCAAGCCGGCGGCCTTCACCCGCTGCGTCGCCTCGATGACGCGCTTGTAATCCTTCGGCATCACTTTTACGAACTGAGGCGCCATCTCCTCCCAGAGCTTCAGAATGTTGCGTCCGCGCTCGCTGTTCGTATATTCCACGTGACGCTGAATCATCGCCCGCACTTCCTGGATCTCCTCGGGATCCGTGAGCTTCTCCAGTCCGACCATCGCCAAATTGCACCGCTTGGCGAAATCGCCGGCGACATCGAGCACGTACGCCACGCCGCCGCTCATGCCCGCCGCGAAATTGCGTCCCGTCGAGCCGAGCACCACCACCCGCCCGCCGGTCATATACTCGCAGCCATGGTCGCCCACCGCCTCGACGACCGCGCGAACGCCGCTGTTGCGGACGCAGAACCGCTCGCCGGCCATGCCGCCAATGTAGGCTTCGCCGGCGGTCGCCCCGTAAAACGCGACGTTGCCGATGATGATGTTCTCCTCGGGCACAAACGTGGATCCCATTGGCGGATAGACAATGATCTTCCCGCCACTGAGTCCCTTGCCGACGTAATCGTTCGCGTCCCCCTGGAGCGTGAGCGTCATCCCTTTGGGGATGAACGCGCCGAAGCTCTGGCCCGCGCTGCCCTTGAAATGCAGTTTGATTGTGTCCTCGGGCAGACCTTCGGGCCCGAAGCGGCGCGTCAGCTCGCTGCCGGTGATCGTACCGACCACGCGGTTCGTGTTGCTGATCGGCAGGGTCGCGTGCACCTTCTGGCGGCTGGTCAGGGCCGGCTCGCACACTTTTAAAAGCAACCGTTTGTCCAGCGATTGCTCCAGCCCGTGATCCTGGTCGATCATCCGATGCCGGCCGACACCCGCCGCCACGACCGGTTGATGAAACACCTTTGAGAAATCCAGCCCGCGGGCCTTGTAGTGATCGACTGCCTTGTTCACGTCCAGGCGGTCGACGCGCCCGACCATCTCTTCGATCGTGCGGAAGCCCAGTTGCGCCATCAGCTCGCGCGCTTCCTGGGCGATAAATCGCATGAAATTCACCACGAATTGCGGGTCGCCGCTGAATTTCGCCCGCAACCGCGGGTCCTGTGTCGCCACGCCGACGGGGCAGGTGTTGAGGTGGCACACCCGCATCATGATGCAGCCGAGCGTGACCAGCGGCGCGGTGGCAAACCCGAATTCCTCGGCGCCCAGCAACGCGGCCACCACCACGTCGCGACCGGTCTTGAGTTGGCCGTCGGCCTCGACGTAAATGCGGCTGCGGAGATTATTCAGCACCAACGTCTGTTGCGTCTCGGCCAGGCCGAGTTCCCACGGCGTACCGGCGTGTTTGATGCTGGAAAGCGGCGACGCCCCCGTCCCGCCATCGTGGCCGCTGATGAGCACCACGTCCGCGTGCGCCTTGGCCACGCCCGCGGCGACCGTGCCGACGCCGATCTCGCTGACGAGCTTCACGCTGATGCGGGCATGCAGGTTCCCATTCTTGAGATCGTGGATGAGTTCCGCCAGGTCCTCGATCGAATAAATGTCGTGGTGCGGCGGGGGCGAAATCAGGCCGACGCCGGGCGTGGAGAACCGCACCTTCGCGATCCACGGGTACACCTTGGCGCCAGGCAATTCGCCGCCCTCGCCGGGCTTCGCGCCCTGCGCCATCTTGATCTGGAGTTCCCGCGCCTGGGTCAGGTACTGGCTGGTCACGCCGAAACGTCCGCTCGCGACCTGTTTGATCGCCGAGTTCTTGCTGTCGCCGTTCGGCATCGGCTGGTAGCGTTCGGGATCTTCGCCGCCTTCGCCGGTGTTGCTCTTGCCGCCGATGCGGTTCATGGCAATCGCCAGCGCTTCGTGCGCTTCCTTGCTGATCGAGCCGTAACTCATCGCCCCGGTCTTGAACCGTTTGACGATGCTCTCGACCGGCTCGACCTCCTCAAGCGGAATGGGGCGCGCCGCGAGCTTGAACTCGAACAAGCCGCGCAACGTGCACAGCGCCTGTGACTGGTTGTTGACCAGTTCCGAGTATTCCTTGAACACCTTGTAATTATTGGTCCGCGTCGAGAGTTGCAGTTTGTGGATCGTCTCGGGGTTGAACAGGTGGTATTCACCGTCGTGCCGCCATTGATACTGTCCGCCGGGATCCAGCGTGGCGCCGTTGACGGCCCGGGCCGGGAACGCGTGCCGGTGCCGCAAGCGGACTTCCTCGGCGATGACATCGATGCCCACACCCTCGATTTGGGACGCCGTCCACGTGAAATACCTGTCGATGACGGAGTGGTTGAGGCCGATGGCTTCAAAAATCTGCGCCCCGCAATAGCTCTGGACGGTCGAGATTCCCATCTTGGCCATGGTCTTGACGACACTCTTGGTGACGGCCTTCAGGTAGTTCTTGACCGCCTTCTTGTGGTCCATGTCCTTGAGAATGCCCTGGCGAATCATGTCGTCCAGCGTCTCGAACGCCAGGTACGGATTGATCGCACCCGCGCCGTAGCCGATCAGCAACGCAAAATGATGGACCTCGCGCGGCTCACCCGATTCGAGCACCAACCCGACCCGTGTGCGGGTGCCTTCCCGGATCAGATGATGGTGCATGCCGGCCACGGCCAACAGGGCGGGAATCGCCGCGTGGTCGTGGTCGAGGCCGCGGTCGGACAAAATAAGGATGTTGTGGCCCTCGCGGATCGCCTGGCTCGCCTTGGCGAACAGATTGTCGAGCGCCTTTTCCAGTCCCTGGCCGCCGTCGTTCACGTTGAACAAGATCGGCAACGTGATCGATTTGAAACCAGGCCGGTCGATGTGGCGCAGCCGCTCGAATTCTTCGTTGCTGAGGACGGGACCCTTCAAGCGAATCTGGCGGCAGCTTTCCGGCTGTGGATCCAGCAGGTTCCCTTCCGGGCCGATGGTCGTGTACGTCGATGTAATGATCTCTTCGCGGATGCAATCAATTGGCGGATTAGTGACCTGCGCGAACAACTGCTTGAAATAATTGTAGAGCAACTGCGATTTGTTCGACAGCACCGCCAGCGGCGTGTCCGTGCCCATGGAGCCCAGTGGTTGCACGGCGTCACGGGCCATGGGTGCCAGGAGGATCCGCAGGTCCTCAAACGTGTAGCCAAACGCTTGCTGCCGAAGCAGTACCGTGGCGTGGTCCGGCCGGTGAACGTGCGGCGGCTCGGGCAGGTCTTCGAGGTACACCAAGCTTTGATTCAGCCACAAGCGATAGGGACGCTCCGTCGAGGTCTTCTGCTTGATCTCTTCATCAGCGACGATCCGGCCCAGCTCGGTATCCACCAGGAACATGCGGCCCGGCTGGAGACGGCCCTTCTGCAAGACGCGCTCCGGCGGAACGTCGAGCACACCGACTTCTGAGGCCATGATGACCCGGTCGTCCTTCGTCACGTAATAGCGAGAGGGACGCAGTCCGTTGCGGTCCAGCACCGCGCCGATCTTCAGGCCGTCCGTGAACGCAATCGAGGCGGGCCCGTCCCAGGGCTCGATCAGGCACCCGTGATACTCGTAAAACGCCTTCTTCTCCTCGCTCATACTCTCGTGTCCCGACCATGGCTCGGGAATCATCATCATCATCGCGTGCGGCAGCGAGCGGCCGCCGAGCACGAGGAATTCGAGGCAATTGTCGAACATCGCCGAGTCGCTGCCGTCCTCGTTGATGATCGGCAGCAGCTTTTTCATGTCGCTGCCGAACAGGTCGGATTTCAACAACGATTCGCGCGCGTGCATCCAGTTGATGTTGCCGCGCAACGTGTTGATCTCGCCGTTGTGCGCGACGTAGCGGTACGGATGCGCGCGTTCCCAGCTCGGGAACGTGTTGGTGCTGAAGCGCGAGTGCACCAACGCCAGCGCGGATTCGACCGACGGATCAGCGAGATCGGGAAAGAACGGGTCGACCTGTTCCGACATGAGCATTCCCTTGTAGATGACCGTCTTGTAGGACAGGCTCGAAATATAAAACCGGTTGCCGCCCTTGATGCCCGCGTAACGAATGCCCCGCTCCGCGAGTTTGCGAACGACATAGAGCTTGCGCTCGAACGCCATGTCGTCCTTGATCTTCGCGTCGCGGGCGATGAACACCTGGCGAACAACTGGCTCCGACGCGCGGGCAGTCTCGCCGAGCGAAGCGTTAACCGTGGGGACGGTGCGCCAGCCGAGCAGCCGATGTCCCTCGTTCTCGATGATCTCTTCGAAAAGTTTCTCGCATTTGTACCGTTCGGACGCATCCGGCGGCAGGTAGACCATGCCAACGCCGTACTCGCCGGAGGAGGGCAACGCGATCTTTTCCTTCGCGCACACCTTCTTGAAGAACTCGTGCGGAATCTGCATCAAAATCCCGGCGCCATCGCCCGTGTTCGCCTCGCAGCCGCACGCCCCGCGATGGCTCAGGTTCACGAGGACCGTCAGCGCCTGGCGGACGATCTCGTGCGATTTGCGGCCCTTGATATTGACGACAAAGCCGACGCCGCAGGAGTCATGTTCGAACCGCGGGTCGTACAGACCCTGTTTCTCCGGCCAACCATACGGTGTGGGTGTGCGCACGTTGCTCATTACGTACTTTCTTCCAACTCGCCCTTCATCGAGATTATATGGCAAGTTTGCTTCCAGCTTTCAACGTCATTGTCCATTCTAACGATAATTTCTTTCGAGCCGCTCTCCCGTCAGTGCCGCTTGAGAATCCGCGCCGCCTTCTTCGGGTTGTCCACCCGCAGGATCATCGCTCCCGTCAGGGCGTTGGTGGGCGTGGCGCTGTAGGCGTACTCGATATTCATTTTGTTCCGGGCCAGTTTGGCGGCAATGTCCGCCAGTTCCCCGGGCTTGTTCCGCCCTTCGAGCATCAGCACGTCCCGCTCGATGACCAGCACGCCGCGCTCGCCGAGGAGATGCAGGGCTTTGTGGGAATCATCCACCACCATGCGCACCACCGCGTGGTCCACCGCGTCCGAAACCGAGATGGCGTAGATATTGATTTTCGCCGCCGCCAGCGCTTTGCAAACCTTCGACAACATGCCCGGTTTGTTCTCCAGAAACATTGCGAGTTGCTTGACGATCTTCATGGCACAACCTCCGTGCTCGATACGCTCTCGGCGACGAGACCATCGCGGCCCTTCCGTCCCAGCAACGAGACGATGAACGACAATTACACCTCATGCCTTGTGAACTTCGGTGCAACATTTGGGATTTACTCGCCGCTCTTAGAGCACTGAATTATTCACGAACACCACTTTTATGTTGAATTCTAATCAGAAAGTAGCAAAACTATGAGCGAAAACAAGCGAAATCTTCAGTTTCTGTGAATTACCGACGAGGGTACCGTTATGCACACATTCGACGATCAGGAGCGCGCCATCCTCAAGGCGCTCATCCGCGACCCGCGCCAGAGTGACAATCACATCAGCAAAGTCACGGGCGTACCGACCCCGACCGTGCGCCGCAAACGCAAGCGGCTCGAAGACGAAGGTCTGCTCAACTACTTCGCGGCCATCGACATGCAGGAGACAGGCACGGGCACGTTCGGCGCGCGACACCTGTACATCATCAAGTTCCGCATCGGCATCACCACCCGGCAAATCGTCGAGGAGATCAAGAGCGAGCCAAACGTGCGCTCCGTCTTCACCGACCTGATCTACGAATCACACATTGCCGAGATGGACGGACGCGTCGCACTGGTGATGATTATCGAGGGCAAGAGCGACGGCGACATCATCGAGAACGTTCAGGGCAAGATCGTTCCCTCGCTCCGCAAAAACCACGGTCCCGACTCGATCGAAGACATCTCCACCCTGCGCCTGCTCGGCCCGATCCGCGTGTTCCACAACTACGTGCCGCTGGTCAACATGGACAAAGGCGTGTTGCGTGGCGACTGGACGAACGACGCCATTTTCGTGGGATAGACGCCCCACGGCATCCATAAAATCGTTCGGGGTTGAACAAAGTGCTTCGCGGGCGGGTCGCTCGACTGTAGACTTGGCGTATGGGCGATACGAAGGTCGTCTTCTGGGACGTGTACAACACGCTCGTGACCGCGCGCCGGGGTGACCTGGACTCACTGCTCAAACGCGAATCCGAATTGCGCATGGCGTTCGACCGCACGGTACGAAACTTCAGCCTCCACGCGGCTCCCGGCCGGTTGCAGGAATTGTTCCTGCGCGGCATCGAGGCCGAACGCGAGAAGCGGATCGCGGAAGGCGTCGCTCATCCCGAAGTGCGCGTCGAGGAAATCTGGTTCAAGCTGCTCGAAAAATCCGAGTCGGACGAGCCGCCCACGATGAGTTTGGCCCGCGAGGTGGCGCTGTTCTTCGAGCGCCAGGCCAACCCGAAGGAACTTCAATTCCGCGCGTTCGACGTGTTGACCACGCTCCAGAAACGCGGCGTGCGGCACGGGATCATCTCGAACGCGCAATTCTACACGCCCATCGAATTGTCGGACCTGTTGGGCGAAGCGAGCCGGGGGGCGATTCGCACGTATGAATCCATCTTCGACACGCGGCTGGTGTTCTTCTCGTTCGAACTCGGCGTGGCGAAACCCGATCCCACGGCGTTCCGCCGCGCGATTGGGGTCCTGACGAACGACAACATCATGCCCGACGACTGCGCGTTTGTCGGCAATTCGCTGGCCAACGACATCGCGCCGGCGCACCATGTCGGGTTCCGCACGGTCCTGTTCGCGCCCGAAGCCGTTCCCGACTCCGCCATCAAGCCCGATCTGGTGATCCACAATCTCGGTCAGTTGTTGGAATGGTTGTAAGACTCGCCATCCGCCATGATCGCCCGCGGACGGGCAGGGCCACGACCGTCATAGCCCCCGACATTCGCAGGCAGGTCGAATTGCGGAAGGCCAAGCGCGCCGCAGGGCCGGACAATTTAGCGACGGAACTCTCCGTCACGGCCCGTACCACGGTCTCTCGCCGTGATTCGGTGGAGAGGGGCGCCAGAACACCGCGTAGCAAGGTGCTTCTGGATGAGGCCAAGGAGAAGGACCAGTGTGTTCCTGTACGAGTTCCCTATTGTTATACGCCACAAATCGAGGCGAGACGCGCGACAAACTCCATGATTGATGTTCCTCCTTGGAGAGCACCGTGAGAATCTCGATCAGATTCATCCCTTCAAATGTGCGAGTGCGTGGAATCGGCCCCAGTTTGGCAGTCGCCCAACTTACGCTAAGCATGCCGTTAAAGGCCACATTGAGGTCTGGCTGACCCGTATGATAAAACTCGCCCACGTAGTTCGTTTCCCCTGGTAGGTAGACACCAGCGCCATTCGTAAGTAATCGGGTCGCCCGCGTCCCAAAGTTCGTTTCCCCCGATAGGCGCACGTATCCATAGTAAACGACCGAAAACCTATCCAGTTTCCGCGTCAACGGCGACTTGCTATCGGTAATCGGTTGCTTGGGAAGCAGCAGGATCGTTCCATTTGTCGGTATGATCCCGTATTCCGGTAGAGGAGCCAGTAGCCCTTTTAAGATGTTGCCGATTGTGGTTTGCTCGTACGAGACTGTGACAACGGGCTGAGGGACGACGTCAATGACGATATTTAGTGGAACCGGCGAGTACGGCGAAAGATTTCGGACGGCTGCGGCTATAGGCTCGCTGTCGCAGGAGAAGCTATTTACAACCGTCTGAAGAACACCCGTTTGGGCCAGGCACTGCTGGGACAATCCGAAGTTCGCGTAAATGACGACCGTGAATAAAGCAAACAGGTGCGGCCTGCAAAGTGTGTTAGTTCTCATGTGATCTCCGCTCATCCTGCCATTAGTGACAAGGGCCCGTTTGTACGACACTCACGTCGTTAGTCTCCGGACCAAGGGAAAAGCGTAAACAGGGTCAGGTCTCATTATCAAACAATTGGGTTTCGAGTCGCGTCACGATGTTGCGCAACTGTTGGTTCTGTGTCAGGCGTCGTCCCAACCGGTGCACCGCGGTTTGCACGCTGCCGT
>Ga0187875_10001130_pt1 | contig 20955 bp, 19 predicted proteins | sample June2016WEW_17_1_2_FD_132978 | JGI IMG/M metagenome (GOLD analysis project Ga0187875, IMG submission 132978) | Peatland microbial communities from SPRUCE experiment site at the Marcell Experimental Forest, Minnesota, USA - June2016WEW_17_10 | ecosystem: Environmental > Terrestrial > Soil >... | reverse complement strand
TCCTTCTCGGCGATGCCCTGGACCTGGTAGAGCTGTTTGGCCCGCTCGAGCGCGTGCGTGGTCAAATCCAAAAGGCCTGCTGCCGCAATCAATGTAGAGCTTGCTTGAATGAGATCCGGGCTCTCGATGGTGAACAGCGTTTGGCCTCTTCTCACCTCATCGCCAATCTCGGCATAAGCCTTGATGATCCTTCCCTGGTAGGGTGAGAACACCTGGACCGCGAGGTTTTCATTGAAGTCTATGCTGCCGACGGCGGTACGCTCGAGCGGGAACTCGTGTGCTCCAACCAGACTTATCTTGACGCTTTTGAGCTGCATATCGGTCAGCTGAACCGACGGATCCGTACCCTCCGCTGGCACGGTCGCCGTGTGGGGAGGGCCCGTTCCCACGGGTGCGTCCGCACTGGCCCTGAGATGTGCCCCTCCAATCAGGGCAACTACGAGCACCGCGGCCGCAATTGCGCCGGCGATGGCTTTCTGACGGCGACCCGAAGGAAGCAGATCCCAGACCGAAGACAAACGCATTGCCGATGCTCCCTCTAGTTTCCGCGCATGCGCGCCCGCCGCGCTGACGTCGGCGTGCTCACACAATGGCGGCTCGCTACGCGCGCAGCCACTCGGAGTTCTCACACTAGTCCGCGATCTTCCAGGCGGGCAGAATGATCCTTACGTCTTGGTAACGGGAGGCGCGTTCACTCGCATCGCTTCCAGGGGGGCGATTGATGTTTCCCGCGCACCTTAGCGCTCTTCCGGCCCTGGTGATGGCGGCCACGGCAGTCGGCTGTGCCGTCGGACCGCACTACCGAGCGCCTCATGCGCCGCTCGATGCCGGTTATGCACCGACGCCGCTCCCCGAAGCCAGTGCATCCGCCCAGGTCCACGGCGGCGAGACGCAGCACTTCGTCGCCGGACGAGACATCGCCTTCGAGTGGTGGGAACTCTTTCAGTCTCCGGCCCTCGATGAGCTCATTAAAAAGGCATTCAAGGCGAATCCGACGGTCGCCGCGGCGCAGGCCGCCCTGGCCCAAGCCCAGGAGTTGGTGTACGCACAGCAAGGATTCTTTTATCCGACGGTGTCGGCGGATTTTCAGCCCGAGCGGCATAAAGTATCCGGGAACACCAACTCGAGCTCGACAATCGGTGTGCAGGGCAACGGGGTTAACCTCCTTCCAGGCCTGGAGGATCCTTACCACGAGCCGCACAACGTACCTTCCTACTACACCTTCTATACTGCCGAGGTGAGTGTGGGATTCGTTCCCGACGTCTTCGGTCTCAATCGGCGGCAAGTGGAATCCCTGGTCGCGCAAAAAGACGCAGAGCGCTTTGCGCTTGAGGCCACTTACATCACTCTCGCCTCCAATGTCGTCGGCGGAGCGATCCAAGAAGCGTCCTTGCGCGCACAGATCCAGGCGACTCTGGAGATCATCGAGGCGGATGAGAAATCGCTCGAGATCCTGCGCAATCAGTTGCGCTTGGGATTCGCCATGCGGATTGATGTGGCGGCGCAGGAAGCTGCGCTCGCGCAGGCTCGGGCGACGCTACCGCCGCTCCAGAAACAGCTCGAGCAAACGCGCGATCTCCTGCGAGCCTTGGTCGGTCAATTACCGAACGATGAGGAGCCGACTTTCCGGCTCGAGGCGCTTCAATTGCCGCCTGAGGTCCCTCTCTCCCTGCCCGCGAAGATCATCGAGCAGCGCCCCGACGTGCGTGCCGCGGAAGCGCAGCTTCATGCCGCGAATGCGCAGGTCGGCGTCGCCGTAGCGGCGATGTTGCCGCAGTTCTCGATCACCGGCGTAGCTGGCGGCAACGCGACGCAAATTCCCTGGATGTTCCGCTCGGGCGGCCCATTCTGGAGCCTCTATGGCGACGTCAATCAACCCATATTCCAGGGCGGTACCCTGCTGCATCAAGAGCGCGCCTCCAGGCAGGCCCTGAAACAGGCGGCAGCTCAATATCAAAGCACGGTGATTGCTGCCTATCAGAACGTAGCCGACACACTGCACCTATCGCTGTCCGATGCCGAGTCTCTCGCGGCCGATGTCGCGGCGGAGAACTCCGCCAAGGTGACCTATGACCTCACCCGCCGGCAGGCGGAAACCGGCTACGTGGACACGCTGACCCTACTCACCGCCGAAACGGCTTATCAGCAAACGCTGCTCGCTCGGGTCCAGGCGCAGGCCGCTCGCTACGGCGACACCATCGCATTGTTCCAGGCCCTCGGCGGGGGCTGGTGGAATCGTCAGGAGGTTGCAGGTAAATGAACTCCCTACTCCGCGACACGCTGCTTTCCGCGGCAGCCGTAGTAATGTCGGGTTGTGCCGTCGGCCCGAACTTTCACAAACCCGACGCTCCAACGAACGCAGGATATGCACCCATTGCCCTGCCGGAGAGTACGTCCTCTGCACCCGTCCTGGGCGGCGATGTCCAACATTTCGTTGCGGGCAAGGACATTCCTTTCGAGTGGTGGGAGCTGTTCCAATCGCCGGCACTCAACTCGCTGATCGAGAAGGCCTTCGAGGCGAACCCGACCATCGCCGCGGCACAGGCGGCCTTGGCTCAAGCCAAGGAACTGGTCTATGCACAGCAGGGCTTTTATTTTCCGTCCGTGGGGGCGACCTATCAGGCTGAGCGCCACAAGATTGCCGGCAACCTCACGAACGACCAAGCGCCCGGCGTGCAAGGCAATGGCGACAATCTCCTCGCGCCGTTGCAGACCCCTGGGGTGCCGCCCTACACGGAGCCGCTCTTCTATAGCTTTCAGACGGCTGAGCTCACGGTGGGATTCGTGCCCGACGTTTTCGGCGGCAATCGGCGGCAAGTGGAATCAATGGCCGCGCAGACTGAGGTACAACGGTTTGCGCTGGAAGCGACCTATATCACGTTGGCGTCCAACGTCGCCGCCGCAGCTATCCAAGAAGCCTCGCTGCGTGCGCAAATCCGCGCCACCCGCGATATCATCGCCGCCGACCAGAAGGCGCTCGACATTCTGCGCGATCAATTGCGGCTCGGGCAGGCGATGCGCATCGACGTGGCGACACAAGAGACCGCGTTGGCTCAGGCGCAAGCCACGCTGCCTCCGCTGCAATTGCAGTTCGAGCAGGGACGCGATCTGATCCGCGCCTTGGTGGGGAATCTGCCAAATCAAGAAGTACCCGAAACGTTCGAGCTCGAAGCGTTGCACCTGCCCCCTGAGCTACCCATTTCGCTGCCCTCCCAGCTCATCGAACAGCGTCCCGATGTCAGGGCGGCCGCCGCACAGCTGCATGCGGCCAACGCCCAGGTAGGCGTGGCAGTTGCCGCCATGCTGCCGCAATTCTCAATCACCGGATCGTATGGCGGGAACGCGGACCAATTCAGTTGGATGTTCCGCCATGGTGGTCCCTTTTGGAATTTAGTCGGCGATGTTACTCAACCCTTGTTCGAGGGTGGCACCCTACTGCACCGAAAGCGTGCAGCCACCCAGGCACTCAAGCAGGCCGCCGCACAGTATCAGAGCGCGGTGATCACGGCATATCAGAATGTCGCCGATACGCTGCACGCGTCGCTATCCGATGCGGATGCGCTCGCTGCGAACGTCGAGGCCGAACAGGCGGCCAAGGTCACTTACGATCTCACGCTGCGACAGATGCAAGTGGGTTACGTCAACCCATTGATCTTGCTGGTCACAGAAACGGCTTACGACCAGGCGGTGCTCGGCCGGATACAAGCGCAGGCGTCGCGCTACGGGGACACCGTGGCGCTGTTTCAGGCCCTCGGCGGCGGCTGGTGGAATCGCCCGGCAAGAGCCTCAGCGAGGAATGCGCCGGCTCAGGGCCAAGCCGCAACCGCCCAACAAGCGGTTGCGACGCCATGATGAGACGGGCGATTTTAAGTGTCGGTCGGACGCTCTACGTCGATGACGAGCCGATAGCCGACCCCGAGCTCGGTGAGGATGTGCCGGGGCCGGCTCGGATCCACTTCGAGCTTCTTGCGCAGGCTGCCGATATACACCCGGAGCGCGCGCGAATTGTCGCGAACGGGGCCCCACACCTCGGTGTTCAGAGCCGCGTGGGTTACGATCCGGTCGGCGTGGCGCGCGAGCGTCTCGAGTATGCGATGCTCGAGAGGGGTCAGGCGCAGCTCGCGCCCGTCACGGCGATGGGCGACGCGCCGGCCGAGATCGATGGAGACATCTCCCAGTTGCAGCAGTCCCATCGGCAGATCACCACGCACATACCTCCGCAGGATGGCGCGCACTCGTGCGAGGAGTTCGGGCGGGCTGAAGGGCTTCATCACGTAGTCGTCTGCACCCAGCTCAAAAGCCGCTAGCCGTTGGTCTTCGGCCGTACGCGCCGACAGCACGACGATCGGTACCGGCGACCAGGCACGAATGGCGCGGATGACGTTGAGGCCGTCGCGGTCCGGCAGGCCGAGATCGACGACAACGACATCGGGCCGCTGCAGCCGCGCATCCTGCTCGCCGCGGGCAGCCGTATCGGCAATCACGACCCTAAAGCCGTTTGCCTCGAACAGGATGCGCAAGACCTCCTGAATCGCTTCGTCGTCCTCGAAGATCAAGACGACGTGCATGGCCTCGGTCACGTGGGCGGATCCAGATTCCGCTGCAGCAGCGCATGCATCCTCGCAAGCAGTTCGGGCGCACTGAATGGCTTAGTGACATAGTCGTCTGCGCCCGCCTCCATTGCCACTCGCTTTTGCGACTCGTGCGTACGAGCGGACAAAACGATGATGGGCAGCCGCGACCATTTCCGTATGCTGCATATCAGCTCAACCCCATCGCGGTCGGGCAATCCGAGATCGACGATGGCGAGGTCGGGCCGTTGAGATTCGGCTTCGCGAATTGCAGCGTCGCAGGTGTCTGCGGCAACGACGCGAATATCATTGGCCTCCGCAAGAAAGCGCAGCACCTCTTGGATTCCGGGGTCGTCCTCGACGATGAGTACGACGCACATCAGTCAGTCCTAGCAAGCCTCCGCTGCAGGTTGCCCCACGGTCTCCCGGGCCACGGGGAGGGAGATTTCAAACCGAGCCCCACCTGCCGGAGGATTCGAGGCGCGGACGTCGCCGTCGTGGAGGCGTGCAGCTGCGCGGCAGATCGCGAGCCCCAAGCCGACGCCGACGATATTGCTCTCCGAGCGGCCGCGCTGAAATTTCTCGAACAGGCACTCCGGGTCTCCGGCGGGGAGGCCCGGGCCGTCGTCCTCCACGGATATCAATATCCCCTCCTCGCCGCGCACATCGGCGCATATCGTGACAGTCGTGCCCGGCGGCGTGTATTTCGCAGCATTCTCCAAGAGATTGGTCAATATCTGCACGATCAGCGTCGGCTCGACCATGATCATGGGCAGGTCCTGCGGCAAGTTCAGGACGATGCGCCACTGCGCAAGGCGCGACTGGGTAGCCGACAGTGCAAGTGCGACCAGATCGTCGATGGCGTGCCAGTCGGAGCGCAGCGCACGGCCGCCAAACTCCATGTGCACCAAATCGAGGACATTCGTCAGAAGCTGCGACATGTCCCGAGCCTTGCGCTCGATCAATTTCCCGAGCGTCGTGCGGCGATCCGCATTGAGCGCGTACTCCGGCTGCGCGATGAGGCTCCCAGCACCGGCGATGGCCGACAGCGGCGTGCGCAGGTCATGAGATATCGAAGCGAGTAGTGTGTTGCGCAGCAGAACCCGCTCCGCGGATAGTCTCGCCGCCTCGGCGGCCTCGGCCAGGCGGACTCTCTGCAGCGACAACGCCAACTGGGCCGCAAAGGCGTCCAACAGATTGAGTTGCTCGGCAGGCAACGCACGGCTCGGAGGCTGCGGACACACCACGATCACGCCCTTGACGCTTCTGTTGCCTTGCAACGGCAAGTAAATGGCTTCCTTGGTGCACCGCTCACCCCGGACTGCCACCTCCTGAGCGAAGTCGAGATCGAAGTGCGGCGCGCAGGCGTCGGGGTCGACGCCGTCGGAATCGCCGGTCAACACCGACGACCACGATCCATGCTCATCGGCAATCAAGACGATTGCTTTGCTATGGAACACGGCACTTATGTGTCGAACTGCCGCCGCCGCCATGACCCGGGCGTCGGTCGCGATGGTGAGCTCGCGGCTCATCGCGTAGAGAACGGCGGTGCGCTCCTCGCGTGCGTCCGCGACTTCTCGGTGGCGGCGAATACTCACCATGAGATTCGCGATCACCAAAGCCACGATCAGCATGACGGCCATCGTAAACAGATAATGCGTGTCGTCCACATCGAAGCTGAAAACCGGTGGGACGAAGAAAAAGTCGAATGCGAGCATGTTCAAGACCGCAAGCGCCACGCTCGGGCCGCGCCTCAACCGCAGCGCACCGCCGGTCGTTCCCAATAAATAGATCATCACGATGTTGACGAGGCCGAGGTGGGACGACAACGGCCATGCAATCCCGGTGCATAGACCGGATATCGCCAACGCACGCAGATAATCCAGCCAATACCCGAATGCACTCGTCCGCCCCTGGTCGGTGACGTTCCCGCGAACGGCTTTCCAACCCTGCCGTAGAGCTGCAGTCGCAGCTCGCTGTCCCTGGCGCAATCGTCGCAGCAACATCCGCGATCGCGCGGCGGGTGAGGCGGGATTGCGCATTGGATCCATCAAGGATGCGATGTTCATCTGCTTGAGGCGGCGTCCTCGGTCGAGATAATCCTGTCTGTCAGACTACTGGATTCCCCACGCCGTGGGTAGGCGTTTGCCAGAAATCCCCCTCGCGCCATTTGACGCGAGGGGGATCGCATCAGAACTTGACCATCACGCCTGCGCCCCAGATGACTTCGCGAACGCGAAGGTCTGGAAACCAGTCGCCCGGATCGCACTGACCTGTAACGGGATTGGCGCCGCCCCCTACGCAGCTCGCAGGCGAGCCGTTATTGCCACCGGGGGGCGTTATGCCACCGGGTCCCGACCAATATGGCACACTCGAATGTCGGTATGTCGCCTCAGTCCACCAGGTAATCCAGTCTCGCGGCATATACTGAAAATTGATCTGCGAATCCCATTGATAGAGCTTCTGTCCCGGCTGCTGGGTGAAGTACGGCGAGCCGCTCGCGGCCGTTGCTCCATTGATCGGGGGCGTCAGGGCGAGATAGCGGCCCGGGTTGTTCATGAAGCCTCCTCCGATCGTCACGGCATACAGGTCGTTATGAAACCAGGTGCGATCGTAGAGCATCATGCCGAAGAAGCTTTCCTTGTTGGGCTCATGCGTACAATGGACCCCGCCGCCGTATTCGCACCCGATATCCCACGTGAAGCTGAAGGCCATCTTGGAGATCCCGGCTCCCCCCTGACCGCGCGCATCGTAATACTTGACCAACAGGCTGTCGTCTTCGTGCACACGAGTCACGTTGGCGTAATTGACGGGCGGCCCCGCCCCTACATAAGACCCTGCGGCATCGTGGTTCCCACCGCCGTTCTGGGGCTGACAGAGCGTGTCCATGGTGCCCTGCCCGTTATTGTTGTTCGCTTGGCAGTTCAAATTGTCCTGTCCGGCCGTATAGGTGTTGAACACCAGCTTCACGGCATCGTTCGGAATCCAGAGAATTTGTCCGCCGAGTCCCGGGTGTCGGTTGAACTTTGCGTAGGACTGCCAGCCGTTGATCAACCACGGCTCAATCTTGAGATCTTGCGTCGGCCACCACTGGACGCGCAATCCGTTAAAGAACCAAGGCGTATTCGATGATACGAACGAGGGCTGATAGGTCCAGTTATCGAAATTGTAGTAACTGAACAGGCCGATGTACGAGACGAACACGCCGGCGTCCACATTGAGCCCATGATTCACGTCGAAGTGATAGCCCGCATTCGCTTCAGAGAAATACCGGTAAGCATCTTGGAGGTCCCATTGTCCAATCGCGCCGCTCGCGTCATTGCGTGGGGTGGTCGTCGCGAACATGCCGAACATCGACAAGAATCGCGCTCTCACATTGTCCCAGTGAAAGTCACCGCCGAAGCTGACTTGCTCGATCTGGAATTCGCTCGAGCGGAACACCTCGGTTGAACCGTCAACCGTGTGGTCGATCGGATGGTTGCCGCTTTGCAGATAGTTGACGTCCAGGCGGATTTCCGGCGTGAAGAACTTCGTGTCGAATGCAGGCCCCTTGCCTCGCGTGTTGCCATTCATCCAGCCAATATCACCATCGTTCGCCAGCGGGGTCATGGTGTCGACCTCAGGCGCCGCGTCCGGCGCTTGGAGAGCCTCAGGAATCCTGGGCACCGGCGCTGCCGCCGCATTGCCGGCCGCCTCTTTAACTACTGCGGCCAATGCGGGTGCTTGCGCGGCCGGTGCGCCTGCGGCCGCGTTCATTACGATGTCGTGCCGTGTGGCCTTGCTCTGCACGACCGCTATGGGAGGCTCGGCGACTTCGGGAGACCCCTCGACCTGCGAGCTGATCGCCCACTGACCCGGAGGCAAATCCGCAAACGAATAAACACCATCGCTGCCCGATATCGTTGCGCGTATCCCGCCGCCATCGACTCGTCTCGCGGTCACCGTGGCGTGCGCGACGGGAAGCTTTGCAGGGGTGGTCACAATACCGACGATCGCCCCACCCGTGCCGTCGGCACGTGCTTGCGGTAAGTTTAGACTCGCTACGAGACCCACTGTCATAGCGGAGAGCAGACATTTGTGCAGATAATCCCGAATCTTCATTGATCCCATCCCCTTGATGAATGTTTCCGCTCGCCCGTCACCAAACAAAAGACAACAGCTATCTACCGCGACCCAAGTCGCCTACCGATAAGCGAGCCTGCGGAGACTGAAAGAAGTACTAGTGTGTGCGCTAGCAGCTGGTCATGAATAGACACAATTGCATTAAAAAATCGCCGCTCAGAGCTGGATGAGATTACCGGCCGCTGCCTTGATGAGAGCCTGCGTGCGGGTGGCTACGCCGAGTTTTCGGCGAGCATTATCCAGATGAAATTCCACAGTGCGCTTGCTCAGACTGAGAATCGTACCGATCTCCTCGAACGTCTTGCCGCGTGCGGCCCAGGTGAGCGTCTCCACTTCACGCTCGCGCAGTTGGACCTGCTTCGGCCAAACCGCACTTCGGGCCACACGCGCGAGTCGCGCTCCAATACGCGCGGCAAGCACGTCGTAATCCACCGGTTTGGTAAGATAATCGTCGGCGCCAAGTTGCCAGCCCCTGAGTTCGGTGCGTTGGTCACCGAGCGCGGTGAGAAAAATAAATGGAATGCTTTCGAAGCGCGGCGCCATGGACGTGAGCCGCTCGAGCAGTTCGAAGCCTGACATGCCCGGCATGCCGATATCGGACAACACGATGTCCGGCGGATCTTTGAGTATCGACGCCAGTCCGTCATGACCGTTGTGCGCGACGGCAACGTTGAACCCGCGATCTACCAGCTCTTCGCAGAGCAAGCTTGCAGTCTCGCGGTCGTCCTCGATGCAGAGAACATTCCTGCGTCGCTCATTCATCCGAATCGTGCTCCCTTGGTCTGCCCCGAGTCAGACTAGCATCGTCGGTATTAAGAGGGAGTTAAAAAATCTTCGCGCGGCGCGATCCATCTCATCCGGGACGCGCGATCCTGCTAGGCTCGAACGGTGCCGCGGCTGCGCGGCAGATTCTCTCAATTGCCGCGAGGTGAGAAACTGCCCATGAGACGAGCTCGTTCCATCAGAGTACGGCTCTCAATCGTCTTTCTCTTTCTCTTCTTATTAGTGATTGTGCTTGGAGCCGAAGCTCTGCGGAGCTTGAGCTACGTTAACGACGCAGCGGCCGAGATCCGCCTGCGGTGGTTGCCGAGCACGCGCGCCCTCGGGGATCTCAATAACCTCACGACCGATTACCCGGCTGCCGAAACCAACCTGTTGCGCGCGGCGAGTCCAAGCGATAGGGCGACGGCCATGCAGCAGATGGCGGATTTGGACCGCGGCATTGCCGGCGCGCAACTTGCCTATAGGACAATTCGTCACGCCGCGGCCGAGGATGCGCTGTACGAGCGATTCGAGTCGAAATGGAGGGAATACCAGAGCATCGCACGCCGGGGTCCGGAGCCTGGGATGGGTGTCGCGGACGCTGCCGAGAAGTCGCCGCAGGCTCAGACAGCCAAGGCCGCTTACGATGCGGCGAGCGCTCCCCTCGGCACGCTTACGGATCTCACCTCCACGAGTGCCCGCAAGGCCAGCGAGGATTCGGATCTCGCCTATAGTCGAGCACGAAGTCGAATCGTTGTAACCATGCTGCTTGCGGGACTGCTCGTCGTCGGTGCCACGCTTCATGTCCGGCATTCGATCTCTGCGCCGCTCGTCGATCTGGCGGCTTGTATGCACGAGCTGGCGGCGAGCGAGACGGACATCGATGTGCATGGAACGCGGCGACATGACGAGATCGGCGAGATGGCGCGCGCAGTCTTGGTGTTCCGCAACAACGCAATAGATCTTGCGAAGAATCGTGAGGTATTGGCGAGACAGGCTGCCATGCTCGAGGAGAAGCTAGCCGAGGAGCAGCAGTTGACGTTGTTGCAGCGAAACTTCGTCTCCATGGCCTCGCATGAGTTCCGCACGCCGCTTGCCATCATCGACGGGCACACGCAACGTTTGATTTCATTGCAGACTCGGATGACGACGGAGGAGTTGACGCAACGCGCACGCAAGATTCGCAGCATGGTGCAACGGATGACGCAATTGATCGACAACTTGATTGGCTCGGCCCGGCTGATCGATGGTCCCCTTGATCTTTACTATCATCCTTGCCAAGTCGATTTCAGACGATTGTTGCACGACAGCTGCCATTTGCAGCGGGAGTTGACGCCCGATGCGAGTATTCTGGAACCCGCCGACTCCATGTCGCCGCTCATCGTGTATGGCGATGCAAGCCTGCTGAGTCAGCTGTTGAGCAATCTTCTTTCCAATGCCGTCAAGTATTCGCCACAAGGGGGTCTCGTTGAGATCGCTGCCGCGAAGGCGGATGACCAGGTGGTGGTCTCGATCCGCGACCATGGTATCGGTATCCCTGAGTCCGAGCGAGAGCGGGTATTCGAGCGCTACTATCGCGGCAGCAACACCTCGGGAATCAGCGGCAGCGGAGTCGGACTGTCATTGGTGCGGTCAATCGTTGATCTGCATAAAGGGTCCATCTCGCTGGAGAGCGTGGAGGGTAAGGGCTCTCTGTTCACTTTGCGGTTGCCCGCCGCATCAAGCCACCGTGAACCTCTGGAGTTGGGCCTTACCGCCGCCGGCAATGCGAATGGCCCGTGCCACTCGTTGAGCCTCGAGGGCGATCTCGCGTAGCGCCGGTAGGAGGGTTTCTTGAAATCCACAAGGTACAACCCGGGAATGCCGGTCTCCTCGCCGAACCCGGTGGCTCCTTATTTTGTTGAGGTCCCGGACACCCCCTGAGATAGAGCTGCCTCCTCAGGTCGTTCGATTGCCGTGCTCTTTGGAAAGACCGGTGATCGGCGAAGCACTTTCGATCCGTGCTTGACGGATCATCGCAATGCGGGTGCGCGGAGGCGGGTCAACGGGAATAACCGGAAGCGACTGGCCACGCCGCTGCGCCTCGTATTCCAGCCGCGCACGAGCTTTAGCAAGGGTATCCGCGCTCGGCTGCAGCACTTGTTTGGTGTCGAGTGTGGAGGGGTGTTGGGGAAGCGATCGCTCGACCCGAAGCAGGATGGCCCCGTTTACCGGCACAGCCTCGCCGACAAAAGTGCGAAAGCCCGCAAAGGTCAGCGACGCCTTGCCCTCCAGTTTCCAGGGAGTGCCTTTCGGCATCATCAGCCGGAAGCCTTCGTGCACCAGTTCGAAAGAATGTGCCCGCATCGGCAGGGGATAACCATCCGCGTCAAGCACGGAGAGGTGCGTGGCCGCTCCGCTTTCCACGGCATCTTTAGCGACGACCTGCCAAGGGCGCACCGGCCATGCGGACGGCTGCATTTTTCCCGACGGTGGCGGATCGGACGCCGGATAGACGGTGTCGGTCGCTGCATTCCAGACCTGCGGCGGCCCGTCGAGCGCCGAGCGGTTGTCCCACCAATAGACCCTCTCGGGCTTGTTCTCGATGATAATCCGCGACCAGTAGGTTACTGCCAGGCGCGCCTTCTCCCACGTGATGCCATGGCTGATCCCTCGAGCCCGTCTCGGCAAGATAGCGTATGGCATTGGATTGAATGTCGCTGTCACGTACCGCGGCATGTGCGCGTACCACGATGACAGGCTCCTCCGCTGCGCCTTCGATTAGCAAGCCCACCTTTGGATTGCGCCGGGCACGCTCGGCTTTGGCGGGGTTGGGCAGACCCGTCGCAAGATCCAGAGTCTGCATGTCATCGCTCGGAAAATAGTAGGTAGGAGTGTCGATCGGGATGCCCGCCGCGGTCACCGTCGAGAATTCGGCGACCACGCCCGACTCGATCATTCTAAAGACCCTGTCCGGAAGCTCATGCAGACCGCTCATTCGCCCTCTCCTCTCGATCTCACGGGGTTCTCACTTCTGTCCGGTGACGGTGTCTCCGCTCGCCCTTGCGGCTGGCACCCAGTCGTAGATGATCCCATGGGGTCCCACCGGCGAATCATGCTCCTCGACCAAGCAAATGGGATTGGCGTGCGAGGCGAACAGCTTCTTCTCGTCTTCCAGCGTATGAGGTAGCCGCTTGGGATCGCTGATCAGACGCTGGGAGTTTTCAAAATCGTCCCGACTGTTCCACCAAATTTCCATGATGCAATCATAGCCCGGATCGTGGATCTCTCCCGTCACCGGATTCTTGACCGGGGTGAGATAGCGCCGCACGTACCGCACGGCATTGGGGATACCCGGCTTGCCGATCTTCTTGGCCAGTTGGGAGTGCTGATTTTCGTAATAATCCATGAATTGCTCCATGGTCATGTCCGAGCGCTTCCTGAAAAAGCAAATCTGCTTGAGCATTGTTCACCTCGCAAGATCAAGATGGTGGTTTCAGTTCCGCGGCACGCTCTCCCAGAAGCCTTGCCCACCCGGCTTCATCAGGACGAATTCACAGTAATGGCCGAACAGGGAGGTCGTGTCGAAATAGCGGTAAGAGAGAAGATCGCCCATTTCCGCATCCATGGCTAACGGGATGCCGAGGGCTTCGAACTGACGAGCGACGCTTCGCCACTCGTCCTCGTTGTCGACCATGTAGCCGAGGTGATGAAGTCTGATTGCGGATGCATCCGCAGGGATCCAGTCGTTGTAGATGGGCACCTGGCCGGGCTTGATATCGACCAGCTCGATCATCATGTCTCGCGCATAGGCGAACGCGAGCGCGCGCCCGGGCGAGTCATCGGGCAGACGGAGGATCTTCCAGCCCGTGATGCCGAACTTCTCACCGAGCCAACCAATTGCCGCATCGACATCCTTCACGGCATAGCCTGTGTGGAAGAGCTTCCTGAACAGCATTTGCGTGGTCATGAACTAGAGCATAAACCAGCGTAGGCCTCGGCGTACGCGCGTTGCAGGTTGGCAGGAGACGTTGGCGGTCCGACTGCGATCTTTTTGCGGTCCGATGATGCAGACTAATGCGGCGCCGTCGCTGCCGTCACGGGCGCGGCGTCGCTGCCCAGCACCAAATGCACCTGCTGTATGCACGCGGATCCCTCGCCAACCGCGGCGGCTACTCGTTTGACGCTTCCGCAACGAACATCACCCACCGCGAAGACCCCTGGCCGGCTGGTCTCGAAAAATTCCGGTCGGCGACTCGTGCTCCACAGTTTCGCATCGAGGTCCTGAGGCTGCAGATCCGGTCCCGTCAGGACGAAGGCTTTCTCGTTGAGGGCAATACAGCCGGAAAGCCAATGGGTACTGGGCACGGCCCCGGTCATGAGAAAAACGTGCCTGATGGGCAGGGTTTCCTTGGCACCGGTAGAGGACGTCGCCCAGCTCACGCGCTCGAGCTCTTCCGTTCCTTCGAGCGCGGTGATCTGCGTATTGACGTGCAGCTTGATGTTCGGAGTCTCCTGGATTCTCCTAATCAAGTAGCGGGACATGGTGTCTGCGAGGCCGTTCGCACGGACAAGCATGTGCACGACGCTGGAGCTTGCCGCGAGGAACACAGCGGCCTGGCCCGCGGAATTTCCGCCTCCCACGACGATGACCTCCCCGCCCCGGCAGCGGCGCGCCTCGGTGGGCGTGGCGCCATAATAAATCCCCACGCCCAAAAATCGCCCTGCGTTCCCGATATTCACCTGACGATACTCGACGCCGCTTGCGAGCACGATGCAACGACCTCTCACCGTGGCCCCGGAGGAGAGCTCGACCGCGTAAGGTCCACCGCCGCATTTGAGGCGCAGGGCCGGGGACGCCGTTCGAATCTCCGCCCCGAACTTTTGAGCCTGCACCAGCGCGCGCCCCGCCAACGCCAGTCCCGAGATACCTGTGGGGAAGCCGAGATAGTTTTCGATCTTGGAGCTCGATCCCGCCTGGCCACCGGGCGTACCGGTTTCGAGGACCAGCACATCCAGGCCCTCAGAGGCTCCATATACTGCGGCTGCGAGACCCGCGGGGCCGGCGCCGACGACGATCAGATCCCTCACGCGCTGATCGTCGACCGCTTGATTCATTCCGAGGCATGCCGCGACTTCCTCACTGCTCGGGTTCTTGAGCGCGACGGCGCCGCGGCAAATGACTACGGGCAGATCGCTCTCCTTTAGTGAAAAGTGCTCTTGCATGTCGCGCGCCGCCGCGTCTTCGCGGACGTCCAGATAGACGTATGGGTAAGTGTTACGGGTAAGGAACTGCTGGAGTCTCAGGGTGTCGGCGGAATGACTCGAACCGAGCAAGATGACGTCCCCGACTTGCGCCTGGATAAGACCGACACGCCGTAATATGTAGGCGCGCAAGAAGATCTCGCCGAGCTCCGAGTCCGTTTGAATGATGGTTCGCACTCGCTTTTCATCGATCTCGAGCACTTCTCCATCCGTGCAGACGCGCATGCGCACCATGCTGCTGACCCCGCGTAGGGTGCTCATTTCTCCGCTAAAACCGCCGGCCCTATGGGTCACCACGGTGGTCTCCCCGGCCATTCCCACCTGCATGGCCTCGATGCTGCCGGACAGCACGACCCACATGGGCAGCCCGCGATCGCCGGGCTCCGCCAAGATCTGCCCCGCTCGAATGGTCCGGCGCTGCCCGTAGCGCTGCAGCCGCGCCAATTGCGCAGCGGTCAGCACGGGGAACATCTGATCCCGGCGGGTCGCCAGGCTGCTCTGGGTTAATAAGTCGGGTGTTTGCTCAGGTTCGGTCATATGAGGCCCGCCACTGCGATGCTAACCGTCGCGCAGGACATTACTTTATCGAGACTGCGCCTGTATTGACATATGCGGGCGGGTTAACCCTGTTTTTGCTCCTGCTTCGTTTCAAGGTGTGCATGAACTGAATAGGAGCCCCTGATGAAACTCGCGACCTTGTTTGCAACGATCGGACTGGCGCTGACCGTCGATGTCCATGCCCAGACTTTGGGCGGCCTCGCCGACGTCGCCATCATCGACCGCGACACCGGCCTCACGCTGAGCCCGCATTATTACCGCGGCGAGTACTGGATCGCCGGACGGCCGGGCGCAAAATACTCCATCGAGGTTCATAATCGTCTCGGAGAGCGTCTGTTGGCCGTGACATCAGTCGACGGCGTCAACGTACTGTCCGGAGAAACGGCCGCATGGGATCAAGGTGGCTACGTTTTCGAGCCCGGTGAGCGCTACCAGATTTCCGGCTGGCGCAAGAGCGATGCGGAGGTGGCCGCATTCACCTTCACCCAATCACCCGATTCGTATGCGGAACGCACGGGGCGCCCGGCGAATGTCGGCATCATTGGCATCGCCCTGTACCGCGAGCGTCGGCCGCAAGCTTGGGCACCGCCCCCCACGCTGCGTCCAGAGGCCCCGGTCGCGCGTGAATCGAGCGAGGCGAGCGCGCAAACGTCCCGTCAGCGGGCGGCTGTCGCGCCCGAAGCGATGGCCGCCGCGCCATCGGCGGGAATCGCTCCAAGCCCGCAGCCTGCGCCGAAGCTCGGCACGGGACACGGCGAGCGCGAGTACTCCTACGTCAACCATGCGGAGTTCGCGAGGCTGCAAAGCCAGCCGAACGAGGTAATACGCATTCGCTACGACAGCCTCGACAACCTGGTGGCGATGGGTGTGATACGCCGCGGCCGCCCGCTACCGCCGAACGTGAACCCTTTCCCGGGCGCCCCGAATCCCGCTTATGTGCCCGATCCGCCGGGATGAGCGCGAGTGCGATAATAGGACGCGATGAGCGAAGCGGACGAGCCTGACGAGGTCCTGATGGGTCGATATGCCCGCGGCGATGCCGCGGCATTCGAGCGCCTTTATCGTCGGCATGAGATGCGCACGTGGCGCTACATCGAACGCAATGTCGGGAATCGCGCGACCGCAGACGAGCTCATGCAAGAGGTTTGGTTCGCCGTGGCTCGCCAGGCACCGCGCTACCAGACTTCGGCACGTTTCACGACCTGGCTCTTCACCATTGCGCACAATCGGATCATCGATTGGGTACGGAAAAGCCGCCCCCAAATCAGTCTCGAGTGTCTCCCTCACGAGGCGGGCTCGGTGGTCATACAACTCACCGCCGACCCGAGCTCGGGCCCGCTCGCAGAGGCCGTGGCTCACCAACAGGCAAGCGCCCTCGCCCAGGCGCTTGCCGAGCTTCCGATCGAGCAGCGCGTTGCGTTTCTGATGCAAATCGAAGGTGATCTCAGTGTCGAGGAGATCGCTACGGTCACCGGCGTGAGCTTCGAAACATCCAAGAGCCGGCTCCGCTATGCGCGGATGAAGCTGCGCGAGCTGCTCCAGGAGCATGCATGAACGAGCAAGAAGTCGATGAGCGGTATCGGCGCTTATCCGATCGCGATTCGAGCCGGCCGAGCGAGGCGATACGCCAGGCGGTGCTTCGGCACGCGGCCGAGCTCGCCGCGCAAGTCCACACGCAGGAAAGCTCCGCACCAATCGAGTTCCGGAAGGCCGCCGCGAATGAGCCGCGTTGGCGAGTCGCAACTTATGGCGGTCTCGCGGCAGCGGCGCTCGCAGGGCTCTTGATCGCGCCGCATTTTCTGGCGCCATCGACCGCGCCGAGAGCGAGCCTCACCCCTCCGCCTGCGAATACCGCGGAACGCGCGGCGACGCCCGCCGCGAAGATGCCCCTGGAGGCCGGGAAATTCGTGCCTGCAGAGCCGCGCGCGTTCGCAGGCAATGTACGCCCGCGCCAGAATCCCGCGCTCGGAGCCGTCGCAGCCGCCGATGCATCACGAGCCGCGCAAGGCGGCGCGCGCGAAAACGCCGCCCCTGCGCCGCAGTCCTCGGTTGCTCAACTGCAAACGATGCGGGCACCCTCCGCCGCGTCACCTCCCCGCGACGCCGCTCCTTCCCCCGATGCGGCCGGCGCATTGCGCGAAGCGGCGCAAAGCGGGAATGTGCCAACACTCCAGGCGCTCCTCGCGGACCACATCGATATCGATGCGCGCGATCCATGGGGTCGTACGGCCCTCATGCTCGCTGTTCGCGCTGACCAGAAGGAGGCGGTGGATGTACTGCTCGCGGCGGGCGCAGATCCGAATGCCGCGGACGCGCGTGGAACGACGCCGCTCGAGGCCGCAGCCGGTGCGCAGCCCGAGATCGCTGCAGCCCTGCGGCGGGCCGGCGCTCGCTGAAGCGCCGCTCGAGAGCACCCTCAAGCTCGGCCAACCTCGCGTCGGAGCGGTGCCTCAGAGTCCGACATTCCCGCCCTTGGTCCAGCGCCGGACGCCGAGGAGTCCTCGCGCCTCCTCTTCACTCAGAAGATTCGCTTCTCGGAAGATCTTGGGCGGTACCCAACTCGGGTAGGGAACGGCGCGATTCACGTGCCGACCCGTCGGCGTGTGCTCGTCTGTCACCTGAGCGATCTGATCGGGATCGAAGTGATCGGCCAGTCGGACCAAGGCCGGCCACAGGCGTCGATGGACGAATGTGATGCGCCCCAAGACCAGGCGGCACGTGAGAATGTCGGGCGAGTCGCTGAACTCCTGTAACACGCGAAAAATCTGCTGACCTTGCGGATGTCCCCACCAGCTGCCCTTGATCGGCTCACCGGCAAGAAACTCGGTGAGACGCGGCACGGGGCCCTTCGCCGACATGAGCACGACGCCGTGCTCCCGAACGAATGACATCGCCTCGGCCGCGTTCATACGTGAGGGTGCCTCCAGGAAAGATCTCGGGCTGTGCTTTAGCCCACCGAGGTCAATCGCGCCGCGGACCCACCGCCGAACGGGAGGGCCACATGCGCGCAAGCACCCCGTCATGTAGCCAAAAGCGGTGCCAAAGCGCCGCCAGGGCGTGTAAGCCGGCGAGCCCGAACAGCGCATAGGCGAGATAGCCGTGGATATCCTCGGTCGGATGGAAAACCGCTTTATTCTTGGGGATGCCGAGATCCACGCGGAATATCCCGAGATCGAACACTCGTCCGTGATAAATGAAGGTGATGAATCCCAGGATCGGGGTGACGAACATCAAGGCATAAAGCGCCCAGTGCACCGGGCTGGATAATCGCAAGGACAACCAACCGGTACTGGGCGGCAAAGGGGGCGGCGGACGCTGCATCCGCCATACCCATCGGCCGATGAGCGTGAGCCACAAGAGGATGCCGAGCAGAGCATGCACGTTGATCCAGAAAGACTGCGTCGCGTCCGGCCAGCTGTCGTGCAGCAGCCCGAGCACTCCGACGATCACCACGAGCACGAACATCGACCAATGGAAGACCATCGCCGGCGGTGAGTAACGCGCGCCGGTCGGCAACGACCGCGCGGTTTCCAAAGGATCAGTCGGCACGCTTCGAGCTCGAATTACCGTACATGCAGAAGGCTTCTCGGCAAAAGAGTGAACGATATCAGCCGGTCGTCGGCATGTCGCATGATAATCTGAATTGTAAGAATTGCACGGCATGGAATCGCCCAACATCGCCACGCAAGAACGCGTTGCATCGTCGGCGAGCGAAAATAATTAAATTCGGAGTGCAGCGGAAGGAGACGCCTGCCTCGGCGAGGGCCCTACCCCCCGCGACGCCGCCTCATTATGATGGCCTCGATGCACGCTTATCAAGGCCGAGCCGCCATGCTTAGTCGTGCGTTCAAGCAGATCTGGCTCATTGCCGGCGTGTGTGTGCTGGGGGCAGGCGCTTGTGCGCCCGTCAACGCGGCGGATTATTCCGAAGAGGTTGTCAAGGCGGCTTATTTGTTCCGCCTGGCGAGCTATGTCGACTGGCCCGGCGGCGCGGATAAGGGGGACTTCGTCATCGCCGTACTCGGTTCGCCGCCGATGGCCCGGCAACTCGCAGGACTCGCAGGCACGCATCTCATCAAGAATCATGCCGTCCAAGTGCGCGAGGCGTCCTCGTTACGCGACATTGCCGATCCCGACATGCTCTACGTCGGCTCAGGTCGCGCGGACTCGTTGCGCTCATGGAAGCCCGCCGCGTCGAGATCGACACTGATCGTGACCGACGAGGAAGGCGGCCTGCGGAACGGGGGCATGTTGAATTTCCTGACCATCGATCGCCGCGTGCGCTTCGAAGTCTCGCTCACCGCGGCCGACCAGGCACACCTCAAGATCAGCTCGGAATTGCTCGCCCTCGCCGTCCGCGTATTCGGTGTGCCCCAGCAATCGCGCAAGCCTTGCGCGAATTGTGCCGTAGGAGGGGCACCATGAGTCCGGCGATGTCGCCTTTCAGGCGAAGGACCACGGTCCGCGCTCGCTTGATGAGACTCGTGCTGCTCACGACCGTGCTCGCGGTATGGGTCGCCGGCATCGCCATGCTGTCCGTCGATGTCTCCATGTACCGGAAGTCTCTGGTGTCGGAGCTCTCCACCGAAGCCTCCATTCTCGCCTTGTCCACGGCTGCCGCTCTGGAGTTTGACGATAGACCGGTCGCGGAGCGGAATCTCTCGGCTCTGGAAGCGCGCATCGGCGTTTTGGCGGCTGCACTCTACACGGCGCGCGGCGCCCTCTTCGCTTCTTACGTTCGGCCCGGCAATCAGCCGCCGCCGGCCGTCTTGAGCAAGGGGTCACTCCACATAGGGGGCGATCAGGCCGAGCTCGTGCAGCCTGTCCGGCGCGGAGGTGAGACCGTGGGATACATCTATCTGCGCGGTCACTACGATCTCGTGAGCCGAATTGCCGCATACGTCGGCATATTCGTGTTGGTGACGCTGCTCAGCTTGGCGGTTGCGTTCCTATTCGCTTCCCGGCTGCAAGCGCGCATCACCCGCCCGCTGGAGCTGATGGCGGGCGTTGCCCGCGAGATCGTGAGCCGCCGCGACTACTCGCTGCGCGCTGAAAAGACCTCCGAGGACGAGACCGGGGTTGTCGTCGACGCGTTCAACAACATGCTCGAGGCCGTACAAGCGAGCTCGCAGGCGCTGCGCGAGGCCGATCGACGCAAGGACGAATTCCTCGCCACGCTGGCTCATGAGCTGCGCAATCCACTCGCGCCGATTCGCCATTCGGTGAAGCTCCTCGAATCGCCCAAGATCGAGGAGCGCCAGCGTCAGTGGGCGGGTGAGGTCATTTCGCGGCAGGTACAGCGCATGGCGTTGCTACTCGATGATCTGCTCGATGTATCGCGGATCACACGGGGCCACCTCGCCTTGAAGTCCCAGCCGACCACTCTGGAGTCCATAGTCAATGCCGCCGTGGAAACTGCTCGACCGCTCATCGATTCGAAGCGCCATGCGCTCACGATCGACGTTCCGACCGAGCGTGTCGTCCTCAATGTCGATCCGCTGCGGATTTCTCAATCCCTTTCGAATCTGCTCACCAATGCGGCGAAGTATACGGATCCGGGTGGCCGTATCGCGCTGGCGGCCCGGTTACTCCCCGAGGAAATCGAGATGTCAGTGACGGACAACGGTATCGGCTTCGCACCGGAATCGTTGGCCGACATGTTCACCATGTTCGCGCAGGTGAGCTCTGCGATCGATCG